>ERZ1031095.689-NODE-689-length-11214-cov-7.902052_pt1 | contig 11214 bp, 10 predicted proteins | sample MGYA00517108_ERZ1031095 | MGnify/ENA primary metagenome ERZ1031095 (study PRJEB33719, sample SAMN04261275) | wastewater metagenome | biome: rural village; feature: human; material: feces | host: Homo sapiens | place: El Salvador | collected 2013-01-07 ... | reverse complement strand
TGGAATGATTTCCTTGCAAAGGAGATGCAAAAAGCACCACCAGAACCAAGTCTTTTCGATTAAGGGGGGCTTACTTTTGAAAAAATAAACCCCGAAGTCCTATTTTACGGGGCTTCGGGGAGGATTTTTATGCTCTTTTGTGTTTTACCGGACAGCAATAATTTATTTTCTTTTAATAGAGCGAGTTTGGCTTGTTTTTATGTAAATGCTGCTTTGTTTTCACAATAATATCCTTCATTTTGCAAGAATACCGTCTTGTTTTTACAAGAAAAAAGGATACATAGCCCATCATACAAAACAAGGCTATATATCCTTTCTTCTTTACTTTGTCTCTATCTCTTCCTTCATGTCGATGAACTGTCGCTTGCTGTCGTAGAATTCGTATTGCAGGAAAGCGAGTTTCTGTGAGGGAACGATGTGTACTCCCAGTCCGTATTTCATCTGCCACTTTCTCTTCAGCGAGAAGAGTCCCTTGTTGATGTAGGCAGCCACGTATGGGTGTACGTGCAGATAGAATGTCTTTATTCCAATCTTGTTGACAAGCCTGTCAATCTTACTTTCAAGTTGGTCGGTGAAGATGATGCTCGACTTTATCTTTCCCTTGCCGAAGCAGGTGGGGCATACCTCTTCCACATTCACATCCATAGCCGGACGTACGCGTTGGCGTGTAATCTGCATGAGTCCGAACTTGCTCAGAGGTAGAATGTTGTGGCGGGCGCGGTCTTTCTGCATGTTCTTGCACATGCGTTCATAGAGCAGCTGTCGGTCTTCGGCGAGGTTCATGTCGATGAAGTCGACAACGATGATGCCTCCCATGTCGCGCAGTCGCAGCTGTCTTGCCAGCTCGTCTGCGGCTCCGAGGTTCACGTCCAGTGCGTTAGCCTCTTGTCCGTTGTCCGAGTGCGAACGGTTGCCGCTGTTCACGTCTACCACGTGCAGGGCCTCCGTGTGCTCGATGATAAGATAAGCGCCGTGCTTGTAGTTGACGGTTTTGCCGAAGCTGGATTTAATCTGCTTAGTTACGTTGAAATTGTCGAAGATGGGAACTGTTCCTGTATACAACTTAACGATGTTTGCTTTCTCTGGGGCGATGAGTGAAACATAGTTTTTAACTTCGTGGAAAACATTCTCGTCGTTGACGTATATGTTTTCGTAGGTGGGATTGAACAAATCCCTTAATAATGCTACAGCTCTACCTGTCTCTTCGAAAATCAACTGTGGACGTTTCTGGGTTTTCTGCACCTTTACGAGTGCGTCTTCCCATCTCTTTGTCAGAACCTTTAGTTCTGCATCCAGCTCTGCTACGCGTTTGCCCTCAGCTACAGTTCTCACAATGACGCCGCAATTCTTCGGCTTGATGCTGTTGATGAGTTGTTTCAGTCGCGCGCGCTCTTCTCCGCTTTTGATTTTTGTCGATACCGAAACTTTATCGCCGAAAGGCATGAGTACGAGGTAGCGTCCTGCGAAGCTGAGTTCGCCCGTAAGGCGCGGACCTTTTGTAGATATCGGTTCCTTCACAATCTGAACCAACACCTCCTGTCCCACGGTGAGTGTGCTCTGTACGCTTCCGTCCTTTCTGAGGTCGGGCAGCTTTGTAGCCTTGGCAAAAGGATAAAGTTTCTTTCTGTCGCTTTGTACCTGTTTGAGGTACTTTTCGTAAGAATTGAATTGGTTGCCTAAATCAAGATAGTGGAGAAAGGCATCACGTTCGTAGCCCACGTCAACGAAACTTGCGTTTAGTCCAGGCATGAGCTTTTTTACTTTTGCAACATAGATGTTTCCAACAGAGAATGATACAGACCTTGGCTCAGTCTGATATTCCACGAGTCGCTTGTCTTCGAGCAGCGCGATGGAAATTTCATTCTGTTGTACATCGATTACAACTTCGCTGGTCATTTCTCTTTTGTTTTTCTGAATTTAGGTACTTTCTTTAATTTTGATATAAAAGCATGGGGGCGCATCAAAATTATTGCTGATGCAATGGGTTTTTGACGCGCCCCCATATCGGAACTGACCCTTATGGGCAGGCTTTCTTACTTGCTCTTATGTCTGTTCTTGCGTAATCTCTTTTTACGCTTGTGAGTAGCCATCTTGTGTCCCTTTTTTTTCTTTCCGTTTGGCATAGCTTTAAATTTTTTGTTGTTTAATATTAATATTAATGATGTTTTCTTTCCTTGTTCAAATGAATGCGGGTTGGGGTTTACTTCTCCATAGTGGCGTTCTTCATCTCCTCAATGAAGCACTTGGCCGGCTTGAAGCTTGGCTGATCGTGTGCGCCGATTTTCATTGTTGTCTTCTTGAGTATGTTTCTTGCTGTCTTAGCGGCGCGATGCTTAACGATGAAACTTCCAAATCCACGCAGGTACACATTCTCTTTCTTTGTCAACAAACTGTTTTTGATATTCTCCATGAAGCTTTCTACGACTACTGATACGTCTTTCTTCTGTAATCCGGTGCTTTCTGCAATCTTGTTGATGATATCTGCTTTAGTCATTTGAATGTATTATATTATTATTTCTTTTGTTATTACCTTTTACTAAGGACGTGCAAAGATACGAGTTTTTCGTGTTATACGAAAATTTCTTGATAACTTTTTTGAGTTATTGCGCAATATTTGCCCTCCGAACTCATTAATTTTCACGTTGTTAAGCATCGGTTAGGGCAGGAAAGGGCTTTCGCGTGCCGTAAGTTCTACTTCATTTCCGGCACAATGGCGAAGAATTCGGCGTATTCTGCGGTGCGGTTCTCAGCGCAATGTGTGTGTCCGCACGGACAGTAGTGAACCTCTCCGGCGCGCACGGTCTCTTCTTTTCCGTCGCATACGAAGGTTATCTCACCTTTTATTATATACATCACCTCGCAGTTGCCTTCGTGTGTGTGCATACCTATAGAGCTTCCGGGTGTCAGTATGTTGCGCATTATCTTCACCTTGCCGTCGTCGGCTGCGCGCATGATGAGCTTGCCGTTGCCGCCCTTGAAGTTCTCCACTACTTTTTCTTCTGTTTTCTCAAAATCGATAATCATATTATGCCTCCTTGTTTTAAATATGAATCTTTTAGGCGTGATGTTTAGCCTGTTTTTTCTTTAAGAGCACGTTCAGCGAGCATATTATCGTAGCCACAACGAGCAGCGCCAGCGCCACCTGTTCTGCCGACTTCACCGCCGTCGTAAGCTGCCATCCTGCGGCGATGCCGAGGAAGAGTCCGCCGTCGCTCGAGAGAAAGTAGGTGCTCTCGGCTGTCGAACGCTGGCAGTGGTCGCAGCTGTTGAGCAGCTTGTAGAGCTGTTCTGACGAGCTGAGCGCTATGCCGAATCCGAAGAGCATCGGCTTCAAGGTAGCGTCGAACACGTCGTCGTGTGCGAACATTGCGAGAATGGCTATTATCGCCAGTGCGTTTCCTACGGCAGAGGCGAAGCGTGCGTTCTTTACGGCTGGTATGTGCAGCGCGAGCGCCGCCACTACGAAGCCCGCCATCACCGACGAGCAGAACTCCACCGTCATGCGTGTTGTCATCATTATGCCGAGCGCCGCTGTGATAAGCGCTATCACGAGTGCTATCGTTGCGCCGCGCGGCAGGAAGAAACGGTCTATCGAAACCAGATGCACACCCTCCTCAGGGGCGCGGAACGGGAACTTCACGCACATCACGAGCACGGCAGAAGCGAGCGACATGGCTGCTCCGACTATATAGAACAGCGACCCGCGTAGCTCGTCGCGCAGCAGCAGCGCCAATATCGGGCCTACTATCACCGTCAGTCTTGATATCCATATTGCCGTATAGTTGGCGTCGGTGCGGTGGCACGATTCGGTCTTGTCTATGAGTAGCGTGCACGAGAGTACGCGCTTGGCTGTGCCGAACACGGCGCCGCTCGCAAAGCATACTGCCAAAAGCGTGTATTCTTCTATCTCGCGCACAATCGGCTGCTCCCTGAATTCGAACGCTGAGAGTCCGAGGATGGTTGCGCCGAGGCATATCGCCGAAATGAAGAACACCTTGTTGCGGCGGTAGTTTTGTATTAGCCAACTGCCGAAAAAACCTGATATACAAACGCCTATGATGAATGCGACGATTGTAAGACATGCCAGGTAGCTGCTTGCGTGGTCCTCTATAGTGAGGCGGAATGGCAGCAGCGGTATGGTCATGTAGCACGATATGCACAACAGCAGTTCGGCTATTGTGAGGAGTGTGAACTCGCGGTTCCACAATCGGTTGTAAGTGGGTGTGTATTGAGTGTCCATGTCTTAGTATGACTCGTTCTCGTTAGGGAAGTCCGACGACTTAACGTCTGCAACGTATCTGCCTACGGCGTCGGTTATGATAGAGTAGAGGTCGGCGTACTGGCGCAGGAACTTCGGCTTGAAGCCCTTGTTCATGCCGAGCATGTCGGCATATACGAGCACCTGTCCGTCGCATTTGTTGCCAGCTCCGATGCCGATGGTGGGGCAGTTTACGGCTGCCGTAACCTTCTCGGCGAGGTCTGCCGGTATCTTCTCGAGCACGATGCTGCAGCATCCTGCCGCTTCGAGCGCCTTTGCGTCGGCTATGAGCTTCTCTGCTTCAGCCTCCTCCTTGGCGCGCAAGCCGTATCCGCCGAACTGGTGAACACTCTGCGGAGTGAGTCCGAGGTGTCCGCATACGGGTATGCCCGCAGCCACAATCTTCTTGATCATTGGAGCTATCTCTGCTCCGCCTTCGAGCTTCACGCCGTCTACGCCAGCCTCCTTCATGATGCGTACGGCATTGCGTATGCCGTCCTCTTCTGATATTTGGTAGCTGCCGAAGGGCATGTCGCACACCACGAAGGCGTGCTCTGTAGCGCGAGCCACGGCGCGCGCGTGGAAAATCATCTCGTCAACGGTGATGGGGAGTGTCGTGGCGTTGCCGTGCATCACGTTCGATGCAGAGTCGCCAACGAGTATTGTGTCGATGCCAGCTTGGTCGAGAATCGATGCTGTGGTGTAGTCGTAGGCTGTGAGCCATGAGATCTTCTCACCACATTTCTTCATTTCAAAAAACAGGGGTGCAGTTACTTTTTTCTTACTTGAACTTAAATATTCTGCCATTTCTAAATGTTGTTGTATTTCAAATATCGGGCAAATTTACAACAATTTACGTAAATGGCAAAGCGAACACCGCTTTATCTGCACTTTTTGTACCATTCTACGAGGTTTGCGCGCGGCACTCCTTGCCCTACCATGGTGTCGAGGTCTTCGCGTGCCTCCTTCTTGCGGCCCGTGAGCAGGCGCACGTTGGCACGGTTCAGACGGTAGTCGGTGTTTTTAGGGTCGAGCTCTATGGCGCGTGTAAAGTCGTACTCCGCCGGCGTGTACATCTTGCGCTCTATCTCTATTCCGCCTCGCGCGGCGTATGCCACGGCGTTGTTCGGGTGCTGTGCCACCAGTGTGTTTATCTGGTTGAACGCCTCGGTGGGTCGGTTGTCCTTCTGGTTGAGCAGCGCCAGACCCAGCATCGCCTCGAAGTGACCAGGCACTATGCGCAGCAGGTTCTCGTAGTCGAGACGTGCAAACTTGTATCTGCCCTGTCGTTCGTTGACGTATGCGCGGTAGAACAGCGCAGCGATGTTCTTCTCGTCGCAGCGCAGCACGAAGTCGTACTCCTCCTGGGCGTAGCGCCATTGCTCCAGTTCGATGTTCCAAGCCGCCTTCTTCATGCGCAGCTCGAGCGAGTCGGGGTGGAACGCCAGCACCTGCACCGCTGCCGAAAGGCTGTCGCGCAGGTCTGAACGGGTTTGTGCCGTGGCGCCGTTGGCGGTTGCGATGCCGAGTATAAGTGCTAAAATCAGTTTTCTCATATACATATATAATAATGTGTGTGCTTCAGGTCTCCTGTTGCAGCCCTTTTGGTGCGTTTGCGCCAAGGCTTCGGGAAACTCGCTGCGAAATTATACAGAATAATTCATGCGTGCAAGTTTTTTATACATTGTTGTTTTGTTGTGTAAAATAATTAAGTTTATTTGTCGTTTCTTCAGTTTCTCTCGTCGTGCTCCGTACGCCGCCCGATCGGTTTCCGTCCGCCGTCCAATCGGTTTCCGTCCGCCGTCCGATCGGATTTCGTTCGCTGCACGACGACTAATCTTGAGGCATCGGGGGAAACCACTAACCATTTATAGGGTAAATCCTACGCTCTAATATGAAAATTCCCTTGCTTTTATGTTTTCTTTGGCGTAACTTTGCAATATCAAAAAACAACAGTTAATAACTTAATAGCTTACGATTATGAAAAGATTAGTATTGACACTCGCCGTAGCACTCATAACGGCACTCTCTGCAAGCGCACAGCGACTCGCCAATATTCAGGTAGAGGCTCGTTTCATAACCGACAAGATGGTGCTTGAGCTTGGACTCTCCAACGTGCAGCGCAACAACATCATGCGTCTCAATCTCGACTATCTCGACGCTATCAACAGCTATCGCGACTTAAACGGCAGGGCATGGAAGTATCGCAACAAGGAGTTGCGCCGCATGATGAGCGACAGCCAGTGGAGACGCTACCGCGAGGCTTACTACTTCTATCAGCCTATAAGCTGGCGCGACAACGCCTACGTACACAACATCTACACCAGGTATCCAGAAAGAGTGGTTGTCGTACACGAGTCGTGCAAGCCCTGCAAGCACCATAAGCATTACGAATCGTGCAAGCACCACAAGCATCACAAGCACGACAAACATTACAAACATTACAAGCACCATAAGCACGACAAGCACGACAAACATTACAAGCACTATAAGCACGAGAAGCATCATAAGCACGACAAGTATCGTAAATACGATAAGGACGACCGGTATAAGAAGTACCCGTTCGGAAGTCGCCGTTAGTAAAAAATGGTTAAAAAACATACGCAATAACTCTTGATTTATTCATAACACTTAACTTTGTATTCTTAAGTACGCAGAGCGACGAAAGTCCTCTGCGTTTTTAACGTATTTATGAACCAAGTAATAATGATGTATTATGACTTTTTTCAAGAGCCAGTATCTATTGGCTGCAACACTTGTAGCTCCGCTCTTCTCTTTCGCCACTGAAGCAAGCGCCCAGACAGCAAAGCGTTTCGTGGTGAAGGGCGTGGTAGCCGACGCTACGACGAAAGAAGGCGAGCAGTACGCCACCATGAAAATCACATCGCAAACCGACTCTACATCCACCGCCGCACTTGCTGTATCGGAGGCTGATGGCTCTTTCAACATGACTCTGAAGAAGGCGGGCAGCTATCGCCTCTACGTGAACGCAATGGGCAAGCAGCCCATCGTGCGCAACTTCGTCGTGTCTGACAGCAAGCCCATAGCCGCACTCGACACATTATATATAAAGGAGGCTTCGCACGAGCTGGGTGCCGTGGAGATCGTGGCGCAGAAGCCGCTTGTGAAAGCCGACATCGACAAGATTACGTACGACATAGAGGAAGACCCCGACTCGAAGACCAACAACATACTGGAGATGCTGCGCAAGGTGCCGATGGTGACGGTAGACGGCGACGGCAATATCAAGGTGAATGGCAGCTCGGGCTTCAAGGTGTACGTCAACGGACGACCCAACAGTATGATGTCGAACAACCCGAAGGAGGTGCTGAAGAGCATGCCGGCGTCGTCGATAAAGAAGGTAGAGGTGATTACAAACCCCGGACCGAAGTACGATGCGGAGGGCGTGGGCGGCATCCTAAACATCGTGACTGTAGGCAAAGGCATTGAGGGCTACACCGTGACTACTAACGGCGGAGTGTCGAATGCCGATGTTGATGCGGGCATGTATGCTACGGTGAAGCAGGGTAAGCTCACCGTCAGCGGAACCTACTCGTACAACTACTACGACGGACGCAACTCGCATGGCGACTACAGCAGTCTGTTCACGGGCGACCCGTCTACGCCCTCTGCGTCCAACAGATACGCTACGAGCGACAGCCGTTCGTATAACCACTCGCACTCGGGCAACTTCGAAGCGAGCTACGATGTGGACACGCTGCGACTCGTGACAGCCTCGTTCGGCATCTGGACTAATCGGTCACATTCGCACAGCCTGGCAAGAAGAAACGCTACGTCGCCGCTGTCGGGCGCAACACTCTATTCGTATAGCGACGGCGGACGCGGTGTCTCGGATAATACGTATCTCTACGGCAATGTCGACTATCAGCGCCTCTTCAAGCGGAAGGGGCGTATGCTTACGTTCTCCTACAAGATAAGCGGAGGCACCAATGGCGGCGACAACTATTCGTCGTACGATGTGGCAGAAGCTACCGACGAGTGGCAGCCGTTCGTTAAGCGCTTGTCTGACGAGCATACCGAAAGCAACGGACGAAGCATGGAGCACACGTTGCAGGTAGACTATACTACGCCTATCGGCAAGGCGCACAACGTGGAGGTAGGTGCAAAATACATATTGCGCGACAACCGTTCGGACGACGACCGCCATGTACGTCCGATTGGAACCGACGGCGAATATACGTTCGACGAACAGTATTCTTCGCACTACCGTCACGAGAACGACATCCTCGCCGCTTACTTGGGTTACGGCTTAAGATTAGGCAATCTGTCGGGACGACTTGGCGCACGCTACGAGCACACGTTCCAGAAGATAAAGTATGAGTTAGGCGAGGGCGAGAACTTCTCTACTGGGTTCGATGATGTGGTGCCGTCGGCAAGCGTGGGCTACCGCATAAACGACGAGAACAATCTGCGATTCGGCTACAATATGCGTATATACCGACCGGGCATCTGGTCGCTCAATCCGTATCTCAACCAGACTAACCCCGAAGCGCTACAGCAGGGTAACCCTAATCTGGTGAGCGAGAAGAACCACAACGTGCAATTGACCTACAGCTACTTTGCTGCTAAGTTCTCCGTTAGTTGCACCATGCGCTACAGCTTCACGAACAACAATATTTCAAGCGTTACGTCGCTCGTGGAGGACAACACTATCGAGAGCGTGAAGAACCCGACGGGCAAGCTCGTCAGCTACACTACGTACCGCAACATCGGACGCACACAGACCGCGTCGCTGTCGAGCTATGTCAATTGGAATATCTTCAAGAACACACGCCTGACCATGAATCTGTGGGGCGACTATTCCGACTACAACGACCGTCAGTCGCTGCACAACTATGGCTATTACGGTTCGGCGTATGTGGGCGTGCAACAGACGTTGCCTAAGAGTTGGAGAGTGAATGTTGGTTTCTATGGTTGTACGAGCAATCCCAATCTTCAATCGAAGACGGAGGGCATGTACAACTATAACTTGAATGTGCAGAAGTCGTTCCTCAAGGATAGGCTCAACTTCAATTTGTATGCAAGTAATTTCCTTGATGCAAAGCGCCATTATAAATCGACGGTCACAGGCGCGAACTTCATAACGCATAGCGACTCGTCGTATAATCCGTGGCGTGTCGGCATAAACGTGAGCTGGCGCATCGGAGAATTGTCGTCGGGCGTAAAGAAGGTGGCGCGATCTATCTCTAACGACGACATTAAGAGCGCAGAAGGTGGTGGAAAGTAAGCACTATTCCACCAACTCGCGTCTCTTTGCCTCCTTGAGGCGTTGTTCCACTTCGTCGGGCGACACCGTGCCGGTTATCAGACTCTTCACCCACACGCTGAGGGCGAAGCAGACAATGGTGATAACCGCACTCACCACCCATTTGAGCAGCTCGTTCTGCAGCGGCACGTTGTTTATCGACACGATGCCTGCCACCACGGGTATGCCAAACAGAATAAGGTCGGCGCCGGAGTGTATCTTGAAATTCTCTTTCGCATGGCGATACTCGTCGTTTTTGTCGAGTATCGTCATGCGATTTTCTTTCCAGTAGGTTTCAAATTCCTTGTCAGTCATGCTATTGTACTTTTGTCATGTGATAGCCAAGGCTGCGCAATTCTACGGCAATGCCCATCAGATACATCTGGTGTAGAGCCGCTACAAACGTGCGGAACGCCTCCTTTGAGCCAGCCTCAAGGCGCATGCGGCAGAGCTTGTTGTAGGTGCGTGCTGCACATTCGCCCACCACGTTGTTTACCACTTCGTGCTCTTTTGCGTCGAGGCAAAGCACCTTCTCGCAGATATAATCGTCCATGTGGTCGAAGTCGATGCGGTCGCGTAGGTAGGCGTAGAGGTCGGTCACCTTAGAGTAGGTAGTCCATTCTACATCCCAATACTTTGCGAGCGCCATGCCCACGTACATTATCCAGCCGAACGCCACACGCGGATATTCGCCGTTGAACTCGCGTATGGCGTCGGGCATGTAGCTCTGAGCTATCGGCTGCCACAACTCTTCGAGGTCGGGAGCTTCGGGCAGACGCTCGTCAATCATGTCTACAGAGAGCAGAAACTGATGGAGGTCGTCGCGGAAAAGCAGCTCCTTGTCTTCGTCGTTTGTCATGCTCATGTCAGTTTAAATCTTGTCGAGAGCCTGCTTGATGTCGTCGAGAATGTCTTCTGCGTCCTCAATGCCTACAGAGAGACGGATAAGGTCGGGCGCGATACCAGCCTCGCGCAACTGCTCGTCGGAGAGCTGACGGTGGGTGTGGCTTGCAGGGTGGAGCACGCAGGTGCGGGCGTCAGCCACGTGGGTCACGATGTTAATCATGTCGAGCGAGTCCATGAAGCGGATTGCAGTCTCGCGGTCGCCCTTCAGTCCGAAAGCTATTACGCCGCAAGAGCCGTTTGGCAGATACTTCTGTGCGAGTTCGTAATATTCGTCACCCGGCAGACCGCAGTAGTGTACCCATGCCACACGCTCGTCAGCCTTTAGGAACTCGGCAACGCGCTGTGCGTTCTCGCAATGCTGCTTCATGCGCAGGTGGAGCGACTGCAAGCCGAGGTTGAGGATGAACGAGTTCATCGGAGCAGGGATAGAACCGAGGTCGCGCATGAGCTGAGCCACGAGCTTTGTGATGTAGCCCATCTTGCCGAACGCCTTGACGTAGGTGAGTCCGTGGTAGCTCTCATCGGGTGTGCAGAGACCGGGGAACTTCTCGGCATGAGCCATCCAGTCGAAGTTGCCGCTGTCTACAACCACGCCACCAACCTGGCTCGCTGTGCCGTCCATGTACTTGGTAGTGCTGTGTGTGACGATGTCTGCGCCCCATTCAAACGGGCGGCAGTTGATAGGTGTAGCGAATGTGTTGTCGACAATGAGAGGCACACCGTTCTTGTGGGCGATGCGTGCAAACTTCTCGATGTCGAGCACAGCGCAACCAGGGTTGCTGAT
>ERZ1031095.687-NODE-687-length-11216-cov-4.490727_pt1 | contig 11216 bp, 8 predicted proteins | sample MGYA00517108_ERZ1031095 | MGnify/ENA primary metagenome ERZ1031095 (study PRJEB33719, sample SAMN04261275) | wastewater metagenome | biome: rural village; feature: human; material: feces | host: Homo sapiens | place: El Salvador | collected 2013-01-07 ... | reverse complement strand
GCCGTACTTGCCGTTTCAACATCATTTGCAAGTGTAATGACAGGCTGCGGTAATAAAGATGAGAGTTCATCAACCGCTGCGACCGTAACAAGCACTGCTTCTGCCACTGAAAACACAACTGTTGCAAACGACAAATCAGAAAGCGAATTAAATACGGAAAGCAGCACTCAAAGCTCAAGTTCAAATTCAACTTCAACTGCTAACTCTTCACAAACCTCCGAAAAATCCGAATCGAACGGTTCTTCCGATTCTTCAAAAGCCGAATCAAAGTCAGAAAGTTCCAAAAACGATGCATCAAGCAAAAATGACACAAGCAAGAATGACTCGGGCAATAAATCTTCCGATACACTTTCTGTTGACGGTCACGATTACAAAAAAGGCGATACCGTAACAGTTACCTATACAGTTAAAAGCACAAAGGTACTCGCAAACTTCCAGGGTACTATAACTTACGATTCTTCAAAACTTAAAGTTAAAAAAGCCGAGCTCCAAAGTCCTGTTAAATCAAACAGCATTGTTAATGCCAAAAATGCCGGTGTAATTAAATTTAACGGTTCAGACATTACAAGCGGATACGATTTCACAAATGGCGGCGACCTTATTGTAGTAACTTACGAAGTAACGGGTACAGGTTCTGCAAAGACAAGCTATTTATGGGAATCTGCAAGCACTATTGAAAATAATAAGATTATAACCCATATTGATAATAACGGAAAATCAGACGGTACAGTTTCACTTTCAACATCTTATAAATAAAATGTTAAAAACTCCTGCAATGCAGGAGTTTTTTAGTTATCGCAAATTTTAATCAGAAGTTCTCCCCTGAATGTAGCTAACCTATAAAATTCCCTCAGGATTTATTAGTAGTCATATTTGACGATATGTTTTTTTGTGGTCGATTTTATACAAGTCAAAACTGACCACGAAAGTTATCCTAAACAACTACCATTTCCGATTTTCCGGTGCTATAATATATCCAAATAAAAACTGAGGGAGATACCTATGGAAATTTTGAAAACAAATATCGACCACTATATGAAGTTAAAAGGAATAAAGCAGTATAGCCATTTACTGATTGATATTGCCCACGAGTTAGGAATTAAGGGGCAAGATGCGTATGATTTTGCAAATAGAGAAAAATCAAATTTTGCAAAAATGTTAAGAGGAGAGCGACCACTCAAATATCAGTTTATTATCCCGTTAGAGAAAATATTTGGTGTTTCATTAGCGAGATTGTTAGACGAAAATGCGTATAAATTACCCGTAGAAAAGGATAATGTGCCGTTTAATAAAGGATATAGATATTATGCATATTTAGATGATCCCGAGCTATATAAAAATGAATTTGATATTTTACTCGCCAAGGACGGAAAATCAATTCTTACACAAACGGACGAATTTGGCAAAACTTATCTTGATTATATGGTTGAATATCATTCCGTCAATGGTATAAAATACCTGCACAATGAATATGGAATTACTCTTAAACGAAATACTAATCTGTTTGATTTTGATAATGATCTCGGTTCAACTTGGATTGATTTTGAAAACTTCGTTGAGTTTGCTCGTCTTGTTGCAAGTATGAACGATACAGAACTGTTCAATGATATTTTCGATTCATATTATATGTTTATATCATGTGGTCACTACGGCTCAAACATAACTGTTTTTTGCCAAGGCGAATATCTTGAAATCATTTTAGATAATGATGATTTATTTAATTCAATATTTAGAAAAAGACAATACAAGTATGTTTTGCATAAAAGCCTTAAGTTCAAAGAGAAAACTGATTCTATTACTTACAATTTAATTAATCCGATAATTAATAATTGCCTGAGATATGCTTTAAATCACTTAGACAGCTATCGGCAAAGGGCAATAACTATGTTGAAATTCGGAATAAAACACAACAAAGAAATCCTAAATAAAGCAGGAAATACTACATATTATATTTGCGATGATCTTGGAGGAGTAAAGACGATGCATGTTAATAGTTACGACAATTGTGATGTTGAAGACATTGCTGTTTTTGTTGACACAGAGGTAAACGATAAAGAAATAAATGCACTAATAAAGCAACTTCCAAAGTTTAAAAAGCTATGATGAAAAATATAGTATGATTATGTATCGTTTTCATTGTGTATAAAAAATGAAAACATAAACTTATTTACAATCCAATACAAACAGTAATATTGGCTTTGCTTTAAATGTAAATATATAGCAGATATCTTAGAAAGGAGATAGACTTATGAGAAGACATTTTTTTGATTACCAAGATGGAGATTTCGCAAACACTATTTCGAACAATATGGCAATAGATTCCGACGGGGATTTATTTATGAAAATTGGAGATGATATGGCAATGGATATGGATTCAGGAGAGTTACATATTACATCCGGTTGGCCTAACGATGATGATGACTAAAAGAACGGCAACAGAGTGACTAACATCTCTCTGTTGCCGTTTGACAGTTTAAGCATAATGGTTAAAGCAAAATATGCGTTAGCAACAAAGGAAAAAAACACGCTACTGTAACTACTAATTTGCCGCTTTTCAAGGGCAAATCCACGACCCTTTAAAAAGGGTTGACCAAAATTTTATGTTTATTTAACTAAACTTTGCAATCTAAAGCATAATATCCAATAGCCTATACAAAAAGCGGATATCCACACAGGATACCCGCTATATTTTTATAATTTATCTTTTATCAAGTGGAGTATAATTCTTTGTTGTAGAAATACTCATATAAGCAGGACGAATAATCTTGCCGCCGTTTACAATTTCCTCAAGTCTGTGTGCGCTCCAACCTGCAATTCTGGCTGTAGCGAACATCGGTGTATAAAGCTCACAAGGAATGTCAAGCATACTGTAAAGCAAGCCGCTGTAAAAATCGACATTGGACGCAACACCTTTATAAATCTTACGCTTTTTGCCGATAACCTGCGGAGCAAGTCTTTCTACTCTCTCATAAAGTTCAAAGTCCTCATCATAGCCTTCTGCTTTTGCAAGTTTTTGAACTGCGCCCTTAAGAATAATCTGACGAGGGTCAGAAATTGTATAAACAGCGTGACCCATACCATAGATAAGACCCATTCTGTCGAATGTCTGCTTTTCGAGTATTTTTTCAAGGTAATCTTCAATTTCTTCGTCATCTTTCCAGTCTTTTATGTGCTTTTTAATATCCTCAAACATATAGAATACTTTAACATTTGCACCGCCGTGCTTAGGACCTTTAAGAGATGCCAAAGCCGCTGCAATTGCCGAATAAGTATCTGTACCGGAAGAAGTTACAACATGAGTTGTAAATGTAGAGTTGTTACCGCCGCCGTGCTCCATATGAAGAATAAGCGCCATATCAAGAACTTTTGCCTCAAGCGGTGTGTATTTTCTGTCAGGACGAAGTAATGACAAAATAACCTCCGCTGTGGACATAGTAGGCTCTGCACGGTGAATATAAAGGCTTTTGTCACGGAGATAGTGGTTATATGCATGATAACCATAAACCGAAAGCATCGGAAATACTGAAATAAGCTGAATACACTGACGAAGAACATTATCTACCGATGTATCATTAGGGTTATCATCGTAACAAAACAAAGTAAGTACGCTTCGAGCAATCGAGTTCATCATATCTTCACTCGGTGCTTTAAGAATAACATCACGAACAAAGTTCTGCGGTAAAGTTCTGTATTTTACAAGCAATTCCTTAAAATCCTTAAGCTGTGCGACATTTGGCATTTCGCCAAAAAGAAGAAGGTAAACAACTTCTTCAAAACCAAAACGATCATCCTCAAGAATACCGCCGACAATATCGTTTACATTATATCCGCGATAATACAACTCACCGTCGCAAGGAACAAGCTTACCGTCAACTTCTTTATTCTGGATAATTGTGGAAATATCTGTAAGGCCTGTTAATACACCCTTACCGTCAAGGTCACGAAGTCCTCTCTTAACATTATACTTTGAATAAAGACTTGTATCGATCATCGAATTTGAGATCATTTTTTGTGCCAAGTCATGGATAGCCGGTGTGTTATCTGAATAACTGCCCATCAAAATCACTTCCTACAATAAATATTAGTAAATTTATAATTACCATCAAAAAACATTATATCACATTTTAAAGCAAAAGAAAAGATACAAAATGCTTTAAAGTGTCTTATTTATAATTAAGATTATGTCATATTTATATACATTTTAGCAAAAATATTCATTTATCTGCAAATATATACAAAAAGAGGATGAATTTTACTCCATCCTCTTAGTTGTAATTATAATTATTTAACTATTTAATTACTTAAGATATGTACCGTTTGTACCGATCTTACCGTCAATGCCTGTGAAGCCTGAACCGCAAGCTACATAGCATCTCATGTTGGCTTTACCGATACTGCCTACTGTAAGTGTGCCGTTTGTAACAGTCTTAACATCACCTGTAACAGCGTCAATATACTTGCCGTTAGGAATGTTCTTGAATGTAGCGCCGCCTGAAATAGTTACAAGTGCAAGGCTGTCAACGCCTTCGCTTGAATTTGTATAACGGCGGATAAATGCCATATTACCAGTTACATATTCGCTGTCCTTTGTATACTGACCTTTCTGGAGAGCAGGTACTGCCCTACGAATCATATTCAGCTGTTTAAGGTGAACAGCAAGCGGAGAATTAAGAGTTTCGGCAACTGTTCCCGATGCGCTATATTCACCGAAATCAGTAGCTGAAACATCACCCTCAAGATAATCGCCGAAATATGCACGACCTAAAGTTGAAAGAGGAGCATTTGGACCAAGGTCTATACTTACACCCTTTTGGAATTCAACTTCTGAACCATAGTATAGACATGGAATTCCACGGAATGTAAAGAGAAGTGAAAGGTTTTCTGCCCAAGCCTGAGTACCGCCATTATAACGAGTATCCATATCAGGACCGTAGTCATGGGAGTCAACATAAGTTACATTCCATGTTGAATCATTATAATATGGATCCTCTTCAAGAGCACGGGTAAATGCATTGCTGGCAGTAGAGAAGTTCCAATGCATTGGGAAGTCAATAACGCCTGTGCCATTGCCCTTACTGTAATCAGGAGTATGATATGTAATACCATTAAGATAAACATTATCAGAAGTTGGCTGATTACTTGTAGATGAATTGCTTGCATAGTGAGCATTTGTAAGGTTTACATTTTCAAGCTGATCATCGCCGAGAGCATTGATATAATTGCTGTCTGTTTCTGCCCAAGTATAGAAAGGAGCAGAAATTGCAGGGATATTATGATTCCAAAACTCGCTTACACGAGTACAAACCTCGCCGAATACATAGAAATTCTTTCCGCCTGTCTTAAGCCATGATGGGAAATAGAACTGGTTAAGAGTAAGTCTTGATACATGCTTTTCGGTATCCATTCTGAATGCGTCAACACCCATGTTGATATAATCGCCGTAAACATTGTTAAGATACTCTGCAACCTTTGGATTTTCTGTGTTTACATCAACGCAGTCACCGGCAATCTGTCCTGTCTGTACAGTTGGGCTTTCCCAGCTAAGGTCTTTGTAATGATGATAGTTATTTTCTGTGTCATGATCGCCTGAATCAAGCGCCTTAGTATCCTTCATTATATTAAGTCTTGCCTGATACTGATAACCCGGAGCAAGACTGTCATAGTCAGGGAATGTTTTTGCAAAATCCGAATCAGGAATCGGAACCATACAATTAACAGATTCAAGATCCTTAAGTGTGTTATACTCTTTTGTAAACATAGGAGCGAGAGTAGCCTCACCAAAGTTACCTGTATGATTGATAACTATGTCCTGAATAATCTTCATACCTTTTTCATGTGCAGCATCGATAAGATCCTGATATTTAACATCGTCACTCTCATAACGAACATCAACAGTTGAGAAATCAAATGCGTGATAGCCATGGTAGTCATAACCTGACGCATTTGTTACAACAGGAGTAATCCAAATTGCACTGAAGCCTAAAGCCTTGATGTAATCAAGTTTTTCGATAAGGCCCTTAAAGTCGCCTCTCCAAGCAGGGTCTGAATCAGGGTTGTTAGCTTGCTGGTCGTCCCAACAATGAACATTGTTGCCTGTGTCACCGTCATAGAAACGAGTTGTGATTACAAAGTAAATTGAATCTTCACGAAGATCCGTTCTCTGCCAGTCATCAAAATCATTCCAAGACTTAGAAGACCATCTTCCGTTTTTGTACCACCACTCGCCGCTGTTTCTTGTTGTTTCAGCAGACTGAGTGCCGTTTGTAACAAACATCATATTGATTTTTGTTACATTGTCGAATGTGTAGCAGTAGCTGTTATCACCCTCGGCTGTCATTTTAGGACCGGGGTAATCTGTTGCGATATTCTGCGGAAGGCTGTTCCAATAATAGATGTTCGGTGCGCCGTCTTCAGAATACACATGCACTTTAATACCGTCGTATTTAGCCTGAACTGACTCAGCATCGTCAACAGTAGCAGCCGAAACCGACACAATTCCCACTGTTGCCGCAATGCAGACAACGAGCATTAAAGCAATGAGTTTTTTTACCTTTGTCATAGCTTTTCCTCCATTTTCCGTTAAAATCAAAATTTAACATCTACATATAATTATAAATTAGTTATTAACGATTTTTTTTCTGATTTAGAATTATTCGAAATCTGTGCTTCCAAACATTTAATCCTTGTTTTATGTAATTTATACAAAAAAGTGAACAAAGTGCTGTTTTTTTAAAAAGCAGACAGATTTTTCGACAAAGCAAAAAACTCTCCGATTAAATTCAGAGAGTTTTTATATATCACAACTATTTATATATCACAACTACAAATTATATATTACTTTTCAAAACATATTTTTCAAGTGTTTTTGCAACTCCGTCATCATCATTTGACTCGCAGACATAATTTGCAATCTTTTTTACATCTTCCTCTGCATTGCCCATAGCAACTCCAAGACCCGCATAACCAATCATAGTTATATCATTGTAATTGTCGCCAAAAGCAATCATCTCTTCGTTTGTAAAACCGAGTTTTTCAAGCAGCATAGGCAGCATAGAACCCTTTGTTACGCCGAAAGGCATAATCTCGAGGAAGTACGGTGCGCTCTTATACACATCAAGCAAACCGTCATAGCGTTTTGCAAGAATTTCGTTATATTTATCAATTTCGGCAGGTTCGCCCGAAAGTAAAAGTTTATTGATTTTTTCAGGAATATTCGCCGCAAAATCTTCCACAACAACCATTTCCATTTTGAGAATATCTCTTTCAACATTTGAATAATCATTCAAAGTGCCGCCTGTAATGATTTTCTTATCATCATAGGTATGAACAGAAAGATTTGATTCTTTCAACACACCGAGTATGTCGGAAAGGTATTCCTTCGGAAAATCCTTACTTACAATAGTTTGTCCGGTAGTACAATCAAGAATTTTTCCTCCGTTGAAAGCCATAATATAACCCTCATAGCGGTCAAGCAATAAATCTCTTGCAATGCTCTGAATCCCCATAGGATGTCTGCCCGAAGCGATTACAACCTTTTTGCCCATTTTTTGAGCGTCAATAATAGCGTATCGAGTGCGTGGAGTAATCTCTTTTTGAGAGTTAGTCAGAGTACCGTCAATGTCAAGTGCAATAATTTTGTAATCCATAATATCACCTTGTACTTAGAAATATTGATTAACAAATCATTTACAATATAACACACAAGTTAAAAAAATGCAAGTATTTGATACATTATGTAAAAAACAACTTTGTTTATAGCTTTATTTTGCCATTATATAAAAAAATATTTACAGATTAAATACAAAAATCGGGACCGGAAAAATCCCGGTCCCGAACAGCAATAAAAAATTACTGATTATTATTTGTATTGTTTTGAGCATTGTTATCTTTTTCAATATAAATGCCTTGATCAACAGTATCGTTACGAATAGAAGAATATTCGCTGAGTACCCATGAATACTGACCTGTTGTAATTGTACTTCCGCAGTATTCGCACTTGCCGGAACTTGACATTTCAAGAGGAGCACCGCAATTCGGGCAACTGTGTGACTTAAGCGTCTGACTGTTTGCACTTGTGGTCTTAATGCCTGCATTACGGGCAAAGCGAAGTGTGTACCTCAACTCGTATCTTGCATTAGGATCTCCACGGAGAACCTGACCGGTCTTTTCGTTTATCTCATAGTCTGTAAGACGGGCATTGAGATAAACTGTAACATACTCAAATTCTTTATCTCTGCGATACGCTGTAAGATAAGCTGTACTTACGGCTACATTTTCAATCTTATTGATTACGCCGTTTGCAATCTTGCGATCAATCTGTTTTTGAGTTTGATTGTAGAGATTATCGTGTAAATAAATTCTTACAGGTGAAAGGTCACGCTTACTCCAAGCGTCCTGAATGGTAACATATACATATCTTGAGAATGAAAGGAAATCTTCTGCCGAGAAGTTCGGATCATTCTGCTTGATAAGGTCTGAAATCTGTGCCGTACGGTCAGGAAGTGTAATATTTCTGCCTGCCGACTGCTGAATTGTCTGTGATCTGCCAACAGTAGTAGTTGTGCTTTTAGTTGTTCTTTTGCTGTCCTTTTTGCCCCTTATCATGCTGTAAACAACTATACCGATAACTACAAGGAAAACAACTAACGTTCCGCCAAATCCAAGGCCTTCTCCGCTGCTTTCGGAACTGCTGTGGTCTGAACTGTCCCAATCAGAACTGTCACCCCAATCGGAACTGCCGCCCCAGTCAGAGCTGCCGCCCCAATCAGAATCGCCGCTGTCATAGTCATTTGAATCGCCGAAGTCAAGCGGAGGTATTCCTAAGTCCGCTGTTTGGTTAGTATGTACCGATTGATTACTTTCGACAGAAACAGCATTAACTGATGAAAAAGCTGTAAAAGCTATCACCGCCATAAGTACAGTCAGTACAATCGAAAAACATTTTTTCAAAGTTACACACCTTCTTTTAAATTTCACGGTAAATCCGTTTGCTTATTATTGCACTAATTTTAACATATATTGTAAAAATTTGCAATTGTATTTGCAATTTTGTTTATAAAAAATCCCGTTGTATTTCTATACATATTGCATATTAGCATTAAAAATTCGATATTTATTATTTTGTTCGGAAATATTTTTTCGGAAATATTTATATTTAAGTGTTGACAATGCAATATTGCGGTGCTATAATAATACCTATAATTTATGTAGGTTTAATAAGGATTGAATTTCTCAATTACGGACATTACTATAAACATTATATTATAAAGGAGAATGCATTATGAAAATTTACGAGAAAATCACTGACCTCATTGGCAGAACACCTATTATGAAACTCAATAATTACTCTGCTGCACAGGGACTTGACACACCTGTACTTGCAAAGCTTGAATATTTTAATCCGGCAGGAAGTGTTAAGGACAGAGTAGCAAAGGCTATGATTGATGATGCGGAAGAAAAAGGCTTGCTTACATCTGATTCTGTAATCATTGAGCCTACAAGCGGTAACACAGGTATCGGTCTTGCAGCGGTAGCAGCCGCAAGAGGTTATAGAATTATTCTTACAATGCCTGAAACAATGAGTATCGAACGCAGAAATCTTCTTAAGGCTTACGGCGCAGAACTTGTTCTTACTGACGGTGCAAAAGGTATGAAGGGCGCTATCGCAAAGGCTGACGAACTTGCAAGTGAAATTCCGCACAGCTTTATTCCGGGTCAGTTCGTAAACCAGGCAAACCCTGCCGCTCACTTTGCAACAACAGGTCCTGAGATTTGGGAAGATACAGACGGCAAGGTAGACATTTTTGTTGCAGGGGTTGGCACAGGCGGTACTGTAACAGGTGTAGGTAAATATCTTAAGTCAAAAAATCCGAATGTAAAAATCGTTGCAGTTGAACCGGCTACATCACCTGTACTTTCAAAGGGTGTTGCAGGTCCTCACAAAATTCAGGGTATCGGCGCAGGCTTTGTTCCTGAAACACTTGATACTAAAGTATATGACGAAATTTTCGCAGTAGAAAACGATGACGCATTTGCAACGGGCAAGGCAATCGCTCGTGCCGAGGGTGTACTCGTAGGTATTTCTTCGGGTGCGGCAGTATATGCGGCAACCGAGCTTGCTAAACGCCCTGAAAACAAGGGTAAGATAATTGTAGCGCTTCTTCCCGATACAGGCGACCGTTACCTTTCAACTCCAATGTTCTCAGATAAATAATTTTTAATATCTATCCCCTGTAATAAATTATTTAGGAATTTTTTAACAGACCACAAAGACGGAATTTTACTTCGGCTTTGTGGTCTGTTATTTTGGGCTTTTATCAAAAGTTTTTGGGAGAAATTTATGCTTTAGCTGATTATCGTTCAGGCAACAAAGTAACGCAAAAGCTAAATTTTCAAAACTAAACTTTGTGTGTTAAAACATTATTTGCCTAAACAATAAAAAACTAATTAACAAACAAAGCCATCTTTGACTGATAAAATCAAAGATGGCTTTCCAAATTCTTCTATAACTCTATTTCTTATAAACTGTTATATAACATAGTCATTGCCAATGCTTTCAGCCTGATGGTCAATAATATCCTGAATTGTAATACTGTCAAGATACTTTGTAATGACTTCGTTAAGTCCCTGCCATACAGGCAAAGTAATGCATTCCTCGCTCATAGGGCAAGTATTCGGGTCATGGTCAAGACAAGCAACAGGAGCAAGGCTGCCCTCTGTAATGCGGAGAATCTCGCCTACCGTATATTGGTCGGGAGTTCTTGCAAGGCGGTATCCACCCTGAAATCCACGGTTTGTAAGTAACACATCGGCTTTATTAAGAATAGGCATAATCTGCTCAAGATATTTTTTGGAAATATTCTGACGAGCCGCAATATCCTTAAGTGCAATGTAACCGTCATTCTGGTGCATTGCCAAATCTATAAGCATTCGCAGTGCGTATCTTCCCTTTGTAGAAATTTTCAAATTAACACCACCTTTTACTAAGTATTTGCAAAAATATAGCATTCATCTATAACATAATAATAACATATATTTAGTAGGTTTTCAAGTTGTTTTTTATCCGATTTATATTTTAATTATCTTTCTATAGGTATATTGGTCGCTTATAATTCTACAAGTATGTTACAAAATCGGCAAATATTGCTCTAAAAACCTACTAAACAAATATATTTTTAAAAATTTAAAAAATAGTATTGACAACGGGTAAATTATAT
>ERZ1031095.684-NODE-684-length-11267-cov-4.470032_pt1 | contig 11267 bp, 7 predicted proteins | sample MGYA00517108_ERZ1031095 | MGnify/ENA primary metagenome ERZ1031095 (study PRJEB33719, sample SAMN04261275) | wastewater metagenome | biome: rural village; feature: human; material: feces | host: Homo sapiens | place: El Salvador | collected 2013-01-07 ... | reverse complement strand
ATCTGGGTAGCCGCCAAGCACCAGTTGTTCCATGCCGCAGACATATCACTATAGTCCCTTAAATTTATTTAGTTAGCTTGTACTAAAATTAATACAAAGATTAAGCCTTAGGGCCTGCCTCTACGAGAGCCTTACCTGCCTCGTTGCCTTCGTACTTAGCAAAGTTCTTAACAAAACGAGCTGCAAGATCCTGTGCTTTTGCTTCCCAATCAGCAACATTTGTATATGTGTCACGTGGGTCGAGAATTGCAGGATCAACACCCGGAAGCTCTGTAGGAACTTCAAAGTTGAAGTGAGGGATTGTCTTTGTAGGAGCCTTTGTGATAGAACCGTCGAGAATAGCGTCGATGATACCTCTTGTATCCTTAATAGAGATACGCTTGCCTGTGCCGTTCCAACCTGTGTTTACGAGGTAAGCCTTAGCACCGCTCTTTTCCATCTTCTTAACGAGCTCTTCAGCATACTTTGTTGGGTGAAGCTCAAGGAAAGCCTGACCGAAGCAAGCAGAGAATGTTGGAGTTGGCTCTGTAATGCCACGCTCTGTACCTGCGAGCTTAGCTGTAAAGCCTGAGAGGAAGTAGTACTTTGTCTGCTCAGGAGTAAGGATTGATACAGGCGGAAGTACACCGAAAGCATCTGCTGAAAGGAAGATTACATTCTTAGCAGCAGGAGCTGAAGATACAGGACGAACAATGTTCTCAATGTGGTTGATTGGGTAAGATACACGAGTGTTCTCTGTAACTGTCTTGTCGTTAAAGTCAATTTTACCGTCCTTATCTACTGTTACGTTCTCAAGAAGAGCATCTCTTCTGATTGCGTTGTAGATGTCAGGCTCTGACTCTTTGTCAAGGTTAATAACCTTAGCATAGCAGCCACCCTCGAAGTTAAATACACCGTTGTCGTCCCAACCATGCTCGTCATCACCGATGAGAAGTCTTTTAGGATCTGTTGAAAGTGTAGTTTTACCTGTACCTGAAAGACCAAAGAAGATAGCTGTGTTCTCGCCGTTCTTATCTGTGTTAGCTGAACAGTGCATTGAAGCAATACCCTTAAGTGGGAGGTAGTAGTTCATCATTGAGAACATACCCTTCTTCATCTCGCCGCCGTACCATGTGTTTACGATAACCTGCTCACGGCTTGTGATGTTGAACATTACAGCTGTTTCAGAGTTAAGACCGAGCTCCTTGTAGTTCTCAACCTTAGCCTTTGATGCGTTGTAAACAACGAAATCAGGCTCAAAGTTCTCAAGCTCTTCAGCAGATGGCTTGATGAACATATTTGTTACAAAGTGAGCCTGCCAAGCAACCTCAACGATGAAACGAACTGCCATTCTTGTATCATGGTTAGCACCGCAGAATGCATCTACAACATAAAGCTTCTTGTTTGAAAGCTCTTTCTTAGCAAGCGCTTTTACAGCTTCCCAAGCTTCCTGTGTTGCAGGATGGTTGTCGTTCTTGTATTCGTCAGAAGTCCACCATACAGTGTCCTTTGAATTCTCGTCCATAACGATGAACTTATCTTTAGGTGAACGGCCTGTGTAAATACCGGTCATAACATTAACTGCGCCAAGCTCAGTTTCCTGTCCAACCTCATAGCCTTCCAAATCAGCCTTTGTTTCCTCGTTAAAGAGTTCGTCATAGGAAGGATTGTGGATAATTTCAGTAGTACCGGTAATACCATACTTAGTTAAATCAATCTTTGCCATTTCAGTATCAACCTTTCTGTTTCTTAAATTACATAGTATCAGAATTTGCGGTGAGTTGTAATTACCAAACAATCTACACTGCAATAACCTATGTTCGTTAGTATTTTAGCATAATTTTTTACCCTCGTCAAGCCAATTGCCAATTAATTTGGTCGGTTTTGTCATATTGTGGTTTATTCGACATCAACACTGTATTTGTATATTGATAAGAGGTGCAAAAAGTGCTATAATATTGTATTATAAGCAGGTTTATTCTGTATATTCAGCACTTTAAAAAGCAAAGAAAATTTACCGTTACGGGAGGATATTATGAGCCTTGTTGAATTTAAAGATGTTTACAAAATATATAAAATGGGCGAAGTGACTATTAACGCTGTCGAGGGTGTTTCTTTTAATATAGAGCAGGGCGAGTTTTGCGTGGTAGTCGGTGCATCGGGTGCAGGCAAGACAACCGTACTTAATATTCTCGGCGGAATGGATACCTGTACAAAAGGCAGTATTATTGTCGGCGGCAGAGATATAAGCAAGCTGAAAGACAAACAGCTTATTGAATACAGAAGGTTTGACATTGGTTTTGTATTTCAGTTTTATAACCTTGTGCCTAACCTTACCGCAAAAGAAAATGTAGAGCTTGCAACGCAGATAAGTAAAAATCCGATGGACAGTACAGAGGCGCTTGAAAGTGTCGGACTTTCACAGCGCAGTGCAAACTTTCCCGCTCAACTTTCGGGCGGTGAACAGCAGAGGGTTTCTATTGCAAGAGCACTTGCCAAGCGACCTAAACTTTTACTTTGCGATGAGCCGACGGGTGCTCTTGACTATAACACCGGCAGACAGATTTTAAAACTTTTGCAGGAAACCTGCCGAAAAGAAAATATGACGGTAGTTCTCATAACCCACAATTCAGCAATTACCCCAATGGCAGATCATATTATAAAGATGAGAAGCGGCAGGGTAATTATGGATGTTCACAATGATGAACCTAAAAATGTTGAAGAAATCGAATGGTAATTCATATTTTCTGCGAAAGGGGAGAGGACATTGACTAAAACCCTGTTAAAAAATACTTTCAGAGAAATTGCAAATTCTAAAGCAAGGTTTATTTCTATACTTGCGATTATTGCACTCGGTGTTGGATTTTTTGCCGGAATCAAAGCTACGGTTCCGTCAATGTACAATATGGCAGACGAATATTATTCTCAATCCAATCTTATGGATTACAGGCTTGTATCTACTGTCGGATTTGATAAAGATGATGTAAAAGCGGTTGAAAATCTTGACAATGTAACCGATGTTATGCCATCGTATTTTGCCGACCTTGTTTTAAAATCAAACGGAAACGGCGGTAACGGCAAGGTTATAAGAGTATCCGCTGCACCTAAAAGTTATAACAATAATAAAACTCTTAATACATTAAACATAAAAGAGGGAAGACTACCCGAGAAAAAGGGTGAAATCCTTGTTGAATACGGCAGTGTCGGCAGCAGTGATTATAAAATCGGCGACAAGGTTGTATTTGGAAGTGAAAGCGGAGAATCCAATGCACTTGATATGGGGGACAGTACATACCTGAAACTTTAACCAATGCACTTGATATGGTAGATACGCTTGAATATACTGTCGTCGGTAAAGCGGAATCACCTATGTATATTTCGTATCAGCGTGGTTCAACTACAATCGGCAACGGCAATATTGCAGCATTTATGTATATTTATCAGGATGATTTTGTAACCGAAAGATATACGGAAATGTATGTGAAAACCGTTTTTTCTGACGGCGACGGTTCAGCCTTTGATGACGAATATGAAAAAGACATTGAAAACTTTACAACTGTTCTTGAAAATACCGCCGATTTACGCTGTGAGGCATTTGATAAAGATGTTATAGGCAAAGCAAAACAGGAACTTGAGGACAGTAAAAACGATTATGAAACAGAAAAATCCGAGGCTCTTACAAAACTTGATGATGCAAAAACAACTTTAGATAATTCGGAAAAAGAATATACAGATAAGATTTCAGATGCACAATCGCAACTTGACACAGCCAAAAAGCAGATAGATGACGGAAAAAGTCAGCTTGAAACTGCTAAAGAAGAATACGAAAACGGCATTGCGACAGGTGAAAGCGAACTTTCTTCTGCGCAGGCGGAACTTGACAGTGCAAAAGCCGAATATAATGCAGGCGTTGAAGAATATAATTCAAAAATCAGCATAGCGGAAGAAACTCTTGCCGAAAAAGAAAATGAATTCAATACCGCAAAAAGTGAATTTGAAAACAATCAAAAGCCGCAGCTTGAAACCGCAATAGCAACTTGCAAATCACAGATTGAGGCTTTACAGGCGCAAATTGAGGTTACAGAGGACGAAACCGCTCTTGCTGTATTGCAGGAACAGCTTACACAGGTTCAGGCAGTTTTAGCAGATTGTGAAACAAAACTTGCTATGGCGCAAGAACAGCTTGATACGGCAGAACAACAGCTGAACAACGGAAAACAAGAGCTTGAAACACAAAAAGCGGAGGGACAGGCACAGCTTGACTATGCACTTGCTCAAATTCAGAGTGCAGAACAACAGATTGCGGACGGACAAGCACAGCTTGAAAGTAAAAAAACAGAGGGACAAGCTCAAATATCGCAGGCTGAAACCGAACTTGCGACAGCACAGGAAAAATATGACAACGGAAAGTCCGAACTTGAGGAGCAGAAAATAAGCGGCAGACAAAAGCTTGATGACGGTTGGAAAGAATACAACGATTCAAAAGCCGAGGCTGATGATAAATTTAAAGAGGCAGAACAAAAAATTGCCGACGCACAGGAAGAAATAGACGCTATAGCCGATCCCGAGTGGTATGTGTTTGACAGGTCGGATAATCCGGGTTATTCAACCTTTGCGCAGAATGTTGAGCGACTCGGTGCAGTGGCATCAGTATTCCCGATGTTCTTTTTACTCGTTGCGGTTTTGGTTTGTGTAACCACAATGTCAAGACTTGTAGAGGAAAAGCGTAAAGAAATCGGAATATTAAAAGCGCTCGGCTACAATAACTTAAGCATAATAATGAAATTTGCGATTTATGCTGTTTTTGCAGGTGTAATCGGTTGTACCGTAGGTGTATTAATAGGCATAAATACACTGCCGTATATTATTTATAATGCATATCAGATTATGTATTATATGCCTGACATCAGCATTGTACCTGATGCACAGAGTATTATACTCGGTACGCTTGCCGCCGTACTTTGTACATTGCTTGTTTCTGTAATAGTATGTGTAAGAGAATTAAGCCAGAGCTGTGCAAAAATTCTAAGACCTAAAACTCCGAAGGCAGGCAAGAGGATACTGCTTGAGAGAATTACTCCGATATGGAAACATATGAATTTTTCCGCAAAGCTGACTACAAGAAATATTTTCAGATATAAATCAAGAATGTTTATGACAATCATAGGCATTGCAGGCTGCACGGCTTTGATAGTTGCGGCATTCGGACTTAAAAACAGCTTTATTCCGCTTTCCGATACACAGTTTAGCGAAATATTCAAATATAATGCGGTTGTTATTCCTAAAGAAGGCGGAACTGCCGAACAGCTTGATTATCTGAAAAATGCAATAAACAATACGGGCGATGCAGCTTCAATTATGCTTGCAGGTCAGCAGGAAGTTGTTGTAAAGAAAAATAATGTTGTAAAAGATGAAAGCACTTATCTTACGGTAATGGAAGATCCGCAGAGATTTTCGGAGGTTACAGAACTTAGAACAAGGGGCGACAAAAAGCACCTTGATATTACCGATGATTCCGTAATGATAAATGAAAAAATGGCGAACGAATTGTCTGTCAAAGTCGGTGATACCGTAAGTGTAACTGTTGATGATAAAACCGCAGAACTTACAGTAGGCGGAATTTATGAACAGTATATAAAGAATTATGTGTTTATTTCTCCTAAGCTTTACAGTGAAAAATTCGGAGAAGAACCGCAGTTTAATATGGCACAGGTTGTACTGAAAAATCCTGACGAACAGACTGTGTTCGGTGAAAAAATGCTGACGAATGATAAAGTAGCGGGTGTAACCTATCTTTCATCAGGTATGGGTGAAATTGAAGATATGCTCAATTCGCTTAATATGGTTGTGCTTGTTATGATTATTTGTGCAGCGGCACTTGCGTTTGTAGTGCTTTATAATCTTACAAATATTAACATTGCCGAGCGTGTGCGTGAAATCGCAACTTTTAAGGTGCTCGGATTTTACAGCAGAGAAACCTCAAGCGTTATTTATAAAGAAAATATCGTGCTTACTCTCGGAGGTATTCTTTCGGGACTTGTTCTCGGTATTTTCCTTACAAGATTTATTATTCAGACCGTTGAGGTTGACAATGTAATGTTTGGCAGAGATATTTTGCCTACATCATTCGTTTTTGCGGCTTTGCTGACATTTGCATTTGCTTTGATTGTGAATTTTGCTATGGGATTTAAGATTAAAAAAGTAAATATGGTTGAAAGCCTTAAGAGTGTTGAATAAACGGTGCCGCACATTATTTGTGCGGCATTGTCTGAAAAAGAAAGAATTTTTGAAATAAAAATCACTTAAAATATTGATTGCTTAGGCAAATTGTGGTATAATACAAAAGAATAGGCAATTTAGCACAATATCAGTGAAAGGAACTGTAGATATATGATAAAAGCTAATCAGTATCGCACCGTAACTTGCGGTGAGTTAAGAGAAGAAAATATCGGACAGGAAGTTCGTGTAGCAGGCTGGGTTGAAAATATCCGTGACCACGGCGGCGTAATGTTCCTTGACATTCGTGATCAGTACGGTGTTCTTCAGGTAGTAGTTCACAATGACGAGTTACTTAAGGGTATTAACAAAGAATGTACCGTAACATTGAGCGGTAAGGTAGTAAAGAGAGATGAAGAAACTATCAACTCTAAGATTGCTACCGGTTATGTTGAGGTACACACAGATGACATTACTGTTCTCGGTAAATGTAAAAATGTTCTTCCTTTTGAGGTTGCAACATCAACAAATACTTCAGAGGAGGTACGCTTAAAGTATCGTTTCCTCGACCTTCGTAATCAGAAGGTGCATAATAACATTATGCTCCGTTCACAGATTATAACATTCCTCCGTGCAAAAATGAACGAGATGGGATTTAATGAAATTCAGACACCGATTCTTTCAACTTCATCACCGGAAGGAGCAAGAGATTATCTTATTCCAAGCCGTAAGCACAAGGGCAAATTCTATGCTCTTCCGCAGGCTCCGCAGATTTTCAAACAGCTCCTTATGGTTTCCGGTTTTGACAGATACTTCCAGATTGCACCTTGTTTCAGAGATGAGGATGCAAGAGCAGACCGTTCGCCGGGCGAGTTCTATCAGCTTGACTTTGAAATGGCTTTTGCCACACAGGAAGATGTATTTGCGGTTGCAGAAGAAGTTCTTTACGAAACATTCACTAAGTTTACAGATAAAAAGGTTTCAAAGCCTCCGTTTGCCCGTATTCCATACACTGAAAGTATGTTAAAGTACGGTACAGACAAGCCTGATCTCCGTAACCCGCTTGTTATCGTGGAGATTAGCGATATGTTTGAGGAAACTGACTTTAAGCCGTTCCTCAAAAAGACTGTTCGTTCAATTAATGTACCGGGTGCCGCAAAGCAGTCTAAGAGCTGGTTTAAGAAGATGGAAGAATTTGCGCTTTCTATCGGTATGAAGGGTCTCGGTTATGTTAAGGTAAGAGATGATATGACTTTTGACGGTCCTATTGATAAGTTTCTTAAAGAGGGCGACAGAGAGGAGCTTATTAAGCGTAATAATTCTAACGCAGGCGATGTTATTTACTTTATCGCAGATACAGAAAAAGACGCTCCAAAGCTTGCAGGTCAGATTCGTACAGAGGTTGCTACCCGTCTTGACCTTATTGACAAGTCAAAGTTTGAGATGTGCTTTATCGTTGACTTCCCAATGTATGAGCATGATGAAACCACAGGTCAGGTAATCTTTACACACAATCCATTCTCAATGCCACAGGGCGGTATGGACAGCTTGCTTAATAAGAACCCCGATGATATTCTTGCTTATCAGTACGATATCGTGTGCAACGGTGTTGAGCTTTCATCAGGTGCTGTTCGTAACCACGACCTTGATATTATGATTAAGGCTTTCGAGATTGCAGGATATACCGAAGATGAGCTTAAATCTAAGTTCTCTGCTCTCTACAACGCATTCCAGTACGGTGCTCCGCCACATGCAGGTATGGCTCCGGGCGTTGACAGAATGATTATGCTCATTACTGAAGAAGAGAACATCAGAGAGGTTATTGCTTTCCCAATGAACTCAAATGCTCAGGATCTTCTCCTCGGTTCACCTGGAGAGGTAACAGAGCAGCAGCTTCGTGAAGTTCACATTAAATTAAGATAACTTCATATATACTCAAAGGGCGAGTTGTTTTTATAACTTGCCCTGATTCTGTTTATACAAAGGATGGTTTTTATGGTAACAAGAGAAGATGTTGAAAACATTGCGTTGCTTTCAAAGCTGTTCGTTCCCGAAGAGGAGCTTGACAGCCTTACACAGTCAATGCAGGAAATTATAGATTTTGCCGATACAATCAATAATGCTCCCACAAGCGGTGAGAGCTTTGACAACATAAACAACCTTTCAAATGTATTTCGTGAGGATGTTGTGGTTGAGTCATATGACAGCGAGGAAATTTTGAAAAATGCGCCTGAGCAGGCAGAGTCACATTTCCTTGTCAGAGGCAGAGAATAAGAGGTGTAAAAATGGGTAGTATTGCAAAAATTCACGAAATGCTTGTTTCCAAGCAGGTTTCGTGTACGGAGCTTACTAAAAGCTATCTTGAAGAAATAGAAAAATCACACGGCGAGCTTAACGCTTATGTAAATGTAACTCCCGATACAGCGCTTGAAACCGCAAAGACTGTTGACGAAAAAATTGCAAAGGGCGAAGAAATCGGTATGCTCGAGGGTGTTCCGATGACATTGAAAGATAACCTTTCCACAAAGGACATTGAAACTACTTGCTGTTCTAAAATCCTTAAAGGTTACAAGCCGATTTATAATGCAACTGTATGGGAGAATCTTTCTGCACAAAATGCAGTTATGCTCGGTAAAACAAATATGGACGAATTTGCAATGGGTTCTTCGTGTGAAACTTCATGCTTTGGCGGTGCAATGAATCCGTTTAACACAAAGTATGTATCCGGCGGTTCATCAGGCGGCGTAGCAAGCGCTGTCGGCGCAAACATTGCAGCATACGGACTTGGTTCTGATACAGGCGGTTCTATCCGTCAGCCTGCAAGTTTTTGCGGTATCGTAGGTCTTAAGCCGACATACGGCAGTGTATCCCGTTACGGTCTTATCGCTTATGCAAGCTCACTTGACCAAATTGGACCTATCACAAAGAGCGTTGAAGATGCGTCTATTGTATTTGATGCAATTTCACAGTATGACGAAAAAGACAGCACTTCAAAGGGTAATGTCGGCGGCGCAACTTACGGAAAGCTCAACAATGACATCAAGGGTATGAAAATCGGTATTGCCCGTGAGTATCTTGACGGTATTCGTGACGATGTTAAAGAGGCAGTTCTCAATGCCGCAAAAGTTTATGAATCACTCGGTGCAGAAATAGTGTATTTTGATATGCCCGCACTTAAGTTTGCTCTTCCTGTTTATTACATTATTGCCTGTGCAGAGGCATCTTCAAACCTCGGCAGATACGACGGTATTCGTTTTGGTTATAAAACACCGCATTATAACGGCACTCACGATATGATTTGCCGCACCCGTTCAGAGGGTTTTGGTGAGGAAGTTAAGAGAAGAATCCTTCTCGGCACATATGTACTCTCTGCCGGTTATTATGACGCTTATTATAAAAAGGCACAGAATTTGCGTGGAACTATTGTAAAGGCATTTACAGATGCATTTGAGCATTGTGATGTAATTCTTGCTCCAACAGTTCCTATGACTGCTTTCGAGGCGGGTCACGCAGTTTCCGATCCGATTGAAACTTATCTTACAGATATTTGTACCGTACCCGTAAATATTGCAGGACTTCCGGGTGTATCCGTACCGTGCGGATTTAACGCAAACGGTATGCCAATCGGTATGCAGCTTATCGGCAAGAGTTTTGGCGAGGCTGAAATTTTAAATGCAGCGTTTAAGTATCAGCAGGCTGCCGGAGAAAACTTTAAGGATACAAAGTGGGGTGTTAAGCTGTGAAATATGAATTAGTTGCGGGTTTTGAAACCCATATTGAACTTGCTACAAAGACAAAAATTTTCTGCTCATGTACAACAGCGTTTGGCGGTGCACCTAACTCACATTGCTGTCCTGTATGTATCGGACTTCCGGGTACACTTCCAAAACTTAACCGTGAGGTTGTAAACTTCGGTATCAAGGCAGGTCTTGCCACTCACGGAGAGATTGCAGAGATTTCTAAAATGGACAGAAAGAACTACTGCTATCCTGACCTTTCAAAGGCTTATCAAATCAGTCAGCTTTATGCTCCGCTTTCAATAGGCGGCTATGTAGAACTTTCAAACGGCAGGAAAATCAGACTTCATCATATTCATATTGAAGAAGATGCAGGAAAACTTATTCATCAGCACGGCGACACATATGTCGACTACAACCGTGGCGGTGTTCCTCTTATCGAGATTGTATCGGAGCCTGATATTCGTTCTATTGACGAGGCTAAGGAGTATGTGGAAAAATTACAGCAGGTAATGCGCTATATAGGAATTTCCGACTGCCGTATGCAGGAAGGCTCAATGCGTTGTGATGTTAATATTTCTGTTCGTCCTGAGGGCAGTGAAACTCTCGGAACAAGAACAGAGATTAAGAATATGAACTCAATTACAAATATTGCCAAAGCAATGGAGTATGAGTATGAGCGTCAGGTAGATTTAATTGAGAGCGGCGGCAAAGTAGTGCAGGAAACTCTCCGTTATGATGATGCAACAAACACTACATCTTCAATGCGCAGTAAAGAAGACGCTCACGATTACCGTTATTTCAGAGATCCTGACCTTGTTACAATCAATGTCCCAAGAGATGTTGTGGAGAGCTTAAAGGCTGAAATGCCTGAACTTCCTTCTGACAAATGCAAGAGATATATTGAAGAACTTGAAATTCCTGAAAAGGATGCACAACTTCTTACAAAATACAGAAAAATCAGCGAGTTCTTTGATAAGGCTTGCGAGGGTGTAAAATCCGCAAAGTCTGTATCTAACTTTATTATCGGTCAGATTTTCCGCAGAACAGAAACCGAGGCTGATAAGGAAACATTTGATGTATCAATAACACCTGAACAACTCAATGAGCTTGTAAAATTGATTGACAGCGGCAAGATACGCAATAACCTTGCTAAGGCTACACTTGAGAAAATGCTTGATTCCGGCAAGGGAGCACTTGATTTTATCAGTGAAAGTGATATGGCAGGACTTGATGAAAACACTGTAAATGAAATTTGTAAAGAGGGTATAGATAAAAATACTAAGGATATTCAATGAGATCGGAAGAGGGGTTCAGAAGGAATGCCGAGACCGA
>ERZ1031095.683-NODE-683-length-11274-cov-4.394242_pt1 | contig 11274 bp, 3 predicted proteins | sample MGYA00517108_ERZ1031095 | MGnify/ENA primary metagenome ERZ1031095 (study PRJEB33719, sample SAMN04261275) | wastewater metagenome | biome: rural village; feature: human; material: feces | host: Homo sapiens | place: El Salvador | collected 2013-01-07 ... | reverse complement strand
GGAAACATGACAAGCGTTGCCGAGTTCAATGTTTTCACTGACCCGCATGCGGCCAGAATCGTTTTTTCATCAGGAATCAAGACAACCATGATTGGGCTTGACTGCACGCTGTTCGGAAGAATTTCCGATGAAACAAAAGATAAGATCAAGCTCTTGGGCAAAGCCGGAAACATGCTTGCCTCAATCATCGAACGCGACATCGATCATGATGAAACGGGCACTGCCATCCATGATTTGCAAACCATTTTTTATTTGCTGCATCCTGAAAAATTCACGGCCAAAAAATTTTGGGTTGACGTTGTTTGTGAAGGACCCGCCATCGGCGCAACCGTTGCGGATATCAGAAAGGCATACCACGACAAGACAAACGTCAACGTTTGCCTTGATGTGGACACCGATGCATTCAACAAGTGGTTCCTGGAAGAAGTCGAAAAAAATATGCAGTAGCTTTTCGGCTCTGCATTTTATAATCAGATACAAAAAAACGACCGGAAAATTTCCAGTCGTTTTTCTTTTAATCTTCGCTGTTCAAATTGTTGGCTTTGGCAACGTCTTCCAAGGTAGAAACGCCGTCATCTTTGAGCGAATAAACGCCGCTTGCAACTTTAGCAGGAGCATCTTCTTCAGGGACGATGTCACGATATTTCTTCATGCCAGTACCGGCAGGAATAATCTTACCGATAATGACGTTTTCCTTAAGACCAACCAACGGATCGTTCTTGCCGCGGATTGCAGCATCCGTCAAGACACGAGTTGTTTCCTGGAATGAAGCAGCAGACAAGAAACTGTTTGTTTCCAGGGAAGCCTTCGTAATCCCAAGAAGAACGGGACGTGCCGTTGCCGGAATTCCGCCATTAACAAGCGTTTCAACGTTGTTGTCCTTGAAGTCGTTGAGATCAAGCAACGTACCAGGGAGCATGTTCGTGTTGCCGGGATCCATGATGCGAACTTTTCTGAGCATTTGACGAGCCATAACTTCGATATGCTTATCAGAAATTTCAACACCTTGCATACGGTAAACCTTTTGAACTTCACGCAAAATGTAGTTTTCGGTTGAAAGAACGTCACGAACCTTGATCAATTCCTTCGGATCGATTGAACCGACCGTCAACGGATCGCCACGGTGCACGCTGTCGCCTTCAGCAACCTTAAGCACGGCCGTAAACGGAATGTTGTACGTGCGTTCATCCGTATCGCCCTTGACCGTAACGACTTTCGTACGTTCTGCCGGATTTTCTTCAACGCTTTCGACAATACCAGTAACTTCAGTAATCGTCGCACGACCTTTAGGATTGCGTGCTTCAAAAATTTCCTGAACACGAGGAAGACCTTGCGTAATATCGTCACCGGCAACACCACCAGTGTGGAACGTACGCATCGTCAACTGAGTACCGGGTTCACCGATTGACTGAGCAGCCACTGTACCGACGGCTTCACCGACTTCAACTTCGTCGCCGGTGGCCATGTTGCGACCATAGCAATGTTCGCAGACACCGTGACGCGTGTTGCACGTGAAGGCAGAACGAATCGTAACTTGCTCTACTCCTGCATCAACAACCTTTTGTGCAAGCTCTTCATCCATCATCACGTTGGCAGGAACGATGACTTCGCCTGTCTTAGGATCCTTGACGGACTTCATGGTGTAACGACCAAGAATTCGATCATAGAGCGGTTCGATCATTTCGTTTCCTTCACGAATTGCAGTTACGTCAAGACCGCGGTCCGTGCCACAATCAGTTTCACGAATGATGACGTCTTGAGCAACGTCAACAAGACGACGTGTCAAGTAACCGGAATCGGCAGTCTTCAGAGCCGTATCGGTCATACCCTTACGAGCACCGTGAGTCGAAATGAACATTTCCATCACTGACAAGCCTTCACGGAAGTTGGCAATAACAGGAAGTTCCATCGTCTTGCCGTTAGGAGCGGCCATCAAGCCACGCATGCCGGCAAGCTGAGTAAAGTTCGAGATGTTGCCACGAGCACCGGAATCACTCATCATTTGGATAGGGTTGGAAGGATCCATGTTTTCAACCAGTTTGGCTTGAATCTTATCTTTTGCTTCATTCCAAATAGCGATAACACGGTTGTAGCGTTCGTCTTCCGTAATCAAACCGCGACGGAACTGTTTTGCGACGTTGGCAACTTCCTTGTGGGCATTGTAGATGATTTCAGGCTTTTCTTTCAAATCAGTAACGTCGGCAATTCCGACAGTCAAACCTGACTTCGTTGATTCGTAATAGCCCAAATCCTTCATTCTGTCCAAAAGTTCCGCAGTTGCCGTAACTTTGTAATCCTTGTAGACTTGCGCAATGATATCTGACAAGAAGCCTGATTTGAACGGTCCGACAAGTTCATGGTTCTTCAAGTATTCATGAATGTCTTCGCCAGGTTCGAGGAAGTACTTGTCAGGAGTACCAACAGTCAAGTTTTCTTCAGAAGGTTCGTTCAAGTATGGAAAATCATCAGGCAGGATTTCATTGAAGATTGCCTTGCCGGCAGTCGTTACAAGAATGCGACCCTTTTGGAAATCCGTAAACGGCTTGCCTGCTTCTGCCAATGAAGATGCCTGCAACCCGATACGCGTATGCAAGTGAACATAGTTGTTTTGGTATGCTGTTCTGACTTCGTTGACGTCTTTGAAAATCATGCCCTCGCCTTCACGATTTGCTTCTTCAATCGTGATGTAGTAGTTACCGATCGTCATATCCTGAGATGGCGAAATGATCGGCTTACCATCTTTAGGAGCCAAAATATGGTGAGCAGCAAGCATCAGCAAACGAGCTTCAGCCTGAGCCTCATCTGACAACGGAACGTGGATGGCCATTTGGTCACCGTCAAAATCGGCGTTGTAAGCTTCGCAGGCAAGCGGATGAAGACGCATGGCTTTTCCGTCGACAAGCGTTGGTTCAAAGGCCTGAATCCCCAAACGGTGGAGCGTAGGGGCACGGTTCAACAGAACCGGATGTTCTTTGATAACGTCTTCCAAAACATCCCAGATGTCGTCATCGCGACGATCAATCTTGCGCTTGGCATTCTTAATGTTTGATGCCATTTCGCGTTTTACGAGCTCATGCATCATGAACGGCTTGAACAATTCAAGCGCCATTTCGTGAGGAATGCCCATTTGGTTAAGCTTCAGCTTAGGACCAACGTCGATAACAGAACGTCCTGAGTAATCGACACGCTTACCAAGAAGGTTTTGACGGAAACGACCTTGTTTACCTTTAAGCATGTGCGACAATGACTTGAGGGGACGATTGCCGGGACCCGTAACGGGACGACCGCGACGACCGTTATCAATCAAAGCATCGACAGCTTCCTGCAGCATGCGCTTTTCATTTTGAACAATGATGCCAGGTGCATGAAGTTCAAGCAGACGCTTCAAACGATTGTTACGGTTGATTACGCGACGATACAAATCGTTCAGATCAGAAGTAGCAAAACGGCCGCCTTCCAATTGAACCATCGGGCGAAGATCAGGCGGGATAACAGGAATCGCATCCATGACCATCCATTCAGGACTGTTGCCGGAGCTCAAAAATGCTTCCAAAATATCCAAACGACGTACGGCGCGTGTACGTTTTTGACCCGTAGCTTCTTTCAATTCTTCCTTAAGTTCTGCACATTCTTTTTCAAGATCAACATCTCGAAGCAAAGTGCGAATTGCTTCGGCACCCATTGCGGCCTTAAATGACTGACCGTATTCCTGGCGCTTTTCGCGATATTCGCCTTCGGTCATGAGTTGTTTCTTTTCGAGGGGCGAATCACCCGGATCAGTAACAACGTAAGAAGCAAAGTAGATTACTTCTTCAAGGGCGCGAGGACTCATGTCAAGCACAAGACCCATGCGACTTGGAATCCCTTTGAAATACCAAATGTGCGTTACCGGTGCTGCAAGTTCAATATGACCCATACGTTCACGACGAACTTTTGAACGAGTAACTTCAACGCCGCAACGATCGCAGACAATGCCCTTGTAGCTGACTTTCTTGTACTTGCCGCAAGCACATTCCCAGTCTTTTGTTGGTCCAAAAATTCGTTCATCGAACAGACCGTCTTTTTCTGGTTTCAACGTACGATAGTTGATTGTTTCAGGCTTCTTGACTTCACCGTAAGACCAGCTGCGGATCTTATCGGATGAAGCCAGACCTATTTGCATGCTATCGAATTTATTGACATCGATCAAAGGACCGACCTCCCTTTTCCATAATTCTTAACTGATTATAATTCAGACTTTGTTTCTTCTTCAGTGTTTTCTGCTTCTTGCTTTTCTTCTTGTTCATGCGATAACTTGGCTAAAGCATCAACGTTGACGACTTCATCGTCTTCTTCGTCCATATCGCGCAATTCGATTTCTTGCTTTTTAGAATCAAGAACCTTCATATCAAGTCCCAATGCCTGCAATTCCTTTACGAGAACGCGGAATGATTCAGGAACGCCAGGTTGCGGAATTTGTTCGCCCTTAACGATAGCTTCATATGTCTTAACGCGTCCGACAACGTCATCAGACTTGTAAGTCAAAATTTCCTGCAGCGTGTAGGCAGCACCGTACGCTTCAAGAGCCCAAACTTCCATTTCACCGAAACGCTGTCCACCAAATTGAGCTTTACCGCCAAGAGGTTGTTGCGTAACAAGTGAGTATGGTCCGATCGAACGTGCGTGAATCTTGTCATCGACCATGTGAGCCAGTTTCATGTAGTACATGACGCCGACGGCAATTCGGTTGTCAAACGGTTCGCCGGTACGACCGTCATACAAGATCGACTTTCCATCAGAAGGAAGACCTGCTTCCTTCAAGGCATTCCAAATATCTTCATCACGAGCACCATCGAAAACAGGTGACGTTACGTGAATGCCAAGCTTGCGAGCAGCCATCCCCAAGTGAAGATCGAGTACCTGACCGATATTCATACGTGATGGAACGCCCATTGGCGAAAGCATGATATCGATTGGAGTGCCATCAGGCATAAACGGCATGTCTTCTTCAGGGATAACGACGGAAACCGTACCTTTGTTGCCGTGACGGCCGGCCATCTTGTCACCGACTTGAAGCTTGCGTTTTTGTGCAATATAAACACGAACCATCATATTTACGCCAGGTGCCAATTCGTCGCCTGCTTCACGAGTGAAGATTTTGACGTCTTGGACGATCCCGCCGCCGCCATGAGGAACGCGAAGAGAAGTATCACGTACTTCACGCGCCTTTTCGCCAAAGATTGCGTGTAAGAGGCGTTCTTCGGCTGAAAGCTCCGTCACACCTTTCGGAGTTACCTTGCCGACCAAAATGTCGCCATCCTTAACTTCGGCACCGACACGAATAATCCCGAATTCATCGAGGTTCTTCAATGCGTCTTCACCAACGTTAGGAATTTCGCGAGTCATTTCTTCAGGTCCGAGTTTCGTATCACGCGCCTCTGATTCATGTTCTTCGATGTGAATCGACGTATAAACGTCTTCTTTAACCAAACGTTCATTGATTGCAATCGCATCTTCGAAGTTGTAGCCATCCCATGTCATGAAGGCGATCAGCGGATTTTGACCCAAGGCAAGTTCGCCTTGTTCCATTGAAGGACCATCTGCCAAAACTTCATCTGCATCAACGTGATCACCAACGTGAACAATCGGTGTCTGGTTATAGTTTTTGCCGCCGTTAGAGCGACGGAACTTCATCAACTTGTATGAATCAAGCGCTCCGTCTTCACGGCGAACCCTGATTTCTCTGGCATCTACATATTCAATCGTTCCGGCATGTTCTGCAATCAAAGCATCTCCGGAGTCATGAGCAGCCTTATATTCGATACCGGTACCGACAAACGGTGCGTGCGGCTTGATCAAAGGAACCGCCTGACGCTGCATGTTGGCACCCATCAAAGCACGGTTGGAGTCATCGTTTTCCAAGAAAGGAATACATGCCGTTGCAACAGCAACTACCTGCTTAGGCGAAACGTCCATGTAGTCAACCTTGTCAACTGAAATTTCAATGTTTTCATCCTTGCTGCGAGCCATAACGACCGGATCTACAAAAGAACCGTCATCATTAAGCGGAGAGTTGGCTTGCGCAACAACGTAATTATCTTCTTCATCGGCCGTCAGATAGTCAATCTTGTCCGTAACTTTGTGCGTATCCCATGAAACGCGACGATAAGGCGTTTCAACAAAGCCGTACTTGTTGACGTGAGCATATGTCGACAAACTGTTGATCAACCCGATGTTAGGACCTTCAGGCGTTTCGATCGGGCACATGCGACCATAGTGAGTATAGTGAACGTCACGAACTTCGTATCCGGCACGATCACGAGTCAAACCGCCAGGTCCCAAGGCTGACAAACGACGCTTATGCGTAAGTTCTCCGAGAGGATTCGTCTGATCCATGAACTGCGACAGCTGGGAGCTTCCGAAGAATTCCTTGATTGAAGCTACGACAGGTCGAATATTGATCAACTGTTGCGGCGTAACCGTCGCGATATCTTGAATAGACATGCGTTCGCGAACGACGCGTTCCATTCTCGTCAAACCGATTCGGAATTGGTTTTGAAGCAATTCGCCAACGGAACGGATTCGACGATTGCCCAAGTGGTCGATATCGTCAGTTGAGCCGAGACCTTCCTGCAAATTGAAGAAGTAGTTCATTGATGCCAAAATATCTGATGGCGTAATGTTCTTGTATTCCAAAGGAACGTTGCCGTTTCCAATCAAGTTGATGACTTCTTCAGGGTTGTTTTCCGAATAAACCTTGATGATTTGGAGCGTCATCGGTTCTTGAACAACGCCTTCTTCTGAAGGATGGAACGTGAACATCTTGAAATCGTCACGTTTCAAATAAGGAGCAAGCTTTTCCATGATCGGTTTCGTAACGACTTCGCCGCTTTCGACGATAATCTCGCCCGTTTCAGGATCAGCCAGCGTTTCGGCCAAACGAGCGCCCAGAAGACGCGTCTTAAGATCAAGTTTCTTATTGATCTTGTAACGACCGACTGCAGCAAGGTCATAGCGTTTCGGATCAAAGAAGCGCGCCGTCAGCAAGCTGCGTGAAGAATCAGCCGTCTTAGGTTCACCTGGACGCAAGCGTTCGTAGATATCCTTTAAGGATTCTTCAACGCGCGAATCTTCCGTATTCTTGTGAACGTCTTTTTCCAAAGTATTCATCAAGCAGTCGTTTTGCCCGAGAATTTCAATGATTTCAGAGTCCGTACCATACCCGAGCGCACGAACCAATTCCGTCAAAGGAATCTTGCGCGTCCTGTCGATACGCACGTATGAAATGTTTTTAGCATCCGTTTCATATTCAAGCCATGCGCCACGGTTAGGGATAACCGTCGTGCCGTATGTTTCACGACCGTTCTTATCCATTTCGGAGTTAAAGTAAACGCCTGGAGAACGGACAAGCTGAGAAACGATAACACGCTCTGCACCGTTGATAATGAATGTGCCTTGCTTCGTCATCAGTGGGAAATCACCGAAAAATACGTCTTGAGACTTGATTTCGCCGGTTTCCTTGTTAATCAAACGCAATGTTACGTGCAAAGGAGCTGAGTAGTTAGCATCATGCTCACGAGCCTCATCAACCGTATACTTAGGTTCCAATAATTGATAGTTTACGAATTCAAGCGACAATTTGCCGGCAAAGTCTTCGATTGGCATAATTTCCTCAAACATTTCGCGAAGTCCTTCATCCAAGAACCACTTGTATGAATCCGTCTGGATCTCAATCAAGTTTGGCAATTCAAGAACTTCTTTAATTCGAGAATAACTTCTGCGCACACGGTGCTTGCCGTATTTTACTAAATGTCCTGCCAAGTTGTTCACCTCTCCAAAAATTTGCTGTGAAATTAAACACCATTGAAATATTACATTTGTGTTACAAATGATCTTTTTTCAATTTTTTGCGTGAATTTTGGCAAAAAAAAACCAAAAACAGTTCTGTTTAACTTGAATAAACCTCACTATTTTTGCTTCTTCTTTTGCTCAACATGGACAATATATCACATTGAGCATCTAAATTCACAGTTTTATGCATCTACATATTTTAACAACAAGTCAACAGATTGTCAAGCATTCAGCCAAAACATCTGACGACTGCCAACGAAATAATTCCCACAACCACGACGACCATCAAACTTTTTGAAACGACTGCTGAAAAAACCGTCGGAATCGAGGCAAGCAAATTTTCAACATTGATCGTCGGCAGACTGCCAAGATGCTGAACGAACAGATTGTCAAACCACAATGCCGACATGATGACTACGGGCACAAAGCTTAAGTATTCAACCACTGCATTTGGCAAAAGCTCTGCCGTTTACGGATGAAAATGGGCCTTTTGTCCGTAAATGACTTGCTCCAAAAATGGCGATTACGGACAAAATGGTCAAAAACAGCCGTTTGTCCGTAAAAATTCAGACGTTTCGGACCCGGTTTTACGGACAAATGCTCCGAAAAGCGCCTTTTGTCCGTAAATTCCCAGTATAATGGCCAAAAATTTACGGACAAACCACTGGAAAATGCCGGTTTGTCCGTAAAATGCGTTTTGCTTACGGACAAATCAGCCAAAAATGGCACTTTGTCCGTAAATTTGTGTTAGATCTTGGATAGATAAGTTGAGCAGCACTGCGACTTGCTATTTGGCAGTCTGTTTTTTAACGGCTGCTTTTTTGTCGCTGTCTTCTTTAGGCGTATTGACCGTCAAAGTAATTTTGCCTTTTTTGGCACCGATCGTGACCGTGTCTCCGATCTGAATCTTTCCTTGAAGCAATGCTTCGCTCAAAAGATCCTCAACTTCGGTCTGCAACGCCCGTCTGATCGGTCGAGCACCATATTCGGGATCAAAGCCGGCTTTTGCGACGACTTCGATTGCCGCAGGAGTAACCTTGAGCTTGACCTTTTGCTCAGCAATTCGTTTAATGACGTCTTTGGCCATCAGCTTGACGATTTGGTGCAGCTCATCTTTTTCGAGTGAATGGAAGATGACGATTTCGTCAATTCTGTTTAAAAATTCAGGCCTGAAACGCTTCTTCAGCGATTCTCTGATCTTGGAAGACATTGCCGCATAATCATTTGAGAGATCGGTTGCACCGAAGCCGACCGATTTTTCGTCACGCAATGCCGTTGCGCCAAGGTTAGACGTCATAATAATGATCGTGTTCCTGAAATTGACCTTTCGTCCTTTTGAATCCGTCAAATAGCCGTCATCCAACACTTGAAGCAAGATGTTGAAAACATCCGGATGGGCTTTTTCGACTTCATCAAGCAAAACGACCGAATAAGGCTTGTTGCGAACCTTTTCCGTCAGCTGTCCGCCTTCATCGTACCCGACGTATCCCGGAGGAGCCCCGATCAAACGACTGGTTGAATATTTCTCCATATATTCGCTCATATCGATTCTGATCATGGCGTCTTCCGAACCAAACATTGCTTCTGCCAAAGCCTTGGCAAGCTCGGTCTTTCCGACGCCTGTCGGTCCAAGAAACATGAATGACCCGATTGGGCGAGTCGGATCAGACAAACCGCTTCTTGCACGTCTGATTGCTTTCGACACGGCCTTGATAGCTTCATCTTGACCGACAACGCGCTTATGCAGAATTTTTTCCAGATTGATCAAACGTTCGCTTTCTGTTTTTGTCAGCTGCGTAACGGGCACTCCCGTCCACTCGGAAACGACCGTCGCAACGTCTTCTGCTGAAACGACTCCGGCATACTCTTTCTTTTCGTCTTTTTTGCGCTTGGCTTCTTCGATTTTGGCAATCTTTTCTTTTGCCTCCAAAGCCTGGTTGCGCAATCTTGCCGCCTCTTCAAATTTTTCGTCAAGCAATGCCTGCTCTTGTTTCTTGGCGATTTCGGACAATTCTTTGTTCAAATCCAGCAGCTTGACGTTTTTTCCTGCTTTGACGATTCGCAAACGTGCTGCCGCCTCGTCCATCAAATCAATTGCCTTATCGGGCAAAAAGCGTTTCGTAATGTAGCGACTGCTTAAGTGTACGGCTGCTTCCAAGGCCTCATCCGAAATTTTTACCTTATGGTGTTCTTCGTAACGCGGACGAACTCCTTTCAAAATTTCCAATGCCGCTTCTTGGCTCGGTTCTTCAACGACAACGGTCGCAAAACGCCGTTCCAAGGCAGGATCTGATTCAACATACTTTTGGTATTCGTCAAGCGTAGTTGCTCCGATGACCTGCACTTCTCCTCTTGCAAGCGCAGGCTTTAAAATATTGGATGCGTCGATTGCTCCCTCAGCACCGCCCGCGCCAATGAGCGTGTGCATCTCATCAATGAATAAAATGACGTTTCCATCGCTGTAAACTTCTTCGAGAATCTTTTTCAAGCGATCTTCGAATTCGCCGCGATATTTAGTGCCGGCAACAAGCGATCCCATATCAAGCATCATCAAACGATCATTAAGCAAGTTTTCGGGAACGCGGCCTTCGACGATGGCTTGTGCCAAGCCCTCAGCAACCGCCGTTTTGCCAACGCCGGGTTCGCCTAAAAGAACCGGATTGTTTTTTGTCCTGCGACTCAAAATCTGGATGATCCGATTGACTTCTTTTTCGCGTCCGATTACGGGATCAATCATGTTTTCAGCAGCCATCTCGGTCATGTCGCGACCAAGCTCGTCCAAGGTCGGCGTTTTTGATTTTCCTTGCTGTTCCTCGGCCTTTTTTGTCACGCGCCGCAATTGACTTTGACTGATGCCGAGCTTGCGCAAAAGAATTTGTCGAAGTTTTTTGCAATCCACATGCAGACTGGTTAAAATTCGAGACGAAAGGATGTCCTCATCGCTCAACAATGCTAACAGAAAATGTTCGGTCCCGATTCTGACGGCCCCCGTCAAAAATGCCTGTTTCCTGGTTTCGTCCAAAACGGCCTTGGCCTTTGGAGAATATGGCAAATAGTTGCTCGGCGACTGACGCAGCAAATTGCCGTACCCGGCTAAGCGTTCGATTTCTCGACGAACATCGCTTGGCGTCACCATCGCTTGTTTTAAGACCTGACCTGCCACGCCCTTGTCTTCGATCGTCAATGCCAAGAGCAAGTGTTCGGTCCCGATTGCCTGATGTCTGAAATAATTTGCCTGTTCCTGCGCAATCGCCATTACGCGTTCTGCGCTGTCAGTATATAAATCGTCCATGGAATTACCTTCCTTCTTTAGTATTGTCAGTCAGCACACTTCAGCCTGTTGATAACACTCTTTAAAATACGTGCGCGCACGATATCCTCGATCTCATGGTCGCTGAAGGCCAAAACGTTGCGATTAAACGTGCTTAAAATAAGATTTGCTTC
>ERZ1031095.679-NODE-679-length-11319-cov-4.998047_pt1 | contig 11319 bp, 13 predicted proteins | sample MGYA00517108_ERZ1031095 | MGnify/ENA primary metagenome ERZ1031095 (study PRJEB33719, sample SAMN04261275) | wastewater metagenome | biome: rural village; feature: human; material: feces | host: Homo sapiens | place: El Salvador | collected 2013-01-07 ... | reverse complement strand
TTCGATTCTAATTGTGTCATCACATAATAATTATAAGCCAATGAACTATATCTATCTTTACGCATACCACTTTTTTCTTTTATCCTTATGTTTGTACCTTTTACTTCATATTGCAGGTTTATCAATTCATAAACCAACAAACTTGTCTGTATATATGGCATCTTATACATTAGTTGTTCTTCTGGAGTAAGTTTTTCAAAATTCTTTATTGTACACTCAATGTCCATTAACGACCGATCATGGAATGTTAATGCGCACCTTTAAGGGAGCTACTTGCACACTACAAAACGATGGTATTATTCAGCCAGGAACTGCTATCGGAATGGGAATAGCGAGTGCTGTCTCACACCTAAACGATAGCAAAGCAAAAAGCAAAGTCATCATCTTGCTTACCGATGGTGCTAACAATACGGGAGATATTTCGCCACTTATGGCCACTGATATGGCAAAAAACTTAGGCATTCGTATCTATACTATCCTCTTAGGCACAGACGGTAAAGTCAACGTTCCCGTAGCACAACTCCCCAATGGTGAAGTATATACCCAACAAATTGACGATACCGTTGACCCCACTACTCTAAAACAAATCGCACGTGAGACAGGAGGCATATTTTATCATGCAACATCACGCTCTTCGCTCAAGCAAGTGTACGACGAGATTGACAAACTTGAAAAGTCAAAACTCAAGATCAATAGTCATACACAACACTACGAAGCCTATCAACCATTTGCGATTGCGGCATTGATACTCCTCATCGCTGAGATGTTATTACGCTTATTAGTATTTAGAAAGCTCTAAAAGGAAGTCCACAATACGTATGAAGTAGAACTATCACATATTGCATTCATAACATGTTACAATTCCAAAGTCCACAATATCTATATCTACTACTACTCATACCCTTCTTATTGCTTATTTACTTTTATAGTCTTTGGAAGCACAAGAAGCAATTAAGCAAGTTAGGAGATGAGCAACTCATTCATGCTCTCATGCCTGGCAAGTCAAACATACGGAAGCATACAAAGTTTGCACTATTATTACTGGCACTTACCGCCCTTGTCTTCACAATTGCAAGGCCACTATATGGATTAAAGCAACAGACTGATACTGCAAGCGGCATAGAAGTCGTTGTAATGGTTGACGTATCAAACTCTATGTTAGCCAATGATGTTACCCCTTCGCGATTAGATCGTTCTAAGCTTTTAGTTACCAATATGGTAGACAAGATGAAGAATGATAAAGTTGCATTAGGAGTTTTCGCTGGCGAGGCTTATCCACAGCTTCCGATTACCTCTGACTATGCTTCTGCTAAAATGTTTATTGATGCACTTTCTACTGACATGGTAACATTGCAAGGAACAGATATAGCCAGCGCTATTGAATTAGGTTGCAGAAGTTTTACCGACAAGAAGGACGTTGGCAAAGCTCTCATTCTGATAACCGATGGAGAGAACCATGAAGGAGGCGCAGAAGAAGCAGCAAAGGAAGCGAACAAGAAAGGCATTAACGTTTACGTCCTTGGAGTAGGAACAGCTGAAGGCGGTGAGATACAAACACCGAACGGCCCATTGACCGATGAAAACGGACAAATTGTACACACAGCCTTAAACGAGGAAATGTGTCGCAAAATCGCTCAAGCGGGCCACGGCATCTACTTACACCTTGACCAAAGCAACAGCGCGCAAGAGGAACTTCGAACACAACTCAGCCAGCTCAAGCAGGCATCATCTACCACTTCGTACACAGCACGCAACGAACAATTTCAAGCCATTGCGATCATTGTAATACTACTTCTTATCATTGAAGCATGCCTCAACGAAACTAAAAACTCTTTCTTTCAAAGAATTAAACTTTTCAAAAGATGATTCGTTTGACAAAAACAGCCCTATTCATACTCGTGCCACTTTTCCTCGCTCTTTACGCTTCGCCAGCAAAAGCACAAACTAAAGTATATAGGTATACGCATATAGGGAACCAAAACTTCCATGCTAACAATCCTTACAAAGCAGCTCAATACTATCTTAAAGTACTTAAAAAAGATGCTTCAAATAGCCGAGCCATGTTCAACCTTGCCAACGTTTACTTAACCAAAGGCGACATTAAAGCTGCTGATAGTTTATACAATCGTGTTGCACAAACCGACCCCAACAAGCAAGTACGCGCTATGGCATGGCACAATCGAGGCTACATAAGTCAAAGCGCTGCTTCAAAGAGTCGCGACCAGCAACAACAATTACTTCTCAATGCGATTGAACAATACAAGCAATCGTTGAGACTCAATCCACATGACGAACGCACTCGCTACAATTTGGCATTGTGTCAAAAGCAGCTGAAGAATAATCCTCAACAAAACAAACAGAAAAACAAGCAACAAAACCAAAAGAAACAACAAGAGCAAGATAAACGACAAAATAACAATCAGAAACAACAGCAAGAGCAAAATCAACAAGATAAGCAACAAGAGCAACAACAAACACAGCAATATATTAATCTTGCCAAGCAAGCTGAAAAACGAGCTCTTGAAAAACTAAAGCAACATCAACCCAAACAGAGAGCCAAAGGCAAAAACTGGTAAAAGCCGCCCCTACATCTACCTCGTGATGTAAATAGGATGATTACTATAGTAACAAAGAAACATGACACAAAAGCTGCACATATTTAGAATAATGCTATGCTTTGTCTTGATAAGCATTTCAGCAACGTATAATACGAATGCCCAATCGTTCAAAGCACAAATAGAAGACGTCGGAGGCTACTATCGTCTTACATTTACCATTGCCAGCAATGACGCAAACAATTTCACTCCTCCTTCTTTGTCTAATTTCGAAGTGCTCAGCGGTCCCTCTACCTCTACTTTTAGTAACTATCAGATTATCAACGGACACGCCTCACACTCCGAAACAACGACCTTCACCTATATACTCTCTGCTCGCAAGAGTGGAAAGATTACTATCGGCCCTGCAAGCATACGTGTTAATGGTAAAAGCGTGCATTCAAATAGTGTTACATTAAATGCACAAGCCAACCATTCTGCGTCAAACGGCCCCCATTCACCAAATGTCAGAACGAATAATAGTGTGCAACAAGCGGGCAGTTCCGTTACCAACAACGATCTCTTCATTGACGTCACCCCCAGTCGCACGACCGTACACGAACAAGAAGCCGTGCTACTCACCTATCGCATTCATGCCCGCGTTGGCGTTGGACTCTCTAACACAAGTCTAACACAAAAGCCCGACTTCAAAGGACTTATTTCGCAAGAGATACCGCTACCCGGCAACCAAATTCAAACCTACATTGAACATCGAAATGGGCGTACCTATCGCACAGGCACTATTTTGCAATACGTAGTATTTCCACAAACGAGTGGAAAGTTGACCATTCCCAGTATAACGTTCGACTGCGCTGTTGTACAACAAGACAACACCATGGATTTGGCCGACGCTTTCTTCAATGGTGGTGGTACAATCAGTGTTCAAGTACGCCGCTCGGTAGCCCCCATCACACTTCAAGTAGAGGCACTTCCACAACCACGTCCTGCAAAATTCTCAGGAGCAGTTGGTAAATTTAACATACAAGCGCAACTGCTCAACAAGACGATTAAGACGAACGATGTTGCTACTTACCGCATTACCCTCAACGGCTTAGGTAATCTAAAACTCATCAGCGCACCGCAAGTAAAGTTCCCATCCGACTTCGACACCTACGATGCTAAAACAACCGACAACACCAAAGCTACTGCTAACGGTCTTCACGGACAGTTAACCTTTGACTACACGTTCGTTCCCCGCAACGTTGGCGATTACGCCATACCTGCTACAGAATTCGTATTCTTCGACACGGAAAGCAATAGCTACAAAACTATTCGCACACAAGCCATTACGCTCCACGTCGAAAAGGGCGAACGCTCGAATGCCGATGTTGACAAGCAATTAGCACTTTTAAAGAGCGACATTCGACCGCTCCATACATCCCCCTCAGCGCTTCTTGAGTGGGGGACATGGCCTTTCCGCCTCCTCTTCGCTATCATAATCATCATTTGCATTGCGACCTTGTATGCCGTTAGCAAATGGGCGAGCATCAGAAACGGTGTAACGTATAAAAAACGCTATGCTGCACAACGAGCCATTAAACAATTACAAGACTGCGCCAACAAGACGAGCAATAGTGCTGACACGCTAAAGTACGTTTATGATTATCTTGTCAACACCTACAACCTCACCACTTCTGATTTAACCGCATCTCACATTCATGAAGTACTCACAAATCAAGGACTCAGTGAGGCTGTCATCAACAAGGTAAACCAACTCATCGAACAATGTCAATACGCTCAATACGCACCCGTAAATGCCAATCAAGGCAACTCTTTAGCCCAACAAGCTATTGACATTATTGAAAAGCTCGAAACTGAGAACAAGAAAAGTCATAAATAACCAATGCCAACAAAGCATTATGAAGAAGTATATCATTCTATTCATACTCATACCCCTCATCACGCTTTCAGTCCATGCAACGAACAAGGTTGAAGAAGCTGAGACACTTTACAATCAGAAGAATTACATTGCAGCAATTGACGCTTACAATCAAATCATCTCTGCCGATTCCTCTTTAGTCACTACCTCACCACTACAGGCTGCCACTATCTACTACAACTTAGGCAACTGTTATTACAGAGTGAAGGACTTTGCCAAAGCAGTCTTTTCCTACCAACAGTCACTGCGACTAAACCCTTCTGACAAAGATGCTCAGTTCAACCTACAACTAACACAGAGCAAGTTGCAAGACCAATTTGACGAACCATCAACATCGCTTTTTGTCATCATGTTGCGTTCCGTTATGTTCTCAAATAGTGCAACGGCATGGGGATATACATCCCTCCTACTTTTAATGCTTGCTTCTGTAAGCTTTTACTTATTCAGAAACAAACGTATTAAAATCATGCTCAACAAGATAGCTTTTGCGACAAGCATTCTTTCCTTTGCGCTTGCACTCATGACTATATGCTTTGCCTATGTTGAACACAACCACCCCTACCCTGCCCACCAAGCAGTTATCATGCAAACAACACAAGCCTATTCTACGCCATCAGCTACGTCAAAGACCATTTGCGAACTTCATAGCGGTGTCTTGATAAATATCATAACAACGCAAGAAGATGGGTGGCTGCAAGTTCAATTACCCGACAACGCTACTTGTTGGATAAGAAGTAATGCGCTCGCAAACTTAAAATAAGAGCCACACACTTAGCAAGCTAACGAACATAAAACGCATCATTGCTCATGCTCAACATAGACCAAACAATCACACTATTTATAAACGGAAGTCATTCTCTCTATATAGATGGCATGGCACTGACCGCCACCCACACAAGTACATGGATTCCATTAATAATAGTTTTGCTATACATCATTATACAAGGTAACAACCTACGCGGAGTATTCCTCTTTATTACAGCATTTGCACTTTGCATACTCATCTCCGATCAGGTGGCTTCAACCATTTGCAAACCGCTATTCGAACGTTGGCGCCCCACACACAACCCCGAAATTATGTATCTTGTTGACACCGTCAACGGATATCGAGGTGGAAAGTACGGTTTCTTTTCGAGCCATGCAGCCAACACCATGTCCATTGCCGTCTTTTTATCGCTCGTCTTAAAACATAAGCGGCTAAGCATCTGGCTCTTTTCATGGGTTGTACTTAATTGTTGGACACGAGTTTATTTAGGAGTGCACTACGTAGGCGACATCATGGTTGGACTCATTTGGGGCTCTATCGTGGGCTACGTTATCCATAGGTGCTACAACCACTACCTACTAAAGAGCAAAGTCGATGCCACAGCTGCGCCCCCAAACTCAACCCGGACCTTATCATTCTACTCCTCACGCAACATAAATCTATTAATTACGACCATACAACTCACCTACCTGTACGTATTAATACGCGCTTTATTCTTCATTTAGCATAAGTCCATTACCACAAACAATGCTAAAAAAGGGCGAAGATAACAAACACCCAAAACGAAATAAGCGCAAAAACATAAGCAATCTTGCGCATAATAACAATTTAAATTTGTAATTTTGCCACAAATTTTAATTATGAAGAAGATTTCAATCATTGCTTGCATGCTAACGCTCATTATAGCCACCTCTTGCGCTGACTATAACCGCGTAGTTAAAACGCAAGATTATGAATACAAATACGAAGTTGCAAAGCAATACTATGCTGAAGGCATGTACAACCGAGCCGCGTTGCTCATTCAAGACGTGCTTTCTGTACTCAAAGGTACCGACCAAGGCGAAGAATCACTCTACTTATCGGGACTTTGCAACATGAAGGCACACTCATATGACGCTGCCTCTACTATCTTTCGCAAGTATTACCAGACTTATCCACGTGGCAAATACGTAGAAGAGGCTCGATACAACTGTGGTCTCTCGCTTTACTACATCACGCCAGAGCCCAAACTCGACCAATCAGAAACATACCAAGCTGTTACAGAATTTCAAAACTTTATCGAAAATTTTCCCTCAAGTCGCTTACGTCCGCAAGCGCAGGAGATGATTTTCAAGTTGCAAGATAAATTAGTAGAAAAGGAATATCTATCAGCCAAACTCTACTATGACCTTGGCACCTACATTGGCAATGGTACTAACGGCAACTATGGTGCGTGCATCGTAACAGCCGAAAACGCTATCAAGAACTACCCCTACACGACACGACGCGAAGACTTTGCGATACTTATCCTAAGAGCAAAGTTCCAACTTGCCCAGTTCAGCGTTGAGAGCAAAAAGGAAGAACGCTATCACAACGCCATTGACGAGTACTACGGTTTTGTTACTGAGTATCCCGAATCAAAGTATATGAAGGAAGCAAACGAACTCTTTGCAAAAGCCAAGAAGTACGTACAGAGTGATAGCAACGATACAGCAAATCTAAGCAAATAAAAACAACGAAATACATTTATACAATGGATTACAAAAAGAGCAAAGCACCTACCAACACCGTAACACACAATCTGATGGACTTCTGCGACGGCACAAACAACATCTACGAGAGCGTTGTCATCATGTCAAAGCGCGCCAACCAGATTGCAGTTCAAATGAAGGAGGACCTTTCAAAGAAGCTGAAGGAATTTGCTTCAAACAACGACAACTTGGAAGAAACTTTCGAGAACCGCGAACAAATTGAAATTTCTCGCTACTACGAAAAGCTTCCCAAGCCCACGCTCATCGCTGCGAACGAGTTTTTGCATCACAACATCTACTTTCGCAACCCCGCAAAGGATAAAGACAACTTAAGCTCTGAATCATGATACAACGCATTCAAAGCATTTATCTCGTATTGGCTGGATTTTTTTCAGCCTTTACTTTTTTTGAGCCTGTATGCTCATTCATCAAGCAAGAGGCTTCTGCTACTTACGGTTTCTGCATGTCTAGTTGCGAATACTACAACCAAGCAGCAGCAAATGCAGTAGTAGATAGCATGATTAGTCGCCACCCCTGGGGATTAGCTGTAATGGCTACGCTGACTATCATCTTGGCTATCATCGCCATTTTCAACTATAAGAATCGCAAGAAACAAATTAAGTTTGTCAACATTGCTACGCTTACAGCATTCATGTGGTACGTAGCATTCGCAGCCTATACGCTATCTATTAAAGGAAGAACCGACTTCGCTCCGACCTTTGAAGTTGCAAGTCTGTTTCCATTATTATCACTTCTTACTCTCTACTTAGCCAAGCGAGCTATCAAACACGATGAGGCCTTGGTAAGAGCTGCAGACAGAATACGATAAGCCTACCTTTTTTGGCGACGATAGTAAAACAATCACAGATTTAGCAACCTTCTAACAATCACAAAACCTATGTCACTCAACAAAGTAATGCTTATTGGCAATGTGGGCAAAGACCCCGACATTCGTTATATTGACAATGGAGTATGCACTGCACAAGTTAGCTTAGCAACAAGCACCCCAAGCTATACGCTGCAGAATGGTACACAAGTGCCCGAACGCACCGAATGGCATAGTATCTACCTATGGCGCAGACTTGCCGAAATCGTTGAACGATACGTTCACAAAGGCGACAAGCTATACGTTGAAGGCGAACTACGCTATCGTACTTATACCGATAAAAAAGGTGCCACGCATAAAGTAACCGAGATATGGGCTTCAAACATCGAGATGCTGACACCGCGTAGCCAAAATGCTGCCCCACAAGCTAACAACAGTACAACTACTTCACAAGCTACACAAGCCAATCCATTTCCTACTTCAAATGCAGGAACGGACAACAATAGCAAATTACCTTTCTAAACAAAAGGCACGCAAAAGATTACAAATCCATGAAGTTTACATTCCGTGACTATCAAGTCAAGAATGATCTGATAAAAAGACTCGTACCACTCAACGCTAACTCATTAGCAAAAGGTGAAGTACGAGTTTTTTTGTGGCAACACACCTTTAATAGGTCAAGACTCATTCAACTTGCCGAGAGCAACTACCCCACAACAGACTATCACCAATTTAGCACACTCCGAGACAAAAGATTTATCGAAAAGCTGTCCGTACTTCTACTCCTTCACCAAGTGTTAGGCCCTGAAGCCACCATTGACTATCATTCCACAGGCCGTCCCTTCCTCAAGTCAAATGACCAAATAAAAATAAGCATATCCCACACTACCAATGCAGCAAAAAGCAGTTCTGTTCAAGGGAACGATCAGAAGCAACATGCTTTTCGGCAACCCGAATGCGACCGATGAAGACATTTGGCACGCATTGGAAATTGCTCAGTCAAAAGACTTCGTTTCAGAACTTGAAGACGGGTTGGACTCCGTCGTCGAACAGGGCGGCGGCAACTTCTCCGGTGGTCAAAGACAACGTTTGGCGATTGCGCGCTCGCTGATGAAAAAGGCTTCCGTTTATGTATTCGATGATTCGTTTTCGGCTCTGGATTTTAAAACGGATGCCAAGCTTCGTCAGGCACTGCAACAAGATCCTGAAATCAAAAACAGCGTCGTCGTGATCGTTGCGCAGCGCGTTTCGACCGTACTTTCAGCCGACGTGATCATTGTCCTGGACGGCGGCGAAGTCGTCGGCAAAGGCACGCACGAAGAACTTTTGAAAACGAATGAAACATATCGAGAAATCGTCAACTCGCAAATCAGAAAGGGGGACATGTAGATGCCAAGAGGTCCGAAAATGAAAGGAAAGCCGGAAAAAGCCAAGAATTTCTGGGGGACGACCAAGCGCTTGCTGGCCTATATGAATCCATGGAAATGGGGCATCATTGCAGTCATTGTCTTTGCAATCGGGTCCGTTATTTTCCAAATTGTCACTCCGAAGATTTTAGGGAAGGCGACGACTGAAGTCTATAAGGGCGTAATGAGCGGCTATATGCAGATGAAGCTGGGACACGCCGTTTCGAAATTTCCGATCGATTTCACGAAGATCACGCATATCTTGATTACCGTGGCTGTCTGCTATGTCGTTTCCGGGGTGTTGTCCTTTGCGCAACAGCTGATCATGGCCAACATTTCGCAAAAGATCGTTTATAATCTGCGCCGCGACATGAAAGAGAAGATGCAAAGACTTCCGATCGAATATTACGACATGCACTCAAACGGTGACATCATGTCGCGTGCGGTCAACGATATGGACAACATCGGCGGTACGTTGCAGCAAAGTTTGGCGCAGCTGGTAACGAGCGTCGTCACTTTCGTCGGTGTCTTCTTCATGATGCTTTCAATCAGTTGGAAGATGACGCTGATTGCGTGCGTCACGATTCCGTTGAGCCTGTTTATCGTAATGGTCGTTGCTCCAAAGTCCCAAAAACACTTTGCGGCACAACAAAAGAGTCTTGGGATTTTAAACAACCAGGTTGAAGAAAACTATGCCGGACACACGGTTTTGAAGACGTTTAATAAAGAAGACGACATGATCGAGCAGTTTGAGGAAGAAAACGAACGCTATTATCAGGCTTCCTGGAAAGCCCAGTTCATCTCCGGACTGATCATGCCGTTTATGAACCTGATCAAAAACATCGGCTATGTTTTCGTTGCGATTGCCGGCGGAATCGCCGTTGCGCATAAGACGATGGCACTTGGCGACGTTCAGGCATTCTTGCAATACGTCAACCAGTTCACGCAGCCGATCACGCAATTGGCAAACCTTGCCAATACGATTCAGGCAACAATCGTGTCTGCTGAAAGAATTTTTGAAGTGCTTGATGAAGATGAGATGAAAGAGCCGACGGAAGTTCTGCCTGATGAAAGAACCGATGCCAAAATCAAGTTTGAACACGTCAAATTCGGTTATTCCAACAAGGAAATCCTGATGAAAGATTTTAATTTTGAAGCCAATCCGGGCAAGATGGTCGCAATCGTCGGACCGACCGGCGCCGGAAAAACGACTCTGATCAACCTTTTGGAACGCTTTTACGAAATCAAGGGCGGCGTAATCAGAATGGACGGAATCGATACGCGCAAGATGTCGCGCGACGAATTGCGTTCACGCTTTGCGATGGTTCTTCAGGACACATGGCTGTTTACGGGCACGATTTATGAAAACATCAAGTATGGCCGTGAAGATGCGACCGATGAAGAAATCATGGCAGCGGCAAAAGCAGCGCACGTTGACACGTTCGTGCGTCAATTGCCGAAAGGCTATGATACGATTTTAAATGAAGAAGCTTCAAACATTTCACAAGGTCAACGCCAGTTGTTGACGATTGCGCGTGCTTTCCTGGCAAATCCTGAGGTGCTTATCCTGGATGAAGCAACGAGTTCCGTCGATACCAGAACCGAAGTGCTCATTCAGCGTGCCATGAACAAGCTGCTTGCCGGGCGCACTAGTTTCGTCGTTGCGCACCGCTTGTCAACGATTCGGGATGCCGACAAGATCATCGTGATGAATCACGGCTCAATCGTGGAAACCGGAAATCATGAGAGTTTGATGGAAAAGAACGGATTTTATGCAGATTTGTACAACAGTCAGTTTAATCAGACGGAAAATTTGGGTGATGAACCGGCAACCGTGTAATGATGCGATGACGGAAAAAGTCCCGTGCACCTCTTGAATTAAATGAAATGCCGAACAGGGTCTGATTGAGACTGACTCTGTCCGGCATTTTTTTGATTTTGATATTATGGAAACCGATTTATTTTTCCTATAGGGTTCTTTTTGCCAAATGCAGTGCTGATCATTGCCTGCTCGATCAGCGCGTGAAGTCGGGATTACGGGCAAAACAGCGATTCTTGGGATTTGCCCGTAAAATGCAGCCCTCGGTTACGGGCAAAATGGCGATTTTTGAAATCTGC
>ERZ1031095.678-NODE-678-length-11333-cov-6.294024_pt1 | contig 11333 bp, 9 predicted proteins | sample MGYA00517108_ERZ1031095 | MGnify/ENA primary metagenome ERZ1031095 (study PRJEB33719, sample SAMN04261275) | wastewater metagenome | biome: rural village; feature: human; material: feces | host: Homo sapiens | place: El Salvador | collected 2013-01-07 ... | reverse complement strand
TTTTTCGGAAATGAAATCATAGCGTCCCATAAGCCCTTTGACTCGGCAAGAGAATCCGCCAGTTCTTTCTGACTGCTCAAATCCATCTCTCCTGTCTCTGCCCCTGATAAAAGCTTTGGAAACTGGCTCTCGTAATCTATATCATGTTTTTCCTTATAGGCGTCAAATGTCTTGTACAGGTCTGCATATCCAATGACTTCAAAAAGGTATGGCTCATCCATTTTTATCTGAACAGCAGTGGCATAATACAGATAGTTTTCTTCCCCATCTATTGTAAATCCATAGCCATCCTTATAGCTTTGCGATGACTCTATATCACTGTAATAGACCCTCCACATAATTCCCCATACTGAGTTGTCTATATCTCCTGCCAGACGCTTCTCGTATACAATCTCGCAATTTGACTGATATGGCGATGCCTCGTACAATTCCATGTCAAACCCGGTTGGATTTTCCCAGTAATAATATAATCTCTGCAGGGCAGTCTCCGCTGCCACCTTAAACACACCAGGTCTTTTAATCTTTATCTGCCATGGATTTTCTGCCTGCACTGAAATCTGGCTTAACTCCTTTTGAGGGTACAGTTCATCAATAGCATTTATCGAAGCCGCATCCTCTGTGTAGTCAGACTTCAAATCCACGGACAGCATTGAAGCTATTGCCTCCTCATTGTAAATGTCTGGCGGTGTGACGCCCTCGTATTCATTTACAGGACCTGTGGTTTCCTTATAGTCTGTCACCAGCTTTCTGCCCAGAAGCCCGCCTGAGCAGATGACCTCCAAGGCAAGAACTATAATCGCGCATTTGGCAAATATATCCCACTTCCTGTTTTCGTCTACTACCGCATCAATTCTGTGCTTTAAAATCCTCTTACTGCTGTTCCAATAGGCATTGTAGCTGTCTGCCTTCCGGTTCATATTCCTTACAGAATCAATTAGGAACTGTCCGTATGCCAGACGCTCCTCCCTGTTTTTGCCCTTCACAACGGCTTCATCGCAGGATATCTCTATGTCCTGATAGCTCACATAGCGGATAAAATAGGCAAGCGGATTGTACCATAAGATACAGTTGGCTATAAGCATTGCCAGCTTGTAGCGGGTATCACCTCTTTTCACATGAAAACACTCATGGAGCAGAATAAGCCTGAGATTCGCCTGTCCCTTGCAGCTTGCCGGAAGAATCACTGCGGGCTTAGCCACACCCATGACAAAGGGATTTACTGCATCAGAGCTTTCATATATCCGCAGCTTTTCAGCCGAGTTTCCACTTTGAACCACTGCTTCCTCAAAAAACTCATTGGTTTTCTCATCCTCAAGCATCCTGATTGTACTTACGCATTTGCGCACAAAGCCCCTGTAGCTTAGATAGTGAAAAACTGCCATAAACACAAAACCAGCAATTAAAATAGCTGACAGTATTTTGTGCCCTCGCATGTACAGCATTTCAAGCACTGCCAGATGAAGAACAACTAATTCTGTCATTAAAATCAGCCAGATAATCTTCTTTAATCTACCACTCATTTTTCATCCCTCTTTTGGTGCAGATACTCTTCCAGACTCCGCAAATCCTCTTCTGAAATATTATCTCCGTCATATAAAGCTGCCACGAAATTCTTTAAGGAATTGTTGTATAGCTTTTTGAGAACGTTCCTGCTCTCTGCTTTGGTATATGTCTGCTTATCAATTAAAGCTGTGTAGATATTACTTTTTCCATTCTTTGTAACCTCGATAAAGCCCTTCTCCTGCAGTCTTGAAAGGAAGGATAGGATTGTGGTCGGCGACAGCTTTCTGTCTGCATCCATTCTCTCCTCGATGTCAAATCTGGTTACCGGGCAGTCAAGGTCCCATATTATTAGCATGATTTCTAGTTCTGAATCTGGTAGTCGTTTCATAATCTCCTCCTTAAAACAAAATTCGGCAAATGTAGAATATAGTTTGATTCTACATTTGCCGAATATACTTTGTCAATATAATATTTTTCTATTTTACATTTTTAAGCACGCTGACAGCCTCAGCCAGGTTTTCATTGTCGATAGAGTAAAACTCTCCCCTATCCGCAATCTCAGCACACTTAGGGTCAAGTGGCAGCTTGCCAAGCACCTTCACGCCAAGCTCTGCTGCGGTCTCATCAATATGGCTCTCACCAAACAGCTTAATCTCCTTGCCACAATCAGGACACTTGAGATAGCTGAAATTCTCCACAAGTCCAAGTACTGGAATATGCATCATTCCTGCCATATTATATGCCTTCTTTACAATCATCTGTACCAGCTCCTGTGGTGATGTCACAATGACAATTCCTGTCACAGGAAGAGACTGGAATACTGTAAGAGGCACATCGCCTGTTCCTGGTGGCATATCAACGAAGAGATAGTCTATGTCTCCCCATACAACCTCATTCCAGAACTGCTTTACAACGCCTGCGATAACTGGACCTCTCCATACAACAGGTGCCTCCTCATCCTCCATAAGGAGATTGATAGAGATAATCTTGATTCCTTCCGGAGTCACATATGGGTACATACCCTTGTCGTCTCCTATTATCTGGTCATGAGCACCAAACATCTTTGGAATAGATGGTCCTGTGATATCAGCGTCCAGAATACCTACCTTGTATCCTGCCTTTGCCATCTCCACTGCAAGTGATGATGTTACAAAGGATTTTCCTACTCCACCTTTTCCGCTGACTACACCAATGACATTTTTGATGTTAGAGTACTTGTTCTGCTCCTCTAAAAAGCTCTGTGGATTATTCTTCTGTGCGCAGCCTTCACAGCTTGATTTGTCGCATGATGAAGCACTGCTGCAACTACTATTCTCTGGCATCTATATATCCTCCTTTTGCTCTCTTGTAACTATTTAAACCCTATGTGCAGATAATATCTTTCTACCCTTACACAGTTACTTATTGTTTATGCTGTCTGTATGCCTGCACATTCCCATGCCCGGCAGTCAGACAAGCCCATAGCTGACATCATATCACAAATATTTCCTATGTCAACCAATCCTGCATGCTATTAAATTTATTTGCTGTTTTGCAAATCCCGCCCTCAGTGGTTCGCCCTGTCAACATCTATGACAGCATAATAATTATTTCCCAGCTTCTCCTTAATCTTATCAGCCACCATATCAGCCATCTCCCTATCTGTACACTTACAAGAAAATGGCACCACCATATCAAAAATGATATTGGTATGTGTATCACCCTTAACCACTCTGAAATCATGGATTGTAATAGCGTCCAGCACTTCTTTCGCAAGGTCTGCCACCTTATGCTTTAATTCCTTCACCTCTGGGTCATTTACTGCCACCGGATCCATATGTATGGTTGCCATACAGCCCAGGTCCTTTGACAGCTTCTTTTCCAGATTGTCAATGACATCATGTATCTGAATCATGTTGCTGTCAGCCGGCACCTCTGCGTGAAGTGATATTATCTTTCTTCCCGGCCCATAGTCGTGCACCATCAGGTCATGGATGCCTACTATGTTTTCATCAAAGGACAGGGATATGTCCTCTATCTGCTGCAAAAACTCTTCGTCCGGCTCTATTCCAAGCAGCGGGTCTACCGAATCCCTTGCCGCCTGTATTCCTGAGTACATGATGAAAAACGACACCAGTATGCCGCAATATCCGTCCAACTGCCAGCCGTACAGGTGGTTTAGTACTGTTGTAACCAGCACTGCTCCTGTGGCGATACAGTCACTCATTGAGTCCATGGCTGCCGCCCTGACTGCGGCAGAATCTATCTCTTTTCCAATGCTGTAATTATAATATGCCATATAGCACTTTACCAGAATGGATGCCAGCAGGATAAAAATAACCACATAGGAAAACTCTGTGTCCTGTGGATGAAGCACCTTGCCGGTAGAATCCCTGAACAGCTCAAAGCCCATTATAAGAATAACCGCCGCAACTGCCAGCCCAGCCAGATACTCGATTCTGCCATGCCCATAGGGATGCTTTGAATCCGGCTTCTGGGCAGCCAGCTTGAAGCCCGCCAGCGTCACAATGGATGAGCCTGCATCCGACAGGTTATTCAGGGCATCCGCAGTTATAGAAATACTGCTCGTTATGATTCCAGCCAGCAGCTTTCCAACGAACAGTATAATATTAAAAAATATACCTACGAACCCACATACCATTCCATATATACTTCGCTTCTCCACTTCTGTTCCATCCTTTGGAACAAAAGCCATGGCTATTTTTCTTACCATATTATTTCAATGCCCCCAACCTTGAAAATGGAAAATATACAAACTCCGCTTTTCCTATAATCTCATCCTTCGACACATATGTATTGGTCCAATACCTTGCATCGCTGGAATTATTTCTGTTATCCCCCAATACAAGGTATGAATCCTCCGGCACCTCGAATTCATATGGTCCTGTAGCGACAACCCATTCCTCCTTCAGATAGCTCTCCTGATATGGAGTTGATGAACCATTTATGTATATCTCGCCATCCTCAATTGTCACTGTATCTCCAGGCAGTCCTATGATTCGCTTTACATACTTCTGAGTCTCATCATCGGGGTATTTGAATATTACGATATCCCCACGTTTAGGCTCTGAAAATATATATGCCAGCCTGAATCCCATTATGCAGTCATCCGGCATAATAGTGTTTTCCATTGAACCGGTTGGAACAGTGGCATTGATTATTACGAAAGTCTTTAAAACAAGTGCTATAGCAACTGCTGCCACAAAATACATTGCCCAGCTTAGGATTTCCCTAACTGGGGATGATGGCTTCTCAGCCTCCTTATTTTTCTTAGCCTTTTTCTTTTCATCTGAGTTGTTTTTCTCAACACTATCCTTATGCAGGTCTGCTTTTTCCAGGCTGCTTTTATCTGCGCCTTCCTTGTTAGTCTTTGCTAATTCATTTTCTTCATTTAAATTGATTATTTCCATGACATTCTTTCTCCTAAACTGGTGGCAGCCACCATGATATAAAGTCGTCCTCGCTGAAATAGAGGCTTAGAAGTCCGTACTCGCTTACCTCTCTCGGCGTAAGCTTTTGGGCTGCAAACTCATTGACCGCCATGGGAAATTCCTTCTCCAGGCACCAGATTGACTGGACGCTGACAGGTTCTCTCAAGGTATAATCCTCCACTGCTTCCCCGCCAAAATCAAGTATCTTATCCCATTTGGTCTGTGAGCTTATAATCCTCTTTTTGATGTTTTCTATAATAACAGCCTTGAGCTCCCTGACTTTTTCGTATTTCTCGCCCTCAATCAGAAGTGCCGCATTCCTGTTATAAGGATTGAGTACTATCTCAAAGGGCTCTGTCTGGTCATTATAGATGAGACAGAATACATTCGGTGATTCACAGCCCTTCGGCACCATCCACTGACTGTTTCTGTACTCACCCGGTTCCTTCTGCTGTCTCATGTCAGCATCAAACCCGGTGTATACCACGCCCGGCGTCTCACTCACTATATATTCCATATTTTCTATATAAGGCGACATAAACTGCACAAAGACTCTGGCATTGTTATCAAATACTATCATATCATATTTTACCAGAAAACTCTTAAATTCGTGAGGATAGTTTTTGATATAATAGTCAAATACACCTCTGGACATGAGTGCAACCTTTATTTTTCTGCCCATAAATCCATTTATCACAGTCTTTATGGTGACGTCCACAGACCGCCCCTTGAGGAAGACCGATATAATCACCGCTCTGCTGATAAGCTCTGTCTCAAGCTCATACTCAGAAAGCATTGACTTGCGTCCGTCCGACAGGAACTGTCCCATGCCTATAGGATTGCTGCCGAATTTATCTATAAGTATCTGGCCTATACGCTGTCTCAGCTCCTCAAGCTTATCATCCCGTGCCGCTGTAGACCTGTTATAGTTCATATTCAAAAGCCTGTGCTTTATGTTTAGCTGGTAAGTAAAATTGTCCAGCCAGTGCGGCCGCAAATCCAGTGTCTCCACATGGTCTGTGACCCTTATATTCTGCTGGAAAATCTCAGATTCTCCAAACATGCCCTTGTGCCTCTGGTTATATACCGCGATATATCCCTCCAGCATATCATCGTCAACCTTGATAATCGTTGCTCCCAGCAGCTCTGTATGTGGAAAACGCCACTCCATTTCCTTCTGGTGCAGCACTTTCTTTTTGCCATCAACAGTTATGGTTATTGGAATCGGCTGATACATGGTGTAATGCAGCACACTCCATAGGAGAAAATCCATATTGATGAGCTGCGTATAGGCTGGCTTGATGGGAAGGGTGATTTTAGTTCCCGATTCCTTTCTGCTGCCCGGCACATACTCTATCTCAGAGCCCGCTTCAAACCATTTTATCATTATAGGTTCAAGATCCTGCATCTCCATGACATTCCAGGCTGTGTTTACTGCCTTATCCTTCTTGGAATCAATGAGAAGTGCCCTTGCCACCATAAAACACGAACAGAGGCCTATTCCATGCTTGGATACCGGCTCATAATCCAGCCGCTGCATTAAATAGTCCTCACTCGTATAGTAGCTCTTTCCAATTTTGGAAAGATAATTGACCACATCATGCTCGTTGATACCTATTCCGTTATCCTCAATGGAGAGCATCCCCGCCTTTGAATCGTAGTTGATAAGTATCTGCGCATCATATGGTTCTCTTATTGAATTTAATAAGTCTGCCTGTTCCATCTCCAGGAACTCTGTTCCCCAGCTCCACTCCAATGCCTGCTTGGTGTTGCAGGAATCCATGGCATTTTGCAGAAGCTCTCTCATAAAGACCTTCCACGACTCATAAAAAGTCTCGCTGGCAAAGGTAGAAATCATGTCTGATTTTTCTATGTCAATCTTAATACTATTCATATCACTAATTAACTAAAACAGCCTGTACCAGCCATCTCTTGCTGCTGTTTGAAGTACATGTCGACAATGTAATAATTCTGTTGTCAGAAGTGACTCTTGTATCATTTCTGAAATTGCCTGTGAGGGCTTTGTTGTAAACCACATTATCGAGATAGTCTGCAAAACCTTCCTGTGTGCTAAAATCGTTAGTATTTAAAATATGTGCATTTGTAGCAGTATATGCTGCAAATATCTCATACACATAGGTTTTTTCCTCTGTGTATACATACACATATGGGTTTTCGTCAAAAAATGTCTTGTCCTCATAGTCATGGAGACAGCCAAACATCTCTCCATTTTTCATATTGTGACCATAAAGCACAGTGTTGTAATTAGTAAAATCTTTACTGTTTATCTTTTCTGTATAGATGCATCCCGGCTTGCCATATGAACCATCTATATTGTGGTTCAGGTAGTAGGTGTCATCTGATGTACTCTGTAATACTGGATAATCCACCTGGGTTCCCGGTATATATATCCATGCGTATATGTCTTTATTTTCTGCATAAAGGCTGGCCCAGTCCAGATTTTTCTCTGGGATGTCAAAAGCATTCTGCACTTCTTCTGTCTCAGTTTCTGTTTCTTCCTCAGTCTCGGTCTCGATAATAACCGCTTCTGTCTCAGCCTGCTTAGCTGCCGAATTGACGGTGTTTTGTATTTCCTCGTATTTACTGTTTGCCCTGTTTTCTACTATTATCCTGTATCCCCACACAGCAACAATTCCGATGAGAATAATCAATAAAATTATGCAAATTATTTTATATATGTCTCCAGATTTCTTCTTGTTCATTTTGCACCCTCAACTCATAATTCAAGATTTGCCTGCAAATATTGCTGCGAGCCACTGGTCTGCTTTAGCAGACATGCTTCATATCAGCAGCTCCGCAATCCTCGCTGAGCATATATCCCAGTTATAACTGGGATATAAATTGTGTGCCCCCGGCAGAAGCCTTTAACAGGCTCCTGCAGATGCTTTGCATCCTATAGGGAAAACACACGTTACCACATGTTCACAAAAGATTCGAATCTACCTTTATTCCTTTAAAGGCTATGTGTTTTCTTTCCGCATACTGCAATACCCATTAGGGTGAGCACAGCAGCAATTGGTAAAACTGGTAGAGAAGAGCCAGTTTTAGGTGATGTTGCATTTGAAGCGTTAGATGTAGTACCGGTTGCGCCGCCAGTAGTGTAGTAGTTGTTTATAACAACTCCATCCTTACCATCTTTGCCATTTACACCATCTTTGCCATTTGTACCATTGATTCCATTGGTACCATTTGTTCCATCAGAACCATTGGTGCCATTTGTACCATTAATTCCGTTAGTACCATCTTTGCCGTCAGTACCGTCTTTTCCATCAGTACCATCCTTACCATCAGCACCATCTTTGCCGTTTATCACCTGATTAGTAGTAATCTTACGGTCATTATCGTACTTGACGATTGCTATTGGAGAAAGAGAATATAAAGTCACAGTAACCTTATCCTTTCCCACAATAGTCGGGCAGACTTCCCATGTACCATCCTTTTTCTGATGAAGCGCATAAACGTTGTCTCCTGGGTTAACTCCGTTAACTCCAAAAGTAAGTGTTACACCCTTTGAGACCTGTGTCTCTGATAAATCAGGGATTGAGACCTCAGCCAGTGCAAGGACTGTCGCAGATGATTCTTCGTTTGCAGGCACTGTCTCTGCCTTGACAGCTTCTTCATAAGCTGCTGCCTTAACCGTATCAGAAACTGTATCTAATACAACTGAGTACTCAGCATCTCCGGATGTGCTGGTTGCGTCCTTTATATTATCTTTGAGTGTCTCTGTAGTTGGTGAAACCGCTGCAAAAACTGTAGTAGTTCCCATTACCAAAACCATAAGTGCCGCAAGTAATCCTGCCATTTTTTTCTTCATGAGTCCTTTTCCTCCTTTCCCTAATATTACATGTGGTCTATATCAAGTGTTTGCACACCAGATACCATTGTTGGTTAACTATTCTACTTCCTTGTAGAACATCTGAATGATGAGGTCTTCCAAGGCATCCTCATCCGGGTAAAATTCCTCAAACTCACTTCCCTGAACTGTTTCGCCGGGAACTGTGTACATATTGTCTTCTGTATATTTATATCCTAAAAGAGTCGCAACCAGAGTCTCAAAATCCACATCTGTTACCAGATAATCTGAGACGGCATTGTATATAGCCACTGCCTGGCTCTCTCTTTCAATACTGCTTGTGTTAAGTTCTGTGATAAAGCTTGTGATAAACTGCTCCTGTCTTCTCAGGCGCTCATCTGCGCTTCCAAAGGTCTCTGTTTCACGCTTTCTGATGTATACATAGGCCTCGTCTCCGTTTAAGACCTTTTCCTCTCCGGCCACAAGGTTTACTCCCCTGCCGGAATCTGTCAAATCATCCATCACTGTTACCCTGACACCTCCAACAGCGTCTGTGATGTATGGAATAGCTCCCATATTTATAGCCATATATCCGCTGATTGGGATATTGTCAAAGAGCTCTGACACCGCATCCTCTGACCTGTTGCAGCTTAGCTTTTTACCATCACCGTATCCGTGCTGCAAGCAAAGCTGGGCTCTGATTTTACCCACCTTATTGCCATCCTTGTCATAGACCTGGATGCCGGTCATGGTGTTTCTGTTGATGGAGATTATGTTCATCTCCTCTTTCTCTGTATCTGCAACCAGGAGGAAAATAGCATCGGACTGACCGCCGCTGATTCCATCCCTGGCGGTCTCCACTACACCATCCTTATCTACTCCCATCAGGAGGTAGGCTTTTACATTATTGTTGTATTTGTAATTTCTGCCATTGTACTGGATGGTTCCTTCCTGCCACTTCTCCTCTGCTTCAGTGGACTGCACCACATTGTTTACCGGCTGTTCCTGCACATATCCGGCATTTTCAGCCTTAGTCTTCTGACCAATCACAATCACACCGATTAGTACTACTGCCAGAACTCCGGCAAGAAAAAACATTATGTTATTCAATTTTTGTGAAAAATCTGAACCTGACCTTGATTTTCTCACTCTGATCCTTCCTTACCATAATAGCTGCCATAATAATTGCCATAATAGCCATTGGCATGGCCATTCTTCTTTGCCTTTACCTTGTTAAGGACTGCTCCAAGGATTCTGACGCCTGATACCTCCAGCTGCTTCTTGGCTGACAGAATCATTCTGCCGCTTGCCATGCCCTGTGCCACTACAAGAATGGCTCCGTCGCAATGCTTTGCAACAACCGCCGCATCAATGGCGGCTCCCAGAGGCGCACAGTCCATAATAATATAGTTGAAGTGCTCTCGTCCAAATTTTAACAATTCATCGAAGTAATTCTTTTCCAGAATCTCTGTAGGATTTGGCACTGCAGGTCCTGCAAAAATCATAAAAAGTCTTGGGATTTCTGTTCCGTAGAGAACATCCTCCAGCTTTCTCTGACCTGACAGATAATGGGACAAACCGCATATCTCTCCGCCACTTGCCGCGCTGGCTCTCAGCCGCCCGACAAATACAGACTTTCTCATATCTGTATCTATCAAAAGCACCCTCTTGCCTGACTCTGTGAGAGAGCGGGCGAGGTCGAGTGCCACAGTGCTTTTTCCTTCATTTGGAACTGCACTTGTAATCAATATTGTTTTAATATCGTCACCGCAAAACTGTATGTTTGTCTTCAAAGCTCGAAGGGATTCCTTCATGGTATAGCTTTGCTCTTTAATTTTCCCGAAGCGAACCGTTTCCATGACTTATTTCTTCCCCTTCCTTTTCTTCTTTTTCTTTGGAGTGTAGTCATCTGCCTCACTCTCCTCCAGCGGCAGGGTGCCAAGTACATTGAGTCCAAGCTTCTTCTCCACATCTTCAGGAGTGGTGATTGTATCGTTGAAGAGACTGGTAAGCACTATGACCGCCATTGAAAGCACAAGTCCTGCCATCACTCCAAGAGCTGTATTTTTGATAACATTTGGGCTTACAGGCTGTCCATCTGCATATCCCTTCTGGATAATGTTTGGCGGATCCTGCTCCATCTTCTCCGCAATATATGCTGATGCAACATCTGCCACCTCATCGGCTATAGCCTTTGCCATATTGGGGTCTGCATCTGTGACTGTTATCTTAAGCACTCGTGAATTAGATGGATTCTCCAGCGAAACCCTACTATACAGGGTCTTGTAGCTCTCATTAAGCTGAAGGTTTGTAATTACCTGATCCAGTACCGGGCGGCCTTTTACGATAACTATGTAGTCATTTGTAAGTGATGAACCTGTCTGAATATCCGCAAGGCTTGTGATAGATGTGCTCTTGGTGAGTACATAGAGCTCTGATGTAGATTCATACTGGGGCACAACCAGAAAACTGCTGTAGGCATATGCCAGTCCCCCTGCTATCACTGCTGCCAGAAATATTATCTTCCAACTGGAGAGAAGCTGCAGTAAAAGGCTTTTTAAGTCTATCTCTATTTCGTTGTCTAA
>ERZ1031095.677-NODE-677-length-11334-cov-3.881284_pt1 | contig 11334 bp, 10 predicted proteins | sample MGYA00517108_ERZ1031095 | MGnify/ENA primary metagenome ERZ1031095 (study PRJEB33719, sample SAMN04261275) | wastewater metagenome | biome: rural village; feature: human; material: feces | host: Homo sapiens | place: El Salvador | collected 2013-01-07 ... | reverse complement strand
AAAAAAACCGGATGATTTGCAATTGATTGCAAATCATCCGGTTTTTCAATTTGAGACAGTTTTTCCCCAGCCTCTTTTTTATTTCAAAAAACATCCTCTTTGCATGCTAATCGTTTTCGTTAAGCCACTTGCACAAAAGCTCAACGTATTTTTCGTTTTCCTGCACGAACGACATGTGGCGACAGCCTGCAAAAAGCTCCCAGCGCGCATTTTCGATGCGATCGTACATCGTTTTGGCGACCAACGGCGTGCAAAGGTCGTCAGTCCCGCTCGTAATCAGAGTCGGAACGGAAATCTCGTTCAAACGATCAGTGACCTCATACGAATGAAGGTTTCCTTGCGGATTATACTCATTTGGCCCCCAGGCTTCAAGATACGCGCGCTTGCCGCCGATTTTCTTGCGGCGAAGAGGTTCCGGAGCATCGCTGGTGATTTTTGCACAGCTGTGAAGCTCCATGAAGCGCTCATTTGCGGCCAAATATTCAGGACTTGTGAAATTCCCCGTCGATTCTGCTTGCTTGATTGCTTCCTGATCTCTTTCATCCATGAACCTGATCATGCGGTGAAGTTCTTTTGACCACAGTGAAGCTGAAGACAGCGTGCTTGAAAGAATCAGGCTCTTGGCGCCCCTTGCATCACCGTCAAGCATGTAAAGCAATGCCAGCATTCCGCCCCATGACTGACCCAAAACGTGAAATTCTGAAACGTGCAGCTGCTCGCGCAAATTTTGCAGCTCCTTCATCCAGGTCGAAGCATTGTAAACCTCAGGAGTCTCGTCCGGAAGACTGGATCTTCCGCAGCCAAGCTGATCATACATGATGACCTGGCGGTTCGTCTTGTCTGCGACGCAGTCAAGCACCTCGAAATAATTGTGCGTCGATCCCGGACCTCCGTGCAGCAAAATCAGCGGCGGCTTTTGATCAAAATTTTTGCCTGCGATTCGATAATACGTCCGGTATTGTCCGAACGGCAGATACCCTTCCTTGATTTCAGTCATTTAAATTCCCCCTATTTATGGTACGGACTGCCGGAATTAATCATGAAAGCCCGATAAATCTGTTCCGTCAAAACGAGGCGCATCAGCTGATGCGGCATCGTGAACCGGCCAAAGGAAATTTGCGAATCCGCACGTTTCAGCACGTCTTCAGACAATCCGAGAGAGCCACCGATGACAAATGCCAGATCGCTTCTGCCATACGTCGTCAAATTTTCGATTTCTGAAGCAAATTCTTCAGATGTCCGCTCTTTGCCAAGAATTGCTAAAGCATAAACGTAATCACGATCTTTGATCTTGCCCAGGATTCTTTCTCCTTCGGTTTTTTTGACGTTTTCCATCTGCGCCTCGCTTAACTTTTCAGGGGCCTTCTCATCCGGAACCTCGACAATTTCAAACTTGCAAAACTTGCCAAGACGTTTTGAATATTCCGCAATTCCCTGTTTCCAGTACTTTTCCTTTAATTTTCCCACGCAGATTATTTTGATATTCATTTAAATCCTCCTTGAACATGTGGATAATCCACAGCTTTTACACAAGCTTATCCACATGTTGATAAGCTAAAACACAACATATGGCTGATTTCAACCTTTTTGATACCATATTTATGTTGGAAACGTTCGACTTATCCACTTTGCATAAAACCATGCGAACGCACTTTCCATATTGTCAAAAGCATTGTAAAATCAACGTTTTTCAGTGTTTCACAAATTGTATATCGCAAACTTATCCACAGTTTTCGCCCGCGATTGTGGATAAGTTTTTTCGCGAACATTCGCTTTTTCCTGTGCATAACAATTATAGCAAATTTTGACGTTCCTTTCTTGTGAAATGCAGAGCCGGATATCCGCAATCAAACAGCCGAGACTTGCTGCCAAGCCTCGGCTGTTTGCGGTTAGATCTGTTTTCGTTTTAATTGCCCGAATTGGATGCCGTCGACGTATTCTTGTCGTTAGACTCAAGCGTCAGTTTGACGTTTGCCTTTTTGAGCTCACCTTTGTGGTAGTACTGTATTTCAACAGTGTCACCGACCTTGTGATTGTAAAGCGCCGTCCTCAATGACGACAGGCCGGAAACTTTCTTGCCGCCAAGCGAAACGATGACGTCATATTTTGAAATATCAGTCTTCTTGAGCGGTGAGGACGAGTTGACCTTCATCACGACGACGCCGCTCGTTACCTTGCTTGGAAGGTTGAGCGTTTGAGAACGATCAGCTTCGGAAACGTAATCAAGGTCAACCAAAGAAATTCCGAGTGCCGGCCGAACCACCTTGCCGTTTTGGACAAGCTGGTTGATGATGCTGACGACTTCATTGCTTGGAATGGCAAATCCCATGCCTTCAACGGACGTTGACGAAGACGATGTGCTCGATCCCGTGCTGGAAAGCTTCATGGAGTTGATGCCGATAACCTGACCGGCAAGGTTGATCAAAGGACCGCCTGAGTTGCCCGGGTTGATGGCCGCATCCGTTTGAATAACCGTGGCCTGACCGGTCGACGTGCCGTTTGAGTCCGTAACGTCAATCGTGCGCTTCTTGGCGGAAATAATTCCCTGAGTCAAGGAAGTTGCGTATTCAGAACCAAGCGGGGATCCGATGGCAAGCGCCGTTTCGCCGACGTTGATGTTGTCAGAATTGCCAAACGTTGCAACCTGCTTGACGTTTGAAGCGTCAATCTTCAAAACTGCCAAGTCTGAGACGGAGTCATGTCCGACGACTGAAGCCTTTACCTTCTTGCCGCTGCTCAAAAGAACTTCGACTTTATCTGCACCTGAAATGACATGATTGTTCGTCACGACAAATGCAGTGTTCCCGTCCTTCTTGTAGATGACGCCAGAGCCTTCGCTGGTCGAAGTTTCAGACGAGCTGCTGTCGCCAAACAGGTCTTCAAGCGTACCGGAATCGGAAGACGAATTTGAATATGCTTCAACTGAAACAACGGCTCCTTTGATTTTCTTGAATGCTTTTGAAGCTTGTGTTCCGACGTTGACTTTGACGTTGCTTGTCTGCGTCGTGCCTTTGGAATTTTCAATCTTGTCCTGTACCTGCGAATTATGATTTTGATAATAGACATATCCGCCGACCGAAATTCCGCCGCCTAAAAGCCCTGCAACGAGCGCTGTGACGAACACCTTGCCCAAACCGTTTCCTTTTTTCGGATCTCGTGATTCAGGCGAGTTGTTTTCCGGCTCAACTTCATTGAATTCACCGTCGAATTGATTGTTGTGATTGTCATCGAACATAGTGATGGACCTCCTTCGTTTTTATCTCTTAACTTTAATATAGCCGTTTTCTCATAAAAAATCCTGTATTTTTCAAAAGCTTAACCTTAATTCAAGCAATTTTAAAAATTTTTTTACAATGCTATCAGCGGCGTAGCCTTCTCAGGGTCGGTATCATGGAGATAAAAATCATGATCGACGGCAAAATCATGGTCGCGCATCATATGATCGACCGTCAGATGTGCCAGCTCTTTGACGTTGTTCTCACGGCTGAGGTGACCAAGATAAATCTGTTTGGTCCTGTTTCCGATGACGCTCATCAAAGCATTGGCACCGTCTTCGTTCGACAGGTGTCCGGTATCGCCTAAAATTCTTTGCTTCAACGGCCACGGGTATGCCCCCATCCGAAGCATCTCCGTATCGTGATTGCATTCGAACAGATACGCCTCTGCATCTTGAATGATTCCGGCAACCATCGGCGAAACGTAGCCCGTATCGGTTACGATCGCAAACGAACTGTCATGATAGTGCAGCTCGTAAAATTGCGGCTCGCTCGCGTCATGCGAAACGCCGAAACTTTCGATGTCGAGATCGTCCAAGCTGAGCACGCTTCCGCATTTGAAGACGTGTTTTTGATCCAGCGGGATTTTGCCGACCTTTTTGCTCATCGCATCCCACGTGCCCTCATTTGCGTACACGTTCATCCCATACCGCCTGGCCAAGACACCGACTCCTTGACAGTGATCGGTGTGCTCGTGCGTGACGAACAGGCTGTCGACGTCTTTTAACGTCCGTCCGATCGAGTTCATCAACGTTTCGATTTTTTTACCGGAAAGGCCGGCATCGATCAAAACCTTGTGTTTTTCCGTTTCGACGTAAGTCACATTCCCGCTGCTTCCGCTTGCCAAGACGCTGATTTTCATTTGATCTTTTTGCTGTGTCATTCTAATCTTCCCTACTTAACACTGATTGTTTCATCCATGACTGCACCGGTAAACGCATTGATCCGCCGGTATTGAACCGTCCCTGAAGCTTTGGAGCTGATGCAAAAATTCCACGTCGGAATGTAAACTACGCTGTTGTTGACGTCAAGCAGCTTGGTATACCCCAATTTGCACCACTCGACGGTCGAATTTTGCGGCAGCTTGTTGTATTGATAAAGCCACATCAAGGCACGCTTTTGACTGATCGTATCTTTCTTTTCGCGCAAAATATCGGCCGCATGGATATACGTTTGCGTATAGCCCGTAACATAGCCGTCTTTGACCGTAAACCTGATTTGTCCTTCGCTTGAATAGACGGGTTTGCCGTAAAGTTCCTGCGTATAGACGATCGTATTTTTGGTCGAAAGATTGTCGTTAAAAGAATAATGCTTGCCCATCGGTACTTCAGCCGCATCCTTGACGACAGAATCAAGCGAGTTCTGCGGATTCGTCAGATTGAGCTTGATTCCCGTGATAAACGAAGCGGTCAGCTTATGATTTGAATAAGACCAAGTCACATAGTGCAACTGAGTCGCCTTTTCACGCAGAAAACCGTCCTTTGGCGCTGCCAGATAGTATCCGCTTTGACTCTTGTCAGACAATTTTCCGTGACTGATCTGATCGTTTTTCAAACTCTTCATCAAAGATGCTGTCGAGTCCTGAGTACTGGTATTCGTTGTCGACTCAACGATTGAATCTTGATGAAAGTAAGTCGTCATCAAGAAAAAGTCAAGCACGATAAATGCCACCAGGAAGATCCATTCAATTCGTTTAAAATTCATCGTGAACCCTCCTCATTGTGAACCAGATCCCTGTAATCGATCCAAACGTTGTTGTATTTGACGAAATAAGTCGGTGTCAGATCAATGACGAGCGCGCTTGATTCATTCTTGGATTCGCGGTATCCGATCTGAACGTTATTGATTTTTTGCATGTCGATTCCGCTTTGCTTCAAGCTCTCCATGACGTCATCCGTATTCGGCAGCTGAACTGCGTTTGAATCGGCCGGAACCGGCACTTGCAAGGTATAAAGCGAGAAAACCAGATGTTGATTTCCGCTGTCCGTGATCTGAACCTGATAAGAGCCGTACTCATCTGCTGAAATAATCGGAAAACCGTTGATATAGCTGCGATATGTGGCATTTTTGCTTTGAAAGTCAAATTCCGAGTAGCGCACGTCATCAAGCGCAACGTCCAAAAGTTTCAGCCGGTCAAACGACAAGTTCAGACTGTCATAAAGGCTGCGATGTCTTGCTTCGGCAATTTCTTTTGCATAGTTCGTATAAGAAACGTAGCCGTTATGATTTTTGATGACCATTCGCTGCCCGGCATCATCAGTGTAGATTGTTTGTTTCTTCTGCTCCCGAGTCGTTACGGACGAATTTTCGTTTGACCCGATCAATCTGGTGACGAATAGCCCTGTATTTTCACGATTGATCAAGTAGCTGCTCTTCGGAACCTCGATCGGTTGCAGGAAATACTTCGTGATATGCCCGTTGAACAACCGATATTCGACACGAACCATCTTGATGTCGCGCCGCGTTATCAGCGACGACATTTTTCCGATCGCCTGAACGTTGATTTGAGCGGTATAGACGTTCAGACTGTGGTCGTCCATGAAATAAATGACGCCGTGGCGATTCAAAGGCACCAGAATTCTTGAAAATGCATAATTCGCATCTGCTTTCGTCATCGACTTCATATGGTTTTTGAACAAGCCGAGCGTCACGGGTGCCGAGTAGTTCAGCGAATACGAATCGTTCATGTTCAGAAATTTGAGGTACTCTTCTTGATTTCTGAACGTTTCCTTGGTAATTTTTTTGATTCTGACGTTTTTGACCCGGCTTCTTGCAAGGTCGATCACATCGATTTTCGTACTCGACAGCTGATATCTCGTATCATTTTCATAGTAAGTCAGACTCACGGGCAGATAAACGTCGGTGATGCTTTGTTTTCCGGCCACGTTTTTATCGACGCTGCCCGCTGCCGGGGCACTTTTTGATCCAAAGACCTGGAAGTGCGAAGGAGTCACCCAAATCAGAGCAGTGAAAATGATGCTGATCAAAACCGCAATAATCAGCGCAACCGGAAGGAGCCATGACCAGTTTCTTTCCTTATTCTTCATCCCACAAGTCATCTCCTTCGTATTCTTCATATGGCAAGGAAATATAAAATGTCGATCCCTTGCCTTCGATACTGTCGACCCAGATCTTGCCATGATGCATCTCGATTACTTCCTTGGAGATCGCAAGTCCAAGTCCCGTTCCGCCCTGAGCTCTTGAACGCGCCTTGTCAACGCGGAAGAAACGGTCAAAAATATGTCCAAGGTCTTTTCGCGGAATTCCCAAGCCCTGGTCCGTAATGCTCAAAATCACGTGATTGTGCGTTTCCAACAGACGACACGTGATTACGCCGCCATCAGGGGAATATTTGATCGCATTGTTCATAATGTTGTCGACCACCTGAATGAACTTGTCGGTGTCGATTTCAACCCACAGATCGCGTTTCGTGAAATCACGCTTGATCGTGTAATTCTTGCTCTTGGTTTCACGAGTGTCGTTGTTGTCTTTTTTAAGCATCATGTCAAATCGATTCAAAATATAGTTGAACAGCTCGTTCAGATTGACCAGCTCAAAATCAAGCTTGACGGTTCCTGAATCCATGCGCGACAAACTCAGCAAATCATTGATCATGCGAATCATGCGATCGGTCTCGTCCTGCGTAACCTTGAGAAATGAAGGGGCGACTTCCGGATCCTTCCAGGCACCGTCATTGAGAGCTTCGATGTAGCTTCTCATGCTCGTGAGCGGCGTGCGCAATTCATGCGAAACGTTTGAAACGAACTGACGCCTTTCACGATCGATTTTCTGCTGTTCGGTCACGTCATGAAGCACGCAGACCAATCCCGAAATAAAGCCCGTTTCGCGTTGAATCGTTGAAAAGTAGGCATTTAAAATCTGATCATGTCCTGCATCAGACATGTCGACGATGATTCCGTCCTGATTTTCGATCAATTCTCGCATCGTTTGCATCTCACGAATTTTGAGAACGTCCAAAATCGAGGTTCCGATCACGTCTTTTGACTCAACGTCCAGATATTCGCAGGCCATATCATTGATAATGCTGATGTTTCCGCGCCGATCCGTTGCAATGACCCCGTCCGACATGTGCGACAAGACCGAATCAAGTCTGCGCCTTTCTGAATCAGAAGACTCTTGTGCTTCTTCAACTCTGACAGACAGATTGTTGACCGCCTGTGCCAATTGTCCCAACTCGTCAGTCCCGTAAACATGAACCTTGCCTGAGTAATCGCCGTCGGCAATCTGCATCGTCTGCTTTTTCATTTCAGCGATTGGACGCGTAATCGCGCTTGAGACGGTAATCGCAAGCGCCATCCCGATTGCCGTTGCAATCAAGGAAGCCGTCGCAAAAATCAGCGTGACGCTGTTGACCGAATCATAGACGCTTTCGAGATTTGCTCTGAGATACACTGCCCCGACGACCGTATTGGTATTTCCGCTTACGCTGAACAAGGGCGTAATCGACACGTATGAACGCCGATTGCTGCTTTTGTCATACGTCATCGTCGTAAACGTTCTTCCTGAATAAAGAACGCGTTTGATGTTCGTGTTCGTCGTTTTCTGTCCGACGACCGAGCGTCCGTTAACGTCGCTTTCGCCGCGAATCGTTCCTTTGGAATCAATCACTTGAATCGTCGAAATATTTTCGTTGTTGATGTCTTCCAGAATCGTATTGATGCTCTTGTTGGCTTTTGTCGTATTCGTCGACGTCAGCTGCTTGATCAGCGAATTATCGACATAAGTGGATAATTCCACTCGTTGTTTGAATGATTTGATATTTTCACTTTTCAATCTCTGTACAAAAACAGCCCCGACGATTTGAAATGTTATCAATAGCAACAATGCAAACACGAGGGCTATCTTGAAGTGAATGGATTGGAAAAAGTGAAGCTTCTTATTCGTTTGTTTTTCCATCTTTTTCCTTTATTATCGTCATGCCGATTTCAAGCTCGGATTTATTCACCGAATTCGGTTTCGGCAGTGCATTTTTCAAAAATCGATCATTCGGCTTCCGGACTGCGCAGATAATAACCGACTCCGCGGCGCGTCACCAACCATGTCGGGCGACTCGGGTTGTCCTCGATCTTTTCGCGCAAACGTCTGACGGTCACGTCAACCGTGCGCACGTCGCCGAAATAATCATATCCCCAAACGGTCTGAAGCAAGTGCTCACGCGTCATGACCTGGCCGATATGCTTGGCCAGATAGTACAAAAGCTCGAATTCGCGGTGCGTCAGCTCGATTTTTTCGCCGTTCTTTGAAACGACATAGGCTTCCGGATGAATCGTCAAACTGCCGATTTCGATGTCAGACGACTTCTCTTCTTCCGGCGTTGCGTTTGCAACCGCTGCCTGACGTCTCAGATTGGCCTTGACGCGCGCAACCAGCTCACGGTTCGAAAACGGCTTCGTCACGTAATCGTCGGCACCCATTTCAAGACCTAAAACCTTGTCGATTTCGGCATCTTTGGCCGTGACCATGATAATCGGCATGTCATGCGTCTTGCGCACCTCGCGTGCCACTTCCAAACCGTCAATTTTCGGCAGCATCAGATCCAGAATAATCAGATCGGGAGAAACCTCTTCAACCTGTTTCAGCGCTTCTTCACCGTCATAAGCCGTATGCACGTCATAGCCTTCCTTGGTCAGGTTGAACTTGATGATGTCTGAAATCGGCTTTTCATCATCTACTACTAAAATTTTCTTCATGTTGATTCCTCTTTAAAATTCAGTGTTTCCAATCAAAAGACGTTCTGATGACAAATTTCCGTCTCTTATCGTTAATAATCCATACGCTACCATTATAACATTTAAGTTCAGCTGTTGTGAACTGAGCAAAAGCGCTCTGTTTTTTGACGCGAGGACGAACGAAATTCGAAATGTCATCTTTATTTTTCCGCTGAATCAAGGCATTTGATGCACTGAGGCGGGAAAACGACGCCTTTTGAAATTTGCCCGTATTTTTGCACCGTTTTTCATTTGCGGCTCTGCATTTTTCAGTGAGCACAAAAAAAGACATCGGAAGTTCCGATGTCTTTCCCAAATCTCTGATGGGTGGTCAGGGGATCGAACCCTGGACCCACGGATTAAGAGTCCGTTGCTCTGCCAGCTGAGCTAACCACCCATATGTTACCTAAGCAACGAATATTATTATATCGAATAATCCTGTTCGTTGCAAGTCTTTTTTAAAAAAATATTGCGATTCACACACACGAAACCGCAATATCTTCAAATAATTTAGTTGTTTTTATCTGCCTTGCTTCTGAACCGAAGCAAAAATCGTTTTTACGAAGAAATACAGAATGGGGGTACAGATTGCGGTGGAACATGAATTGATCACCGTTGCGGGCAAACTGAAGAAGGATGCAACCAGCGCTGTTTTTATTGCAGTTCCTGCCATCAGCGCCTCAACGATCGAAGTTCCGTAAGACGTGAAGATCTTGGTCACGCCCGCCGCAATTGCAAGAATTATGATATTCTTTTTACTGTCATTATATTTGAAAGCCCTGAAAAGTCCGGAAATTATCAAGGCGACAACTACGACTTCAAGCATCGTCAGCCAACTGGTGGATGCATATCCGTTCAAGATATCAAATCCGCCAAGACCGATTATCCCGGCAAGCATCCCGTTTCGACCGCAGTCAACGTATTGCCGAAATGGATAAACGGCTTACCGACCATCGCAGGGACCGGTATGCGCAAAACCCAAATGCCAATATAGATGATTGCGGCAAACAGACCTGTCAGAATGATTGCTCGCAAAGAATTTTTCTGTTCTCTCATTTTTATTTCCCCCTCAAACGATCTCCAATTTTTTCAATAATTGCGGAATCGCGGCACCATAATCAGCACCAAACCGAGGGTCGTGGGGCTTTTGGGTCTTTACGATTGCTTCAGACACGAAGTCCATCGCAATCGTCCCAGCAGACCTCAAATCTTTTTCGTACAAGAGACTTGAAAAAAGGACCGATGCAAAGAGATCGCCAGTTCCGAAATAGTTCCCAGGCTGTTTCGAACGACTGACCATCCAAGTTCCGCCGTCTTGTTCGCAGCCGACGATTGAAATCAGGCCATTGCCTGAATCAATCCCCGTCAAAACGATGTTTCTCAGATTGAATCTTCTTTGCACCTTTCTAGCCGTTTCAAAAGCATCATCTGTTGCAACTGGAGAAGTAGTCAAAGGCTCGCCCAACAAGAGTTTTGCCTCAGTATAATTAGGTGTCGCAATATCAGCCTTTGAAATCAAGCATCTCATCTTCTCAACATATTCTTGATCGAACCCACGATAAAGCTTTCCATGATCCCCCATCACGGGATCGATTAAAAGCATCGTTTCAGCCGTGCTTACATCCGCCAGATTTTCCTGCAGAACGTCCAAAGGTTTCTCTCCCAAATATCCCAGATAGATTGCAGAAAACTTCAAACTCAATGTTTTCCAATGCTGGAGAATGCTGATCATTTCTTTTGACAAATCCAGGTACGTGTTCTCCCCGAAACCGCCCGTATGTGTTGACAACAAAGCGGTGGGCAAAACGGTCGGAGCCAAGTTCAGCGCGCCAAGCAAGGGTAAAGCACAACCAAGCGAGACTTGACCTGCACAAGACAAGTCCTGACTGATCAAAACATTGGATTGCATTGCCTACGTTCCTTTCTGACTTTTGCAGCCGCATTTCACAAAAATTAAAAGGCTCAGGAGTTAAGAGCTTGTCAATATTATAACATGATAACCGATTATTTTTTAGTCGTGATTTGCTTTTTTTGGCAATAAGATGCTTGTAAACGCTGTATTTGACAAAGAACCGTCCAGTACCAAAAAATGTTTGCTTCACGCCTTTGAAACGGTATTTGTCATGCTGAAAAATCCAGGGCGGAAAGCAACAAGCGGTGCCTTGAAGAACCCCTTCCATGAAAAATCCAGGGCCGATGGGAGAATTATCAAAAAGCGGAGCGAGCAGAGGGGAAAGTCTGATTTTTGGCTACCTGATTCGTCGAAAACGGGGCGCGCGGTCTCGAAAGTAGAACAAAATCTCCAAAAATCGGAAAAATGTTCTACCGCC
>ERZ1031095.665-NODE-665-length-11446-cov-7.881310_pt1 | contig 11446 bp, 9 predicted proteins | sample MGYA00517108_ERZ1031095 | MGnify/ENA primary metagenome ERZ1031095 (study PRJEB33719, sample SAMN04261275) | wastewater metagenome | biome: rural village; feature: human; material: feces | host: Homo sapiens | place: El Salvador | collected 2013-01-07 ... | reverse complement strand
CATCGCCTCCACCGTAGAGTCGTAGCCGCTGATCACGTGGGCGGTCTTCAGCTGGCCCAACAGTTCGTTAAGCACGTATCCACCGGAGGCATCCTTACCCAAAACAAAGGTAAGCAAGAAAGCCACCACGTTCACTATCAGCAAGTTCTTTGTAACTATAGGTATATTGCGCATCTTTACTATCTATTTAAACATTTCATCAATGTGGGTTATTACTACATTTTGGCGGCAAAATTACTAAAAATATCCGTGATAATGCCATAAATTAGGCATAATACACTTAAAATTCAATAAAATCAGCATTTTTCTTCTTTTTTTGTTGCATTTTCAAAAGGAATATTCTATATTTGTAAGCAAATTTGGCTAATAGACAATTATATTAATCATTTAATAAAGTAAAATTATGAACAAGACAGAATTGATCGAGAAGATTGCAGCTGGTGCTGGTATCACAAAGGCACAGGCTAAGGCTGCCCTTGACGCGACTACAAGTGCTCTCAAAGACGCTCTCGTTGCAGGTGACAAAATCCAGTTGGTAGGCTTCGGTACTTTCAGTGTTAACGAGCGTCCTGCTCGCGAGGGTATCAACCCAGCTACTAAGGAGAAGATCCAGATTGCTGCTAAGAAGGTAGCTAAGTTTAAGGCTGGTGCTGAGCTTGCTGATGCAATCAACGCTTAATTTGTAAAGAATTATTCGAGACGATAAAGGGCAGTCCTAATGGGCTACCCTATATCTTTATCAATACGTCTGTCAAAAGTTTGGCAGACGTATTTTTTATGTTTTATTACTTAGGTTGCTTACCGATGTAAGCCAAGATGCCACCATCTACATAGAGGATATGACCATTCACTGCATTGGAAGCATCAGATGCCAAGAATACAGCTGGCCCCATCAACTCCTCTGGCTCCAACCAGCGACCCGCTGGAGTCTTGGCACAGATGAAGCTATCGAATGGATGACGGCTACCGTCAGCCTGACGCTCACGCAAAGGTGCGGTCTGTGGGGTTGCGATATAACCAGGGCCTAAGCCATTGCACTGGATGTTGTACTCACCAAACTCAGAACAGATGTTACGTGTCAACATCTTCAATCCGCCCTTAGCTGCCGCGTATGCAGATACAGTCTCACGACCCAACTCACTCATCATAGAGCAAATGTTGATAATCTTGCCATGTCCCTTCTTGATCATACCTGGGAGCACAGCCTTGGAAACGATGAATGGAGCATTGAGGTCGATGTCGATGACCTGCTTGAAGTCTGCGACAGACATCTCTGTCATAGGGATACGCTTGATGATACCAGCGTTGTTGACCAAGATGTCGATTACGCCGAGTTCCTTCTCGATGTCAGCCACCATCTTCTTCACTTGCTCCTCGTCAGTTACATCACAGATATAACCCTTGGCATCAATGCCCTTAGCCTTATAGTCTGCCAATGCCTGATCCATGTGCTGCTGGCTACGGCAGTTGAAAGCAATCTTTGCACCAGCCTTGGCGTAAGCCTCAGCGATAGCAAAACCGATACCGTAAGCGGCACCCGTTACGAGGGCAACCTTACCCTCCAATGAGAATAGTTTTGAAAAGTCCATAATTCGTATTTTGTTAATTGATTGATTTGTTTCGAGCCATCTTTCGATGTATTGCTACATTTTCTTCGACTTGTTAAGGGCAAAGATACAAAATCTTTTTGATAACACCTTAATTATAATACGAAAGATGCTTTCTTTTTACTTATTTTCTCATTTTATGGACATCTTTTAGCGATTTTACCCTTTCTTACATACGCTTTTCTCCAACCATTCCAACCACAAACCACTTACAAGACTACCTTGCCGTAATACGAACATCCAATGTTTGCTCTATAATCTTTATCGCCTGCAGCAAAGAATCCGTAGTGAAGTCACCCGTTAAGTGCTTACTCATATCAGATGCGTGCAAATCCACACCGCCATTACATTCAGACAGTCGTCGCAACACTTCCGACAAGGGAGTATTGACAAAATGCAGTTGATGGGTCGCCCACGCCGCATCATTGGCATCATAGCCACTTATCACTTCCGGTTTCTTATCGCCCGATGCAAGACGAGCTTGCTTGCCCTTGACTAACAACACGCCATCCTGGGAATCACGTGCAGAGAAGAAGACTTTGCCACACGTCACCATGACTTCCACTTCCCCTTGATTGCGTTCATCTACCATAAACTGAGTTCCCAAGACTCTCACATGTCCCCTTTCGCCATTCACATCAAATGGATGCTGTTCATCGTGCTTTACCTGAAAGTATGCACAGCCCTCCATCTTCACCTTTCTGCAATTATCCTCTTGATAGGAAACAGAAGAATGAGGAGACAAGGTGACCAGTGTGCCATCTGGCAAATGGCAAGCCATCACTTCGGAGTCGGACGTAAAGGTGACCGTCTTCGGTAGCAAGAGCGTATAAGCACCCACTGCCAACAATATCAACAGGGATGCTGCCACTGCCATCCAGCGATAACGAGCCAAAAGACCGCTTCTTGCCTTCACTTTTCCTTGAGCCTTGACCTTTTGCAATGCCTTTTGGGTATCTAATTTTCCCGACTGAAAATATCGGAACACAAATTCTTGTTCTCTGTCGTTTACTTTCATGATATATTCCTCCTTTTATATTTAAAATTGACCCGTGATAGACGCAAAGAGCGTACCAGAATGCTTGTATTTGTCAATGCCATTATAGCGTTTGCCCTTCGTATAATAGATGTTGTTGCGACAATACTCTATGTTATAGTTGCTCGCTATCCAACCCAAAGACAAGAAGACGTCTCCCGAACGCAAGGTCACGGAAGACTTCACACGCCAGAAGCACCACTTTCCACCATGATTGCGAACAGTTCTTTCCGTCACATTGTGATAAAGATTGTCGGGCATGGTAGTAGGATGTCCTACCCCTTGGGCATCTTTCATCTCATAAAAAGTGACCTTGTCATTTGGGAAGACAGAAAGGCACAAGCCTGGGTTTACATTAATCGCAATGACTCTGTCGGGGTCGTATTCCTCATAACCATTTGCGTCCTTTAGGCTTTGCATCAAAGGCTTGCCCCCACGATTGTCATCCCATTCGAGTCCCAAGGCTACACCAGCATACTTCAAGGGATAGTAAGCCGCAGAGATTTCCACCATATAATAATCTTCGTTGTCCGAACGCAATCCTCCAGTTATCCCAGCCTCATACCATAGCAGTTTGTCGTCTATCTTCCGCTTCATGCGCTCTATCTGTTCCATACGCTGCTCGAAAGTAAGCGAGTCCTTCACTGACGCAGTACTGTCGTTGAGAGGCTGATAAGTTTTAGATACGTTCTGCGCCTTGCCTTGGGAGGCAAAGCACAAACACATGGAAATAACAAATAATATCTTTTTCATATTTGCCCTTATCTTTTAATCATAATTACACCTTTATCCATTCCGCCAGAGAGGAATCATCTTCTTGGGGAAAAAGTGCCCTCTTCTTTCTTCGGAGGGACAACACGAACAGAGTCAACAGCAGTGTTATATCCTGCCACGACACCGAAGCCACCCCTCACATTAGAATAGGTCGGAATGACCTGCATAATACCAGCCTCTGCCCAACTATTATTTTGCGCACTGTTGATGGATGACAGATAGCGATAATATTCAGGAGTGAGCTTAGACAATTCCACGCTATACGTATACCCAAACATTTTGTCCCAACTGCTATAATAATAGAAGTCGCCACCGCTATACATGGTACTGCCAAGGGTCAAGTGCAAAGTATATTTCTTTCCATTGAGCAGATGGTCATCGAAAATATAAGCAAGACCATAGTAGCGATAATCATCATCAAAGCCCAAGTCCTCATCTATCTTCGATGCCTTGTTCAAGACGGGCTCTTTTTCTGTGTCTATCGCTTGGGCATAACTTACTTGGGACAAACTGTCAAAGTTCCATATCATATCGGGAGTATGTTCGTTTATATACTCATAAGATTCTTGGTTATATACATGGATAGGTTCTTCATAACGATAATGATGAGGATCTACACCGATAATGGCACCTTGCATATTTTTCTTTTTCACCTGCACACTGTAATAATCCTTTGAACCGCCATCATCCGAAAAGGATGCCTGCATATAGTCCAAGACGGAACCGCCATCGACCTCTTCGTACGACAATTCATCAATCCCCACTTTTACTTGCTGAGGAATATAAGTTGCAGCAGATACTGTCTGAAAACCTTCGGCAGTTACCTCCATCGTGACATTGTCTCCTGCATGCTGCTTTCCCATGGCATAGTATTGCCCAACCATCTCTTGACAAACATCTTTAACATAAGAAAATGAACCAGAGAAGGTGAATCTGCGAGCTTCTTCCAGGCTTTCTATCCTTTTTACAGGACATTCCGCACCATTCACCTTATATATAATATGGGCATCAACAGATTGGCGGCAGAGTTTTTCCCTATCTCCTTTTGCCGTTGCGACGGGTACACTCTTGGTCACTACAATCATGGTCGTATCGCCCACTGTAGGAAAGCAATATACCACCAACCTTGGAAAATCTTGCAACTTACTGATATCGAAATCATCCTTGCAAGATATCAACACGAAAGATACCAACAAAAAATACAATAACTTTTTCATCTTCTAAAACTTAATAGTATAACTGAATGATGGCAATATTGGAATAAATGCCTTGTTCTTTGCCTTAAACTGCTGTTTGTCCTCATCATAGTCTATCTTGACATACATGGAATTCAAGTGGCAATAGGCATTGTAGATGCTCAAATTCCAGATACGCTCATGTCCATGCTTGGTAACATGGCGGAAGTCAAAACCTAAGTCGAGACGATGATAAGCCGGCAATGTCAAATTGTTGGGGATGGCATATACATAGTCATATCTGCCTGCCCACCCAGAATAGAGATGTCCTCCTGCATCTGGCAACTGTGGTAACGATGCCATTTGCGTTGGCACCGTGGCATGATTACCCGTATGGTAATACCAAACGGCGAAACAGCTCACTTTCTTGTTGAAGGCATATCGCAAACTCAGGTTCAGCTTATGTCGGTTGTCAAACTTGTCATAATACCAATCAGGATAGAAGTCCTCGTACTTACGCTTGTTCCAAGACAAGGTATAAGAACCACTCAGCGTCAGGTGGTCGGTACGATAAGTGGCATCGGCCTCCAATCCATAGAACAAGCCCTTGCCATCCATCACCAACTCATCCCACTTGTCGGCAGGCGGCTCCACGCCTACCCAACTGGTATATTGCATCAAATGGCGAGACATCTTATAGTAGCCTTCCAAGGAGAGTGTCCAATGGCGATTGGGCTGCGCATAGACACCAGCAGCCAACTGATAAGAGCGCATCGGTTTGAGCCGCTCAGTCGTAGGCACCCAATAATCCGTAGGCAAATCCAAGTAGCTATTGGAAATCTTATGCACATACTGAGTCATCTGCGTAAATGATGCCTTCAAGGAGACCTCATGGCTCAACTGATATTTAAGTGCAAAGCGAGGGTCGATATTGAAAAAACTTTTGCTACCCACATGAAACAGTCCCATGTTAAAGCCCACATTCACATTCCAACGAGGATTCAAGATGATTTCGTCTTCCGCATACGCCGACAGCTCATAACTTTGGTGCTGATTGCGGCCATTCACGCTTGTGGTATCCACCTTATCAGCAGTCTGTCCTACATAATTCAACTGCATATAAGTTTGCGGACGAAACTGGTGCATGGTGAAATCATGTCCAAAACGAATATGGTGAAAGGCGTTGGGATGGTAGTCAAACTCCGTACGATACCCCAAATCATCGATAGTAGAATGATAACGATGCTCAAGATGATAGATTTGCGAATCCTTGTTTGTTGCTGGATTCATACTGCGCTCATCATCCAGGGAATAGAGTTTGGAGCGATTATGCGTATATACCGCCGTAAAGTTGGCGAAGAGCTTGGGAGAGAACACGTAATTCCAGTTGAGAGCCACATTGAAGTTTCCCCATGTCAACTTGGAGCGCGTCGTCTCTAAATCATAGCTAGTTCCTTCCTGGAAGCCATCCGATTTTCTCTCATCCATCACCTGCTTCACGTTCCAACTATCATTGCCATGATAGATGCTCAGATAAATCTTGGAACGATCGCTGAAACGATGCGTCACCTTAGCATTCAAGTCCATAAAATAATAGCCAATGCTGAGTTTGTCATCCTTATCAGACAACCAGCTGGTCAAAGGACGAGACAGCAAGTCTGCCCACGAGCGGCGCAAACCAATATTATAAGAGGTCTTTCCCTTGATGATAGGTCCCTCAAACTGCACGCTGGCATCGAGCAAGCCGATGCGATATGCACCATGGAAGTGATTCATGTCGCCATCCGCCGTGCGCACATCTACCACGGAAGACAATCTTCCTCCATATCGAGCAGGGAAACCGCTCTTGTAGAAGTCGATGTTCTTCACGACATCCGTGTTGAAACTGGAAAACAAACCGATGGCATGGTTGATCTGATAAAGTGGCGTACCATCTATCAGAAAGAGGTTCTCATCTCCATTGCCACCATGCACATAAAGACCACTCGCCAGTTCCTGACCTTCCATCACACCGCTCACCCTCTGTAAGGTTTTGACCACATCTGGCGAAGACATCAAGGAGAACTCCGTCTTGATGTCTTTGGCTGAAAAGGAGCGTTTACCCGTCTGGGTAGTGAGGAGAGGCGAGTTCAAGTCACCATCCACAACCACCTCCGGCAGTTTACCATCGGCATGGAGTGCCATATTGCAGTGCACATCCTTCTCTATCTTCATTTTCTCCACCTTATCAGCATATCCCACGTATGAGAATCGGAGTTGATGCTCCCCCTCAGGCAGAGTCAGCGAGAAGAAACCATATTCATTGGTGGTAGTACCAATGTCATGAGTGAGGTCATAGACCGTAGCATTAATCAGCGATTCGCCACTCTCGTCACGGACGTATCCGCTGAGAGTGTGGCGACGCTGAACCTGCTGAACTTTATGATTGATATTCGTGTGAGGTGTTGATATTTGTTGCTTTTGTCTTCGCTTCAATATCACATAGTTAGCATTAATCGTATATTCGAACTCTGTCTTTTGGAACAGAGTTTTCAAAGCCTTCTTCACTGGCATTTTCCGGATGTCAGGTCCTTCGTATGGCACATCCACCTTTAGGGATGCGTCATACACGAAATTGATTTTCTTCGCTTGATGCAACCACTCCATCTGCTGGAGAAGAGTTGTAGCATCCACTCTTGCCGACAAGCCAGTAACTTGAAACACAAGAATCAAAAGTGCGATGAGTGCTTGTTTCACTTTCATAACATTACTTTTTTAATACCGTTGTTGCTTGATTATACCCTTTCTTTATTCAAGTCTTTACTGCTATAACGCAAAAACACTCGAATACCCCCATCCTATTTGATATTTTTTTTGAAAAAATGTGATAACAGGATGAAAATGAAAGGAACAAGAGAAAACAAACACATGGAATAAAGAGTCATAAGTATATGCAACTCAAAGCATAAACGTACGTTATAAGAGGGAGAGAACGTACGAGCAGACGGGATGCGAACGTACATCCGCAAGGTGTGCCACGGCAGTGGCATGAGCAGCTGACTCCCGAGGAACACTCGTACCACTCCCGTGGGACGCTCGGCTGACACTAGCGACGCCCCCGACGGAGCTATAAGCGCATCCCTACGCCCCTATAGGCGACACCCGACACTCCTATAAGCGAATCCTGCCGTGCCTATAGGAAAGAACTGGCATGCCTGTATCTATCTATAAAATCCTCTACGACTTTATCCCAACACAAAGGGGAGGAGGAAGAAGAAGTCGCCTTTCTTGCCTCGCAAAGTCTTCAATGCCTTGGAGATTTGGTGCTCCACCGTTTTCTCAGAAAGGCAGAGCTCCTCGGCTATCTCCCGATAAGTCATGCCATCTCGCTTGCTCATCAGGAAGATTTCACGACAACGTTCAGGCAACTGCTCTATCGCCGTCCATAGCTCAGCCTCACGACTAGAACTATCCACGGCTTGCTCATCAGAGATGATACCCGACAAGTCGGAAGGAGAAATGTCTTGAACGATAGGATTCTTTCGGCGCAACTTGTCTATGCAGGCATTGCGAACGGCAGCATAGAGAAAAGACTTTTGTTTTTGGGAATCCTCCAAAGAGAAAAACGACGTAGGAGATTCTACTTTTCGTTTCTCAGCTTCCAGCAATCGCACAAAACAATCTTGCACTACATCCTCCACCTCATCCAAATCATGCAGATAGTGGAGAGCATAAAGACATAATGGACGATAATATTGCTGAAAAACCAAATCTATCTCCTTCATCTATTCACAGAACTATTCTTCATAAACACTCGCTTGACAAAACAAAATAACCCTTCAAATCATAAAGACTTGAAGGGTTATTTGCGATATGTTGTCCCAGGCGGATTCGAACCACCACTGACAGAACCAAAAACTGTAGTGCTACCATTACACCATAGGACAATCAAACCGACTGCAAAGGTAGTGGATTTTTTCTCCACTACCAAATATTTTTAATACTTTTTGCATTTTAAGCCACAAAAATGCCTATTTAGAGGCTGCTTTTATGCAAAAGGCATTCAAATGCACCTATATTTCAGGCGAAATCCTTACTTCACAGTAATCAAGAAGTAGTTCTTCTTACCTTTCTGTACCAAGAGATACTTGCCATCAATCAAGTCATCAGCAGTTACCACCTGGTCGAAAGCTGCGAGCTTCTCCTTGTTGAGAGATACACCACCACCCTTGACGAGCTTACGCATCTCACTCTTGCTAGGGAAGATCTGCATGCCCTCCTGGTTGAAGAGGTCAACGGCTGTACCACCGAGCAAGTTCTTGTCGAGGTCATAATGAGGCACATTGGCAAACACATCGTTCAAGGTAGCCTCATCGAGCTGTGCAAGATTCTCCTTGGTAGCCTTACCGAAGAGGATGTTGCTGGCTGCGATAGCCATATCCAAGTCCTCCTGAGAGTGAACCATCACGGTAACCTCCTCAGCCAGACGCTTCTGGAGTACACGGCGACCTGGATCCTGCTTGTGCTCCTCTACGAGGGCATCGATAGTCTCCTTGTCGAGGTCGGTGAAGATCTTGATATACTTCTCTGCATCGTCATCGCTTACGTTCAACCAGAACTGGTAGAAAGCGTAAGGAGTAGTGCGGTTGCGATCCAACCAGATGTTACCGCTCTCTGTCTTACCAAACTTCTTGCCGTCTGCCTTGGTAATCAATGGGCAAGTCAAGCAGAAGCACTCAGCGTCATTGCCCAAAGTACGGTGAATCAACTCAGTACCGGTGGTCATGTTGCCCCACTGGTCGTTACCACCGAGCTGGAGACGAACACCATACTTCTGATACTGATAGAGGAAGTCGTAACCCTGGAGCAACTGATAAGTGAACTCTGTGAATGACAAACCATCACGAGCCTCACCGTTCAAGCGCTTCTGTACGCTGTCCTTCGCCATCATATAATTGACGGTGATGTGCTTACCTACCTCACGAGCGAAGTCGAGGAAGGTGAAGTCCTTCATCCAGTCGTAGTTGTTGACCATCTCAGCCTTGTTAGGCTCAGTGCCATCGAAGTCGAGGAACTTAGACACCTGCTTCTTGATAGCTTCCTGGTTATGATAGAGAGTCTCAGAGTCGAGAAGGTTACGCTCCTGGCTCTTGCCAGAAGGGTCGCCAATCATACCTGTAGCACCGCCGACAAGCAGATAAGGCTTATGACCACAACGCTGCAAGTGACGCAACATCATGATACCACAAAGGTGACCGATATGGAGTGAGTCTGCGGTAGGGTCGGTACCAAGATAAGCAGACACCATGTGGGTGTTGAGATATTCCTCTGTACCTGGCATCATCTGTGCCAGCATACCACGCCATTCCAATTCTTCAACAAAGTTTTTTGCCATCGAATGAGATTGTTTATAATATATAAAATATGTGTAAGGGGCCCGAAACGGTATCGGAAACTTACGGTACGGGGTCGTAACCCGAACCACCCCATGGATTGCATCTTAATATTCGCCAGATAGCCAAAGCCAAGCCCTTGAAAGGGCCGTACTTGAGAATGGCTTGCCGAGCATACTCCGAACATGTGGGCGTAAAGCGACAAGAAGGAGGTGTATAGGGGGTGATGCACTTCTGATAAAAGCGGATGGGCAATACCAACAACAAGGTCAGTACCCAAGTCACCCCTTGCCAAATGCTATGCAATAGTCTCATCGCCTTCATCGAATACCAAACTCTTCACGACCTTATCCAATGCCCTTTGCATCATGTCGTCCACCTTCTCGGTGTCCTCTATCTGCCCCGACATCCAGATGAAGGCAATCATCAGCTTGGCATCTGGATGAGAAGCCAACGCATCGAACAAGACAGACTTGTGCAATCGGTAACTTTCTCGCAACTGCCGCTTCACATGATTGCGTTTCACGGCACGCTTAAAATGTCGCTTGGATACGCTTACCAACATTTCCACGGGAACATCTTGCGCATCTTTCCGCTTCACGACCTGATACACTACCTTGACAGGCCATTCCTTCTTGACGGAAGAATGACCCATAAAGAGTTGGTCGATGAGCGTCTTGGCACACAACCGCTCTCTTTTGGGTAATGTATAAGTCTTCTGTTCCAACATTCTTATTTATTTTTCTCCAAGAAATCCTTCAAGGCACCTGTCATGGAAGGGAACTTCTTAGATGGAGCCTCCAAATCCAAGCGAAGTCCTTCGTCGGCTACGGTCTTAGCAGTAGCAGGACCGAAAGCACCGACAGCGATGTCACCTTGCTTGAAGTCAGGGAAGTTCTTCTTCAAAGCCTTCACACCGGTAGGGCTGAAGAAAATCATCATATCATAATCGAAAGTCTTGATTTCCTCTTCTGTGAAGTCATTGCTTACTGTGCGATACATCACACACTCAGTATGCTTCAAGTTCTTCTCGTCAAGAGCATTCTTGATGTCATCATTATGCACGCAACTCAATGGAACGAGATATTTCTCTGTCTTGTGGCGAGCCATCTGGTTCAACAGACCATCTATCTTGCCTGTATCGCCAAAGAACACCTTGCGCTTGCGATACTGAACATATTTTTGGATATAAAGTGCAATTGTCTCAATCACACAGAAATACTTCATATCCTCAGGGATGGTAATACGCATCTCTTTCGCCAACTTGAAATAGTTATCTACAGCATGACGGGATGTGAAAACCACGGCAGTATAGTCGAGCAAATTTATTTTCTGCTGACGGAACTCCTTCGCTGTAAGTCCCTCAACCTTGAAGAAAGGGCGAAATACACATTCCACGCCATACTCCTTCTCTATATCGTAATAAGGAGATTTATCACTCGCTGGTCTTGGTTGAGAAACTAGAATCTTCTTTACCATTTT
>ERZ1031095.660-NODE-660-length-11461-cov-3.765124_pt1 | contig 11461 bp, 8 predicted proteins | sample MGYA00517108_ERZ1031095 | MGnify/ENA primary metagenome ERZ1031095 (study PRJEB33719, sample SAMN04261275) | wastewater metagenome | biome: rural village; feature: human; material: feces | host: Homo sapiens | place: El Salvador | collected 2013-01-07 ... | reverse complement strand
CCTGTCACTTTCCGCTGGAGGTGAACGACGAATCCGCGCCGTTCTAAAGTCTTTCGGGCCGGTCATATGACCGGCCCGATTGCATTGGTTTCGCCGAAAAGTGAAAAGTGACGCCAATGTTAACAAAACGTGGTGTATCATCACGGTTCTAGTTGCGAGATATTTTGAAGGAGAGAACGGCACGCGCAACTCGTGCTGTTCAGGAGAGGAATGCAAAGTATGAGTTTTGCATCTACCGCGCGTAAGGTCACCGCCTTCGCCGCCGCTGCAGCCACGCTTCTGGCGCTTGGTGCTTGCGGCAACAGCAACAACGGCAGCGCCGGCAACAACGGCGCCAAGTCCACTTCCGAACCGCAGGAAGGTGTTCCCACCAACTACACCGGTTCGTTCCCGATGCCGGATCCGGGCAAGGCCTACAACAACCCGAAGGACCGCGGCGAGCTGAAGCAGGGTGGCACCCTCACCCTGCCGATCACCGAGATCGGCCCGAACTGGAACGCCATTGACGTCAACGGCAACACCGTGTACATGAGCGGCCTGTGGCGCTTCTACATGCCGTGCATCTGGGAGTACCCGGCGGATGGTTCCCTGGAGAACATCAAGCCGAACACCAACTACGTGACCAAGGTCGAGCAGACCTCCGACAGCCCTGAGACCGTTGTCTTCACGATCAACGACAAGGCCTCCTGGAACGACGGCACCCCGATCACCTGGAAGGACTTCGAGTCCACCTGGAAGGTCCAGAGCGGCAAGAGCGACAAGTTCACCCCGGCCCTCACCACTGGTTACGACCAGATCAAGAGCGTCACCAAGGGCGACACCGACAAGCAGGCCGTCGTGACGTTCGAGAAGGACTTCTACCCCTACCAGTCCCTGTTCAACCTGCTGTACCCGTCTGAAGCCCTCACCGGCGACGACACCAAGGACGGCGACACCTTCTCCAAGGGTTGGTCGAACGACTCTCACTCCGACAAGTGGGGCGCCGGCCCGTTCGTCGTCTCCAAGAGCTCCGACTCCGAAGTGACCTTCACCCCGAACCCGAAGTGGTGGGGCGACAAGCCGCTGCTGGACAAGGTCGTGCTCAAGCAGATGGAGCCGTCCGCTGCCATGAACGCCTTCAAGAACGGTGAGATTGACGCCGTCGGCGCTTCCGACGCCGAGTCCATGACGAGCGCGAAGACCGTGAAGGACGCTTACCTGCGTCGTTCCTACGACTCCGGTGTGTACACGCTGACCATCAACACCAAGAACATCCCGCTGGAGGTCCGCAAGGCCTTCGTCCAGGGCGTCGACCGCAGCCAGCTGCAGAAGATCGACTTCCAGGGTATCGAATGGACCGAGAAGACCCCGGGCTCCCTGATTCTGCCTCAGTTCCAGGACGGCTACGAGGACAACATGCCCGCTGAGTCGAAGTTCTCCACCGCCAACGCCACCAAGACCCTTGAGGACGCCGGCTACAAGAAGAACAGCGACGGCTACTACGAGAAGGGCGGCAAGGTCGCGGCCATTACGTACACGACGTTCTCCGACTCCGCCTCTACCAAGGCCAAGGCAACCGCCATCCAGAAGATGGCCAAGACCGTCGGCATCAAGGTGAGCATCGACATCAAGGCTTCGAACACCTTCTCCGACACCGTCAGCTCTGGTAACTGGGACATGATCGGCCTCGGCTGGTCCGCTAGCGACCCGTTCGGCTACGCGTCCTCCGCTTACCAGCTCTACGGCTCCAAGTCCGAGTCCAACTTCTCCTTCACCGGCACCGACGAGATCGACAAGGAGCTCGAGTCCATCCCGGGCATCAAGGACAGCACCAAGGCCATTGCTCAGTTCAACAAGGCTGAGAAGGAAGCCCAGAAGCTGTACGCTCAGATCCCGTTCGAGAACGGCCAGATCACTGTCGCCGTCAAGAAGGGTCTTGCGAACTACGGTCCTGCAGGCTACTCCTCCGGCGCGCGTGTCATGGTGACCGTTCACCCCGAGAACCTCGGCTGGGAGAAGTGAGTCGTCTGATTCATCGATCTCATTGAGATAGCGATATAGAAGTCCCCCGTGGCTGCAAAGTCACGGGGGACTTCTCGTATGTGTGGACGATGTTGGACCACCCCCCCCAGCCGGCCATGCCGGCAGCCCCCGATAGCGGAGGCTGCCAGCCGAAGGCTGACTGGAGGTGGTCACGCTGGCAGAGCGGGGTTATACCCCGCTCAGCGGCAGACCTTGGAGATCGGCTGCCAGGGCTGCAGGGTCACCGGTTCGGAATCCACCGCGGCGAGCGTGCGCTCGTCCAGGTATTCCTTGCGGATGATGAGCTCCTGAACATAGCGGTCGAACCACGCGCCGGAGGCGACATAGTAGCCGTCCTTGCCGTTGTCCTTGCCCCAGCTGTTCTCCACCTTCCAACGGTCCGGCTCACCGGCCTTGTCGAGGTTGACGCCGGTGAGCGTCATGGCGTGGTTGCTGCGCGAATCGTTGTATTCCAGACCGTGCGCCTTGTCCGATGCGAACTCGGTGCCGAACAGCTCATCCACGCGCACGGTGCCACGATCGAAGATGCCGGCCTTGCGCAGTGAGAACTGCGCGCAGTCGCAGGCGAACCAGATTGGGTGGCCTGCGGTCAGCTGGTCGACGGCGGCCTTGCGGAACACGTCGAGCGGCACGTTGATGAAGTCCATCGGAGCGGCCTCCGCCACGTTGCCCACGAACGCCAGCTGATAGCGGCGGTAATACGGGGTAGAGGCGAGCGGGGAGTTCGTCAGGCTCACGAAATCATCCAAATCCTCGCCCACGTACTTCGCGTAGAACTCCTGCGGCGTGATGCCGTGTTCGACGATCTGCCTGCGCGAGTCGATGCCGGACTTCGTGCCGGACTCGGACGCCTTGGCGTCATCCTTGCCCTCGTCCTTGACGCGCAGCAGCAGATCGAAGCTCGCCGGTGGCTCGCCCATTGCGATAGCGCAGATACGGTACACGACCGACATCTGCCCGGTCTTGAGCGAGCGCAGCTCCTCAACCGACTTGCCGGCCTGATGGGCGTCGCGCAATTCGGCGGCGAATTCGCGCAGCTTCGTGTTCAGGTACTGCTCGAACGCCGAGGAATCGCGGGAGTTCGACGACTCCGGGTAGGCCTCCTTCGGCACCAGACCGTACTTCTTGACCAGCGCGACGAACATCTGCCACCAGCCGCCATCGTCAGCCGGGCCTTCGTTGACCGCCTCGAAGATGCGGCTGTCCGTGGTCTTGTCGAGCGTCTTGAGCACGTTCTCAAGGTAGAAGTTCGACTTCTCCAGCTTGTCGTAGAAGAACAGATAGCTTTCGGAGAACTCGAAATCGTCGAGGTTCCACTTGTGCATCAGCTCGTAGCGCAGCGTGTTCAGCGATGCGAACATCCAGCAGCGGCCGGAATGCTCCTGCGAGGTGATCGACCCCTGCTTGAGTTCGACCGAGAACGTGCGGGGGAGCTCGCGCACGCCGCGATACGAGGTCGCGGCCTGGAGAATGCCGTTCGATACCGCCGCGTTCGCCGCCACGAGGTTCGCGCGGTCCGCGTTGAACGCCGCGGAGTATTCCCTGAGCTGTTCCGCAGTCAGTGCCAGGTTGTCGGGCTGGTTGGAAGCCATGTCCATGATCCTTTCCTATTGTCGGAATGAAAAACTGCCACGAAGCAGTCTACTCCGCCTACGTAGGCCGTGTGTGAGCGGGGAGCGGAAGATTCCGGTCGAAACTGCGGCTCGCACTGTCAACGGGACGGATATAGGATGGCCCCATGATCACCATCACCACATCCAACGTGAACGGCATCCGCGCCGCCAAGCGCAAGGGCATCGAGACATGGGCGGGCGAGCACGCCCCGGACATCTGGTGCATGCAGGAGGTCCGCGCCCCGCAGGACGAGCTCAATCCGATATTCGGCGAGTTCGGGTTCGAATACGCCACCGCCGGCAAGATCGCCGACCAGAGCGAGCTGACGGCGATGAACGAGGTCTGCCGCGTCAAGGGACGCGCCGGCGTCGGGCTGCTGACCGACCTGCCCGTGACAGCCCGGCGATACGGTTTGTCCGGGCTGGACGAGGATGTGGATTCCGGCCGATGGATCGAGGCCGACGTGACGACGCCACAGGGCTATGGAATCACCGTCGCATGCGTGTACGTGCACGCGGGCAACAGCGACGATCCGGTGAAAATGGCGCAGAAATACCGCTTCCTCGACACCATGCTCACGCGCATGGGCGAGCTGCGGGACGAGGCCTCGCGCGGCGGCAGGCAGGCCGTGCTGTGCGGCGACTTCAACATCGCGCACACGCCGCTCGACATCAAGAACGCCAAGGCCAACATCAAGCATGCCGGGTTCCTGCCCGCCGAACGCGCCTACATCGACCGCTGGCTGGGGGAGTACGAGTTCGTGGACGTCATACGCTCGCTCGCCGGCGACATCCAGGGGCCGTACACGTGGTGGAGTCAGCGCGGCAGGGCGTTCGACAACAACGTCGGCTGGCGCATCGACTATCAGTTCGCCACTCCGGAACTCGCCGAGACGGCACGAGGCTTCGTCATCGACAAGGCGCCCAGCTATGACGCCCGCTGGTCCGACCATGCGCCGCTGACCGTCACGTATGACGTGTGATCGTGCAATCCATGACGCGCTCTGGGCCATGCGGCGGCCGTTCGGACCGGCGACAATCCGGCGGCGTCTTCCAAGCCAATCACAAGCCCTAGTGCTACGCTAGTCACGGTTGCAACCTGTACAACGAAATGAGGAACCCATGGGACTGTTTGGATTCGGCAAGAAGAAGCGTGAACGCGAGGAAGCCGAAGCGAAGGCCGAGAATCGCGAGGACGAGGCCGCCGTCGACACCGAGGAGACCGCCGCCCCGACCGACGTGGCGGACACGTACGAAGGCCGCGGCGAATCCTACGGACCGTGGGACGTCGATGACGAGAACGTGCCGGATTACGACGAGTACCTCGACATGGGCTCCTACTACCTGCCGTATCTCGCGGGCTTGCAGCTGCGCATCAAGGCGAACCGCAGCACCCAGGAGATCCTCGGCGCGACCATCAGCTACGGCGCGTCCAGCCTGGAGATCGAGGCGTTCGCGGCGCCCAAGACCATGGGTCTGTGGGACGACGTGCGCGCCGATTTGCTTGAGGCCAACGAGAAGGCATCCGAACACGCGGGCGTGTTCGGCACCGAACTCCACCTGCCGGTCACCGTCAAGGGCGGCAAGACTGTGAACACGCGCATCGTCGGCGTGGATGGCCCGCGTTGGATGCTGCGCGGCATCTTCTCCGGCAAGGCCGCGAACGATGACGGCAACTCCGACATCGTCGTGGAGCGCGGCGACGAGCCGCTCGCCCCGCGTGATCTCATCCCGATGCACCCGCCGGTGACCCCCGCCCAGCGTCAGGCGGCGGCCAAGACCAATGACCAGGCTGACGACAAGGAGCACCTCGACGACATCCCGGACAAGCCCGAAGGGCCGTTCGACTCCGATCAGCAGACCGAGGTCAAGACCACGCTGTCGCGTGGACCGATGTTCTCCGAAGTCCGCTGACGAATCCCGGCGCTCGACGCCGGGAGCCAAGGAACGAGCATGACCGATCAGAACCAGAAGAAACGTACGGGTATGGCGTCCCTCGCCGCCGCGGGCGAGGGGGAGGACTTCTCCGTCATCGACGCCATCGGCGGGCCGCGCGGCGTCATCGAATCGATGCTGCCGGGCGTGTTGTTCGTCGTGTTGTTCGTCGTCACCAGCAACCTCAATCTCACGATCGGTGTCTCCGCGGCGCTGGCGGTGCTGCAGGTCGTCATCAGGCTCGTGCAACGGCAGTCGGTCATGGGCGCTCTCAGCGGCCTGATCGCCGTCGGCATCTGCCTGATATGGGCGTGGCAGAGTCATGAAGCGCGCAACTATTACATGTTCGGCTTCCTCACCAACGCCGTGTACATCGTGCTGCTGTCCTTCACCCTGCTCATCCGCGTGCCCGGTCTGGGGCTCATGGTCGAGTTCATCCGTACCATCCCCACCGAGCATTTCCGCGCGTGGCTGCACGGCTGGCTGGACGACAAGCCGCTCAGGCGCGCCTACACGATCGTCACCGTGCTGTGGATCGGCGTGTTCGCGCTGCGTCTCATCGTGCAGGTGCCGCTTTACCTCGCCGATTCCGTGGCGCTGCTGGGCACGGCGCGCCTGCTGATGGGCATACCGTTCTGGGCGCTGGCGATATGGGTGTCGTATCTGATCATCGCCACCCCGCTGCACCGGCACATCGCCGCGGCCAAAGCGGCGGCCGGCGGCGGCAAAGACGGTGACAGTGACGGCCACAACAGCGGTGATGAAGGTGACAACGCAGCCGGACAGGCCTGATCCGGTCAAATCGCGAAAGGAAACAATGAACGCGCAAGTGCGTATCGAACGTTATGCCGACCAGGGACGATGCGTCGGGCATATCGATGGCCGTGTGGTATTCGTGAGGTTCGCCCTGCCGGGCGAGCTGGTGCAGGTCGCATTGGATGAACCGCACGACCGCGACGACCGCTACTGGACCGGCGAGGTCGTCGAGGTCATCGAACCGAGCCCCGATCGTGTGGATCCCGCATGGCCGCTGGCCGGGCCGCTTGACATGGGTGGTGGCGTCGATCTGGTGCACGTGAGCCTGGAAGGGCAGCTTCGCTGGAAGGCCGCCACCATCAGCGATCAGATGAGCCGTCTCGGGCACGTGGACGTCACCGTGCCGGTGGAACGGGCCGAAGGCGACACTGAGAACGGCGGCCTGCACTGGCGCACCCGCATCGAGATGATCGCCGATGACGACGGCATGCCGTCGATGCGTCGGCGCGGCTCGCACAAGCGCGTGCCGCTGGACACGATGCCGCTCGCGACAGACAACCTGCTTGCCGTCGCCGATCGCGAACACGTGTGGGATGGCGGGTTCGAACCCGGATCCCAAATTCGCCTGTCTGTGCCCGAACCGAGGAAGCAGCCCATCGAGGGCAATTACGCCGTGCTCGTGGACGGCGAACTGCGCGCCGGAAACCGGCATCTGATGGAGACCGTCACCGTGAACGGCCGTGACTTCCAATACATGGTCGACGCGAACGGCTTCTGGCAGGTGCACCGTCAGGCACCGGTCATGCTCGCCGGCCATGTGATCGACCTAGCGAACAAGGCGCTTGACGGAATGACCTCCGCCTGCATATGGGACTTGTATTCCGGTGCCGGACTGTTCACGCTGCCGCTGGCCACGATGATCGCCGAACGCACGCGCATGCTCAGCGTGGAGGGCGGCAAGACCGCGGTGAAGAACGCGCAACGCAACCTCCGCGCGTTGAACCTGCCTGATGTGGACGCCCGTTGCGGCGATGTGTCCGCCACGCTCGCGCACGTGCCGGCCCATCTGTCACGACCCGATCTGGTCGTGCTCGATCCTCCCCGCGCCGGTGCGCACGCCAAGGTGTGCCGTCAGATCGCGCAGGCAGGCGCGAAGGACGTCATCTATGTCGCCTGTGACCCGACCAGCCTCGCCCGCGACACGGCGACGCTGATCTCGCTCGGGTACCGCCTGTCGGACATTCGGGCGTACGACATCTACCCGATGACCCACCATGTTGAGACGGTGGCCTGGTTCACACGCATCGGACGGTGAGGCGATGGGTCGGGTACGCGGCGATCATGATTGCGGGTTCCTGCGGCGCATGTGGCGCCGTGGGATTGGCATCGCGTGCGCCGCGGCCGCGGTGATGTCGCTCACCTCCTGCGTGCCGCAGGGCAAGGCGGTCGGCGATACGCAGGAGAGCGAACCGGAGATCGCCCATGAGGGCGTCCAACGGCAGGATATCGTCGTCGGCGTCATCGGCTCCGTGGACACCGGCCTGGACTCTGATGTGCTGAACGCCTTCAACAAGGCCGGGTTGAAGGCACCCTACGTATCCACCAGCATGGTCGACGATCCGGATGCCGCCGCGCAGCGCGGAGTGCGGTTCATGGTCACGCGCAAGGCCTCCGTCATCATGATCGACGGCATTGCCGTCAACGAGAAGAACGCCGAAGACTGGGATGCCGCGTTGCAGTCCGCGCGCAAGGCGGGCGTTCCCGTCATCCTCCTGGATCCGGTCGCCCCGCCCGACGACGATACGTTATTCGCCGTCACGTTCACGCTTACCGGCAAGGGAGACGGCGTGACCGCCCTCGACGACGCCGTCGTCACCATCGTCGACGACAAACCCCACCCCCGCACGATGAACGTCACCGACAACCTGTCCTGACCTTCCGATATCCGGAGCTCTTCCGCGGGAGCGGTAGTCCGTATTTTCGCCCCGCTGGCGGGGCTGTCGCGGAGCGACTGGGGGCGGCTTGGCGTTTCATCGCCTGCCGGCTATTCCGTCTGACCACCCTCCGGCGCTGCGCGCCACCTCCCGCCGGCGGGAGGTGTGGAGGCGTAGGTGGCTGCGGTGATCAGCCGAGAGCCACACCTCATCCTGCTGCGCTCGATGGGGGACGTGTGTGAAAATACCGCCTGGGAATGGTGCCCCCGTTATGCTGCCACGGGTAGGCTAGTACGTATGAATGCAACCCTGAATCTGCCTGAAGTCGAGGAAAACGGCCTGACCGCCTCGCAAGTGCGCGCCTGCGAGGAGAGCGGTCAGACGAACGCGGTGAAGAGCACCACGTCGCGTTCGATACTCGACATCGTGCGGGCCAACGTCTTCACGCTGTTCAACGGCATCATCTTCGCCGCGATGGTACTGGTGCTGATCACCGGGTCATGGAAGGACGCGGTGTTCGGCTTCGTCATCCTCATCAACACCGGTATCGGCATCGTCACCGAGCTCAAGGCCAAGCGTACGTTGGATCGGCTGTCGATTCTCGTCACATCGGATTATGCGGTGCGCCGAGACGGCGAGAACACGGAGGTTCCTTCGCGCGACATCGTACTCGGCGACCTGCTGTGGATACGTTCCGGGGAGCAGGTGCCGGCTGACGCGCAGGTCCTGTCATCATACGGGCTCGAACTCGACGAATCGATGCTGACCGGCGAATCGCGCACCGTGCGCAAGGAGGACGGCGACCAGGTGTACTCCGGGTCGACGGCGGTGTCCGGCGTGGCGCTCGCGCGGGTGAACGCGGTGGGCGAGCACAGTTACGCGGCGACGTTGACCGCACAGGCCAAGGTATACAAGAAGACGGTGTCCGACCTGAACAAGGGCATCAACACGATCCTGAAGTTCATGACGTTCCTGGTGGTGCCGCTGTGCGTGCTGCTGGTCTGGTCGCAGATGAGGACCGTGGGCGGATGGAACGCCGCGATAGCTTCGGGGGAGTGGCGGCAGGCCATCGTGTCAGCTGTAGCGGGCGTTGTCGGCATGATTCCCGAAGGCCTGGTATTGCTCACCTCGCTCAACTTCGCGGTCGCGGCGATGCGGCTCGCCCGCAAGAACACGCTCGTGCAGGAACTCGAATCGGTGGAGACGCTGGCTCGCGTGGACTGCCTCAATCTCGACAAGACCGGCACGATCACCGATGGCGGCATCATGTTCGACCGTCTGGTCATGCTGGAACGCATGGACGGCGACGATCGCGTGGAGAGCGCGGCGACTCAGGCGCTGTATGACCTGTCGAACGAGGAGCAGCCGAACGGCACGGGTCAGGCCGTGCTCGACGGGCTGGGGGAACGCGGTTACCATGCCGGCCCGGTGCGAGCGCGCGTGCCGTTCTCGTCGGCCCGCAAATGGAGCGCCATCGTCACCCCGGCCGCAGCCGCGGAAACGGAATCGGCCGCCGACCGCGAGCCGCCGACCGTCTGGTATATGGGCGCACCGGAAGTGATGCTCTCCGCGCTTTCCGGAGAGCACGGCGATGTGCTCGAAGCGGTCAATGATTACGCGAATTCCGGCAACCGCGTGCTGCTCATCGCGCGGGCGACGCTCATACGGAAGAGCGAGGGCGATGCCGCAACAGATTCGTCATGGTTCACGCAGTCGCCCGAACTGCTGCCGGACGCCGAGCCGGTCGCGCTCGTATTGTGTTCGGAGTGCGTGCGCGACGACGCGCAGCCCACACTGGCATGGTTCCGCGATCAGGGCGTGCGCTGCCGCATCATCTCCGGCGACAACCCGGTCACCGTCGGCGCGATCGCGGCCAAAGTGCGACTTACAGGAGACCGCGAGCCGCACGCCATCGACGCGCGCACGCTGCCGCAGGACATCAACGAGCTCGCCCGCGTGCTGGAGAACGTCGATGTGATCGGCCGCGTGCTGCCCGACCAGAAGAAGGCGATCGTCCAGGCGCTGCACACCAGTGATCACGTGGTCGCCATGACCGGAGACGGCGTCAACGATTCGCTCGCCATCAAGGAGGCCGATCTCGGCATCGCGATGGGCAACGCCGCGCCCGCCACCAAAGCCGTGGCACAGGTCGTGCTCGTCGATTCGAAGTTCTCGCACCTGCCCGACGTTGTGGCCCGCGGCCGTCAGGTCATGGCGAACATGGAGCGCGTCGCCAGCCTGTTCCTCGTCAAGACCGTCTACTCGGCGCTGATTTCGCTGGGCGTGGTACTCACTGCGATCCCGTTCCCGTACCTGCCCCGGCATATCACGTACGTCGGCGCGCTGACTATCGGCATGCCGGCGTTCATCCTCGCGCTCGCGCCGAACACGCGGCGTTACATCCCCGGCTTCCTGCGGCGTGTCGTGTATTTCGCGCTGCCGGGAGGCGTCGCGATCGCATTGTCCGTGCTGCTGTCGTCGTGGCTGTTGCCCGATGTGATGGGCTGGGATGTGAACAACGCCGCCGATTTGTCCGCGTTGCGCACCACCTGCGCGATCATCGTGTTCGTGCTGGGCGTGTTCATGCTCGCCCGCGTGGCGCAGCCGCTCAATTCGTGGCGCGGCGTGCTGGTTGCCGTATTCGCCGCGGCCGGCGTCATCGGCATGCTCATTCCGTTCGTGGCGAGGTTCTTCGACCTGCATCTGCCGACCGGGCGGGTATTGATCGCCACGGTGGCGGCGCTGCTGATTTCCACGGCCCTGTTCGCGGTCTGTCACGTCATCCTCGCCTCGGTGACGCGAATTTTCCCACATATCAAGCCGACACGCCAGAGCTAAAGTAACGTATCGGTATCGTTGGTAGCGGATAATCTCTTGTGGAATAGCATTTCATTTGATCTCGGAGGAAGCATGTCTGTGCGAGACGACCAGTTGGCGACACTGAACGTGGCCGGCAAGGACTATGACTACTACCGCATCGCCGACCTGCCCGGCGTCGACCATCTGCCGTACTCGCTCAAGGTCCTCGTCGAGAATCTGGTACGCAACATCGACGGCGCGAACATCACGGACGAACACGTCAAGGCGCTGCTGAACTGGGCCCCGCAGGCCCAGCCCAGCCATGAAATCCAGTTCACGCCCTCGCGTGTGATCATGCAGGACTTCACCGGCGTGCCCTGCATCGTGGACCTCGCCACCATG
>ERZ1031095.657-NODE-657-length-11502-cov-7.448152_pt1 | contig 11502 bp, 8 predicted proteins | sample MGYA00517108_ERZ1031095 | MGnify/ENA primary metagenome ERZ1031095 (study PRJEB33719, sample SAMN04261275) | wastewater metagenome | biome: rural village; feature: human; material: feces | host: Homo sapiens | place: El Salvador | collected 2013-01-07 ... | reverse complement strand
TATTATTGGTGATGTTGATGACCTGCTTGGCAATGACATCATTCTTTGAATTGACCAGCTCCACACGGATCTTGCCCTGCTTGCCATCGATGAGATGCAGACGCCCATATACGGTGAAATCGTACTTCATATCCTTCTTCAAGCCCATGCCGAAGAAACCGCGGTTCTCAAGACCGGTCTGCTTCTCACGAGCACCGGCACTCTCGAGTGTTACATAATGAGGGTTGCGGTCGAAGGCTGGCTTCACGTCATTGAGGGTTACATTTCCGAAGGTATTCCATCCCATCAGGCGCTGTGGAAACTCGAAGGAACGGTTTTCTACCATCTCTGCATAAAGACCACCATCGGCACCAAAGTTGATGTCCTCGAAGAAGATGCCATACATGGTTGGCTGGATTTCTACACCAGGCTTGTTTGCCTGAACTGCAAACTGATGCTGTGCTGAAGCACCGAGCGAAGTCATGCCTGCCAGCATAAGGGCAGCGAAGATATTCGTTTTTCTCATGTTTACGTTGTTTATTTTTAGGTTTATTCTTGTTTTGTGATATTCTTACTTGAATAATTAAGTTGTATTGCTTAATGCGTTTGCAAAGATACAGAAAATCCACTCCAAATGGGGTGGATTTTCTGATTAAATATGTTGGATTATTGCTCAAATGCTCTATTTTGGGGTCTCATGAGCCTTAATCTCATGGGTTCTTTCCTATTTCTTCAAAGGGATGATGGCGAAGCTGAAGCTCTTGTCACCATAGTGGATGCGATATTTCTCCAGTGGCCATGCGCCCCAAGAGTTCTCGCCGCCTACACCCATGTGCTCACCATCGAGGAAGAGATTGGTGTATTTTGACTTCTGCAAGTTGAAACTGTGACGCTGCTCCTTGTCATTGCCATCGTCCAACTCGTCGGTGTCGAAGTGGATGGCACTTGCATAGAATGGCTTGCAGTCCTTCACCATGAAGCCGAAGCCCTGTGCGTCGGTCTGCTTCCACCAGCGGATGTCTGCCTTGGTGCCACTCTCCTGTGGACGGATGTAAGGGAAGTACTGGTTGTCGGCGTTGTCGCTGTAGATACCGATGTTCATGCACTCCTTGCGGTCGCTGTAGTTCTCGATAGGACCACGACCGTAGTACTGGCTCTTGTCCATCTCGTAAGGCAACTGCATCAGCATACCGAAGCGGAAGAGGTCGCTCACCTTCTCGCCTTGGGTGGCATTGAAGGTCTCTGTCACCTTCACCACGCCACTGTTTGGCATGACGAGGTAACGGATTTCCAACTCGCCCTTCACCTCAGGCATGTCATATACGGCGCAGATGCTGTAGGTGTTCGCCTTCTTGTCTTTCTCCACGCTTACGCCCTTGATGTTCATCTGAGGGTTCTTCCATACCTTGAACTTCTTCTGCAACTGGGCACCCATGTCGTTGTCGGTAGGAGCACGCCAGAAGTTTGGCTTCAGTGTACCGCCCTCGCCGAGCAGTGACTTTCCCTGGTAGGTGTATTCAGAGATAAGACCGGTGGTGCGGTTTACCTTCAAGGTCAGGTCGGCAGTGGTGATGGCGATTTCGTCAGTGCCCTTCTTGTCGATGAGCTTCGACTTCACGTTCTTGCCGTCCTTCGCCTTAGCCATCTTGTCGGCGCAATGGCCGCAGCACTGCTTCTCCTTCACGACGAGCTGGTTGTAAGCCACTACCTGTCCTGCCTGCATCAGAGGCTCGGCGTTCTTCAAGCGGAACTCCACGTTGAGGAACACCTCATTGCCCTTCACCTTGGAGAGGTCGTAAGGGATGGTGATGGTCTGAGTTTGCTGAGGAGCCACGTTGAGGTCGGCGATAGTGCCGTTCTGTGTCTCCTTGCCGTTCTCTACCAATGTCCATGCCAAGGCGTAGTTGCTGAGGTCACGGAAGAAGTTCTCATTATATACGTTTACCTCACCCTTCTGAGCGTCCTTCATGGTGGCCCAGATGTTCTGGTATTGGTAAGCCAACTCGTAGGCGTGAGGGTTCAACTGGCGGTCTGGACCGATGATGCCATTACAGTTGAAGTTGTTGTCGCTAGGGTCGTAATTGTTGTAATCACCACCGTAGGTATATTCTATCTTGCGAATCTCCTCGTTGCTCATCTTCTCAGGGTTGATGCTCATAGGCTTCACGATGTGGCGGTGCAAGCCTTGGTCAACGAAGTCCCAGTCGAAACCGCCCTGGAAGATAGGGTACTTGCGAATCAAGTCCCAGTAGTCCTTGAGGTTACCACCAGAGTTACCCATGGTGTGGTTGTACTCACACTGGATGAGTGGCATCTTGCTGTTTGGGTTCTTGCTATAGTTCTCACAGTTCTTCACCGAGTAGTACATAGGGCAGAAGATGTCGGTGCCCTCGCCTTGGTGTGCCTGCTCATACTGTACAGGACGGCTTGCGTCTTGACTCTTCACCCACTTGTAGGCATTGAGGAAGTTGTCGCCCATCACCGTCTCGTTGCCCAAGCTCCAAGTTACGATGCTAGGATGATTGTAGAAGTTGGCCACGTTGTGCTGATTGCGCTCCAATATCTGCTTGGCAAACATCGGTTTCTTGGCAGCGGCATCGTCGTCGTAGCCGAATCCGTGGCTCTCCTGGTTGGCTTCAGCCACGATGTAGAGACCATACTCATCACAGAGGTCGTACCAACGAGGGTCGTTTGGATAGTGGCAAGTACGTACGGCGTTGATGTTCAGGCGCTTCATCACTTGAATGTCCTGTATCATGCGCTCTACGCTCACTACATAACCTCCGTCAGGATCCATCTCGTGACGGTCGGCACCCTTGATGAGTACAGGCTGTCCATTGACGAGGAACTGCTTGTTCTTGATTTCTATCTTGCGGAAACCTACCTTCACAGGGATAGTGCTGATGCCAGTCATGCCCTTGCCCTTTGCTGCAGGGAGGCAGACGATGGCGTTGAGTGTGTAGAGGTTAGGTGTCTCAGCTGTCCACTTCTTAGGGTCGGCTACCTGGAGGGTGCAATCAGCCTTGCCATTTGCCGACTTGATGATTTTCTGGATGACAATCTTGCCAGTCACGTTGTCGTGCAACTGATATACCACTACTGGGTTGCCCTTCACGGTAGCCTTGATGTCGAGCACACCGTCCTTGTAGTTGTTCACGAGGTCGGGTGTCACACGGATGTCTTCTATCTGGGTCTTGGCATCACGGGCATAGAGGTAGTTCTCACGAGCCACGCCGCTGAGTCGCCAGAAGTCTTGGTCCTCACACCAAGAACCATCGCACCAACGGAAGGTTTGGAAGGCGATGAGGTTCTTACCTTTCTTCATATAAGGGGTGATGTCGAACTCGGCAGCTATCTTGCTGTCCTCGGCATAGCCCACGAACTTGCCGTTTACATAGAGGTAGATGTTGGAGGTGACGCTACCGAAGTGTGCGATCACTTGTTTGCCGTCCCAATTCTCAGGGATGTCGATGATGCGGCGGTAGGAGCCTACGTGGTTGTCCTTGGTAGGTACGGCTGGAGGTTGCTGGTCGAAGTGACCACGCCATGCGAAGCCGTTGTTGACATACTCTGGTTGGCCGAAGCCGAGCATCTCCCAGTTGCCTGGCATCTGGATGTTGCCCCACTTGGAGTCATCGAGGTCAGCCTTGTAGAAGTCGGTAGGACGTTGGTCGGCGTTCTCCACCCAGTTGAATTTCCAGGTGCCGTCGAGAGAAAGGAAGTTTTTGCTTTGTGTCTTGTCGCCCTCGCCCTTAGCCGAAACCTCGCCTGATGCGAAGGTAAAGAAAGTGGTGTGGAGAGGGAAACGATTGATGTCGTTCACCTGCAGGTCATGCCATTCGGTGTAGGTGGAAGCAGACTCAGCCACTTTAGACTGTGTCTTGGCGGTTTTCGGCTTCTGTGCGCCGAGAGCAGCCATGGCAAGTCCTGCCATACTCATTGTGATGAATAGTCTTTTTCTCATTGTTATTGTTGTTGTTTAGTTATGATTTGATTCAGTTGGTGATGCAAATGTCTTTTTTACACTATTGATAGTGCAAAGATATGTATTTTTATCTAGAATCCCATCAATTGCCATGTCTTTTTATTGTTTTTTCAATATTGGCAGAGGGTGGGGGCACAGAATTCGCAGATGATTCATTGTAACACTGTAACACAGTAACGCTTTTGCCTGATGGTGGTGTGCATCTCACTTGGTGCTGATGTGGATGGTGAGGGAGGCTGTGTCGAAGTGGATGCCATCCCTTTCGATGAAGCGAGAGAGGGTGCCGTCGTCTGCCAACTGTCGTGGAGTTCCCACTACAAGATGACTGCCTGCGTCTTTCTTGGCTGGGAGGGGGGCTGCCATGCTCTCCTCCATCACCCAAAGCTTGTCTGCCAACTGGATGGCGAGCTCGATGTCGTGTGTGGAGAGGAAGATGGACTTATGCAGTTCGTGTGCCAATCGTCTCAGCATCTGCAGCGTCTCCACCTTGCTGGGGTAGTCGAGGAATGCCGTCGGCTCATCCAATAAGATGAGGGGAGTGTGCTGAGCCAAAGCCTTGGCTATCATCGTCTTCTGGTATTCGCCATCGCTGAGGGTATGGAGCTTGCGGTGCTGTAAGGCGAGGATGCCCACCGAGCGGAGTGATTCCTCCACGATCGTCTCGTCCTCAGTGGTGAGTGTGCCGAAGAATCCCGTGTAGGGCGAGCGTCCCATGCCTACCAACTCCCTCACCGTGAGGTTGTCGGTGGTCGTCTTGTGGGTGAGTACCATGGCGAGGAGGCGAGCCAACTTCTTTGGGGAGTATTCCACCAAGGGCTTGCCGAGGAGGCGGATTTCGCCAGAAAGAGGAGGCTGGAAAGCGGAGAGTGTGCGGAGCAAGGTGGATTTGCCCACGCCATTGGCTCCTATCAGACAGGTGAGTTCGCCACGCTGCAGATGGGCGCAGATGTCTTGGGCGACGACCTTTCTGCCGTGCCTTGTGTCGTAGCCGATGCTAAGCTTCTCCAATGCTATTGTCGCTTCCCTGTTCTCCGATTCTTTCATGCGAATATTATTTTTTACATTCTGCAAGAATAGGCGGCTTCGTTTACTTTCGAAGTCGCCTATTATTCAAGCTAAATTATCTATCAAATATTTTATGAAGTCGTCTTTCACATCTACTTCCATACTATTGTTGTTCCTCTAGTTCTTTCAAGAAATCATCAGCACTCTGTAGTTCCTTTCCTTCCAACTTGGCTAACTTTAATTCATTGAAAGCCCTTGTCAAACTATCCTTGACATAAGCTTGCTGCCTCTGCGTCTTAGACAACACTGGGTCTTTGACGATTGTGGTAGAAACTACCCCACGCAACATATTGATCGCTTTTCTGATGTTTTGCAATGGTTGATTATTGTCTATTGTCACTAATAATTGTTCCATATCACATTCCTTTATCTTAAATTATGCTGCAAATATACATATATTTTTCAGCATTCAGTGCATCGGCATCACGATTTTAAATATATTTATCGGATAATCTTTCCATATTCGCTAGAAATGCCGTACTTTTGCAAATCAAAAACGATAAGCTAATGGAACAAACCTCACCCATACAGGCACTCATGCAGCAGCGCACGTTGCTCCAACTGGAGTACTATACCGAGAAGGAAGCCTTCCGCAAGCTCACCGAACAGATGGGCATGCAGCGCAAGGTGAAGCGTGGCGATGCCTGGTATCCACTGAGAGTGGGCAAGAGCTTCTACAACTCGCTCAACCAAAGAGCCATCGAGGTGTTTCGCACCTCCGACCAAGACATCGAGCACAACTTTGAGTTCGGTCGCCCCGTCATGTTCTTTAAAGTGAAGAACGAAGAGGGAAAAGTGAAGAATTCAACACTTAAATATTTCTCTTTCACTGGCACTGTGAACTATGTGGATGGCGACCGGATGGTGATTACCGTACCCGACTCCGCACCGCTCCTCGACCTGCAGCAAGCCACCGAAGAGATAGGCATACAACTCTCCTTCGATGAGACGAGCTATAAGTTGATGTTTGAGGCACTCGACCGCACGATGAAGGCGAAGAACAACCGACTGGCTTATCTCCGCGACCTCTTCTACTCGCACCAGAAGGCAGCCAAGTTTACCTTCGAACCGATGCGTTTCCCTTGGCTCAATCCTACTCAGGAGAAGGCGGTCAACGAGGTGTTGTGGGCGAAGGATGTTGCCATTGTGCATGGACCTCCTGGCACAGGCAAGACCACCACGCTCGTGGAAGCCATCAACGAGACGCTGATGCGAGAGAGCCAGGTGCTGGTATGTGCACAGAGCAACATGGCGGTGGATTGGATTTCTGAGAAACTCGTGGATAGAGGTGTCAACGTGTTGCGCATCGGCAATCCTACGAGGGTGAACGACAAGATGCTCGGCTTCACCTATGGGCGTCGCTTCGAGGCGCATCCCGACTATCCGCAGCTCTGGGCGATACGTAAGGCTATCAGGGAGTTGCGCAAGAACCGCAAGAAAGGTAGTGAAAGCTACCATCAGAAGTTGGAGCGACTGAAGAGCCGTGCCACCGAACTGGAGATCCGCATCAACAGCGAGTTGCTGGGCGAGGCACGTGTCATCGCTTGTACCTTGGTGGGTTCGGCCCACCGCCTGTTGGAGGGCATGAAGTTTGGTACCCTCTTCATCGACGAGGCAGCGCAAGCCCTGGAGGCAGCCTGTTGGATACCGATGCGCAGGGCTTCGAGGGTGATATTGGCAGGCGACCACTGTCAGTTGCCACCTACAGTGAAGAGCATCGCCGCCCTGAGGGCAGGACTTGGAAAAACGCTGATGGAGCGCATCGCCGAGAATAAGCCAGAGGTGGTGACTCTCCTGAAGATACAATATCGTATGAACGAGGAGATTATGCGCTTCTCCAGCGACTGGTTTTACCATGGTGAGGTGGAGAGTGCGCCGCAAATCAAGTATCGCAGCATCCTCGAAGATGATAGTCCTATCACGTGGATTGACACGAGCAACGAGGAGAACCAAGTGACGATAGAGGGCGACGATGTGGTTTCGGGCGAAAAGCGTGATGATATGAACTTTCACGAGCAGTTTGTTGGCGAGAGCTTCGGACGTATCAACAAGGCGGAAGCCGACCTCACCCTCCTCACGCTAGCCGAATACCTCACCCAGGTGGGCAAGCGCAGGGTGCTGGAGGAGAGCATCGACGTGGGCATCATCTCGCCTTATCGTGCACAGGTACAGTACTTGAAGCGACTTCTCAAGAAGTACGAGTTCTTCAAGCCTTACCGCCGTCTCATCAGCGTGAACACGGTGGATGGCTTCCAAGGACAGGAGCGTGATGTCATCCTCATCTCCCTCGTTCGCTCCAATGACGAGGGACAGATAGGCTTCCTCAAGGACCTCCGCCGTATGAATGTGGCGATGACGAGAGCCAGGATGAAGCTCATCATCTTGGGCGATAAGAGCACCATGACGAAGCATCCTTTCTACCAGAAGTTGTGGGAATACGTGGAGGGCTTACTTTACTAGCTTCAACCTCAACGAGTTCAGTACGACGCTCACGCTGGAGCAAGCCATGAGGGCACTCGCCCACATTGGGGTAATCTGGAAGTCGATGCCGAAGAGATGCAAGACTCCTGCTGCCAGAGGGATGCAGACGATGTTGTAGATGAACGCCCAGAAAAGGTTCTGCCATATCATGCCCACCGTCTTGCGACTGAACTTCACGGCATCGGGTATCGCCATCAGGTCGTCGCCCATCAGTGTGACCTGAGCCACGTCCATCGCCACGTCAGTGCCTTTGCCTATCGCCATGCTTACATCGGCGAGGGCGAGGGCTTGGGTGTCGTTGATGCCGTCGCCTATCATCATCACCTTGTCGCCGCTAGCCTGTAGCTTTGCCACGAGAGCTTGCTTGTCGCCCGGCTTTACCTGGCTCTGATAGTGCTTGATGCCAGCCTTCATCGCCCAGTATCGGGCGGCGTTCTCCTTGTCGCCACTCATCATATACACCTCTATGCCCTCACGCTGCAAGCGAGTCATCGCCTCGGTGGCATGGGGCTTGAGCGTCTCCCTGGCTTCGAGGTCGAGGGAGTCGGCCTTGGTGAAATCCACGTTTTGGTTAGGGATGGTGAGTGTGCCCGTCTTGTCGATGACGAGGGCGTTTATCTTGCGGAGGTTCTCCAGTGCCGTGGCATCTTTGATCAATATCTGCTTCTGTGCCGCCTTGCCTATGCCCACCATGAGGGCGGTAGGGGTGGCGAGTCCCATGGCGCACGGACAGGCGATGACCAATACCGAGATGGCAGAGAGGATGGCTTGTGGCAGGGCTGCATTGCCGCCTGTAATCCACCAGGTGAGGAAGGTGACGAGCGAGAGGAAGGTGACCACGGGCACGAAGACCAGTGCCGCCTTATCGACGATGCGCTGTACGGGAGCCTTCGAACCTTGTGCCTCTTGCACCATCTTGATGATCTGTGCGAGGGCGGTGTTCTCGCCTATCTGCTTGGCACGCATCCGCAGTTTGCCTTGGCTAGGGATGGTGCCAGCCAATACCTCGTCGCCCACTTTCTTCTGGGCCGGTGTCGGTTCGCCAGTGATCATTGCCTCGTCCACGTAGGCGGCATCGGGGGTCATGAAGCTCTCGGCTTCGGTCACCACGCCATCCACCGGAATCTTTTCGCCGGCACGTACCTCGATGATGTCGCCACGCTCGATGGTGGAGATAGGCACTTCCTCCAGGTTTCCCTCACGGAGGAGTCGGGCGGTCTTCGGTTGCAATCCCATCAACTGTCGGATGCTGCTCGCCGTACCATCCTTAGCCTTCTCTTCCAGGCATCTGCCCGTCAAGACGAAGGTGATGATCATCACGGAGGCATCGAAGTAGGTGTGCCACTCGATACCACGAGGCGTCCATACACTGTCGCCGAAGAAGGTGTTGAAGACGCTGAAGAGGAAGGCGATGAGGGTGCTCAGTGCCACGAGCGAATCCATGTTGGCAGTGGCGTGCTTCAATTGTTTCCATGCCGATACGTAAAACATTCTGCCGCAGTACCACATGTTGAAGAGGGCGAGGAGGAGACAGATCTGGTTGTCACTCCACCCCATGGAAAACGCCATGACGAGGATGGAGAAGAGCCAGGAGAGGAGGGTCTTGCGCTTGAGCAGGGTATATTCACGGCGGGTGATTTCCTCCGCACTACGGTCTTCCTCGATGACGAGGTCGTAGCCGGCATTGCTCACCTCACGCTTCATGTCTTCGAGCGTAATCTTGTCGGGATCGTAATCCACGAGGGCAGTGCGACCTGCCAAGGAGACGGAGGCAGAGTGGACGCCTTCGAGCGAATTGAGCTTCTTTTCTACGTTGGCAGAGCATACCGAGCATGCCATGCCTATTACTGGTATTGTTTTCTTCATCTGTTGTCTATATAATGATTATCCTTGATTCTCTATCTTTTTGTTTTTGTTCTTTTTCGGTGCAAAGGTACAACTTTTCCTTCGCTGTAGCAAATCTTTTTCACCTCTTTCTCTTGCTTGTTTTCATTTATTTTCAAATAAACTCCCCATTTCTTTGCGATTATTGGAATAAATATGTATCTTTGCAATCAAAATTCACAATAGTGTGAAAACGACATCATGATTTCTGAACAATATGGAGCATTTGAAAGAAATACCATTCTTGGACAAGTACCCCGTCTTCCGAAAGTTGGCGGCGATAGGTGATCTGCAGAAGCTCACCCCAGAGGAGCGTGACTATTACGAGGAGGATGTCAAGATCATGCGCGACCTCTATGCCACCGATAAGTGGGAGAAAGAGAAGAGACGCATGGAGAGAGAAGCTGCTCGCAAGGAGGTAGAGGCTGCTCACAAAAAAGTGGAAGCTGCTCATAAAGAGGTAGAAACAGCTCACAAAGAGGTGGAAACAGCTCACAAAGAGGTGGATAAACTTCGCCGAGAAAAGGAGGAGGCTTACCGAGAAAAGGAGGAGGCGACGCAGAAAGCTAAGGTCAAAGAGAAACTTGCCATCGCCAAGAAACTTCTCTCTTTGGAATTGCCTATCCTACAAATCATGCAAGCCACGGGCTTGACCAAGGAGCAGATAGATAGTTTGAAGAAGTAAGCCTTGTCATGTGTTACAAGGCAAGAATACATAAAAAACAAGCAGGAAATGGTGGGTATATATCGCCCCCATTTTCTTGCTTGTTTCTTTTTTGAAATCACCTTTCCATTGCCGTTTCCTCATCCTCACCATACCGCTCGCTCTTGTAGCGGTAGTGGTAGTCGATGCCGATGAGGGAACCGGCGAAGGTGAGCATCTCGCCAAAGGCGGCAAGTACGCTGGCGTCGATGATGCCAGTGGGCGGTACGCTGAAGGAGACGAAGACGAGAAGCACGCCCATGCTCACAACCGCAAATGCCAGGAGCATCTGGTGGCGGGTCTTCGTCTCAGCGGTGTTTCTTTTGGGGAGTCTCGTCATTCTTATGCGTGGTCTAGTACTCCTTGACGTTTCCGTCGCCCGTGTCGGAGCCGCTACTCTGTGAGCCGCCGCCAGTGGTCGTGCTGCCGGAGCCGCCGCCAGGAGTGCTGCCACCCTGTGATCCACTGCCGCCAGTGGTCGTGTTGTCACCGCCATCAGGCGAGGTGAGATCCACACTGTCTTTTCCCTCCTTCACAGCCTTGATGAGCTTCGCCTGAGCGGAACGAGGGGCTACGAGATTGAACTCAGCCTCGTTGATGAGATTCTTGAAGTCAGGACCTGGCTCCCACTGCACCTTCACGTCGGTGATGTTCTGAGCGGTGAAGGTGCTGGCATCAGCCACGCCATTGCTGGAGAGGGTGATGTAGAAGTCGCCGAGCGCACCCAGGCGAATCTTCTTGCCCTCCAGGAGCTCCTCACGGATGTGGTCCACGGCGATGTTGAGCACGGCGTTGATGTCGGCATGGCCATACACGCAACCGTGGGTGGAGATGTGCTTGGCGAACTTGCTGAGGTCCATCACCTCGGCATACTGTGCCACGGCGAAGACCTTCTGCTGCTCGGTCTTGACGAGGTCGGTGTCCTCCGTCTTAGGAGTTGTGCCTTGTGCCTTGGCTGCCTTGATGCGTGCCTTTGCCTGATTGATTTCGATGAGATTGGTGTTGACTGAACGCAACACGAGAGAATAATTAACCATGGTAGTTAATGTATTTGTGGGCATCTCTTCCAGCCTTTCGGATGGAGGGTAGTGAGATACCCCTTTGGTTCACCAAGAGTTCTAAAGGGGCGAACCGAGTGAAATAGGGGTGTGCCGTGGTCGTCTATTGCGACCGGGGCTTGTCGTCTATTGCGACCGACCTGAGCCGTCTATGGTGGCATCGTCTGGTCTTCATCACCTCTCTGATTACGCCTACAAAGATACGACAATTTTCTGATATATGCAAGAAAAAAAGCAATTATTTTCATTCTTCCAGGCATTTTTTCCATCCGTTACAATGTTACAGCGTTACAGTAAAATTTCTCCCTATCCCACCCCCCTAAAATACTCTTTATATTTATATATAT
>ERZ1031095.656-NODE-656-length-11516-cov-6.017189_pt1 | contig 11516 bp, 12 predicted proteins | sample MGYA00517108_ERZ1031095 | MGnify/ENA primary metagenome ERZ1031095 (study PRJEB33719, sample SAMN04261275) | wastewater metagenome | biome: rural village; feature: human; material: feces | host: Homo sapiens | place: El Salvador | collected 2013-01-07 ... | reverse complement strand
GTACAGAAGGGCGGCGACTACCGTGAGAGCTGGCAGCCATTCCAGCTTCCAGAGGCAGCCTTGAAGCAAGCCGAGCACATCGCCGGCGAGGTGACCAAGGCTTTGACGGGCGCTGGTCTTTGGGGCGTAGAGTTCTTCTTGACCAAACAAGGCGAGGTCATCTTCTCCGAGTTGAGTCCTCGTCCACACGATACAGGTATGGTGACACTCGGTCATACCACCAACCTCTCTGAGTTTGAGCTTCACTTCCGTGCCGTGATGGGCTTGCCTATCGCCGGCATCCACTTGGAGCACTATGGTTGCTCTGCCGTCATCCTCTCTCCAGAGGAAAGCACCGAGCCTCTCAACTACAACATGCTTGATGCCTTGAAAGAAGACCGCACTCGCATCCGCATCTTTGGCAAGCCAGAGGCTCACGTAGGTCGCCGCATGGGTGTCGTGCTCTGCTATGACGAGGTGGGCACCGACTTGAATGCCCTCCGTGACAAGGCGAAGAGACTGGCAAAGACCGTTCTCGGCACCGACCCTTACATGAAGAAATAAAGACATGAAAGAATTAGGAAGAATCATCACATTACATACCATATCTGACCCAAGAGGCAACCTGACGGTAGCGGAAGAAAACCTAGAACTTCCCTTCGACCTGAAGCGTGCCTACTGGATATACAACGTGCCACAAGGCGGAAGCCGAGGCGGTCATGCCCACAAGCGATTGCGACAAGTGCTCGTTGCCGTCAGCGGCTCCTTCACCGTTACCCTCGACAACGGAACAGAAACCAAGACCTACCTGCTCGACAACCCAGCCGAAGGGCTGTTCATCGACACGGAGATATGGCGCACCCTCGATGATTTCTCAGCTGGAGCCGTCTGCATGGTCTTGGCATCGGAGCTTTACGAGCCAGACGACTATCTCTACGAATACGATGAGTTCCTCGAATACATCCATTCACCCCATAGCACGACATCAGAATCATGATTGAAATCAGAAGATATACACCAGAAGACGCTGCCGAATGGAACGACTTTATCTGGCTGAAGTCTAGGCAAGGCACCTTCCTCTTTGACAGAAACTACATGGATTATCATCAAGACAGATTTCATGACCACTCTCTGATGTTCTTCCACAAGAGGAAGCTATACGCCCTCCTCCCTGCCAACGAGGTAACCGTCTCTGCTCAGGATGGCGATGAGGCTGGCACCACCAAGAAGATACTCTATTCCCACCAAGGACTGACGTATGGCGGATTGCTAACCTGCCCCAAGGTGACGGCAGAGGTCTGCATCGACATCTTCGAGTCGCTCAGGGAGTATCTCCGAGAGAACGGATTTCAGTCGTGCATCTACAAGGCGATGCCATGGATATACCAGCGGATTCCTTCGGAAGAAGACCTCTATGCGCTTACCCATGTCGCCCAAGCGAAGTTGAAGGCAAGGGAGATTTCCACCACCATTTCCCTGGATGCGGCCATGCGATTCAGCGAACTGAGAAGGAGAGGTATCAAGAAAGCAGCATTACATGAGTTGGACATCAAGTTCACCAAGTTCCCTAACGACTTCAGCGCCTTCTGGGATTTACTCGATACGAATCTGTTGGAAAGACACCACACGCATCCCGTACACTCCAAGGAAGAGTTGGAGTTGCTGATGCATCGTTTTCCCGACAATATCCTTTGCTTCGTGGCAGAGAAAGACGATGCCATCGTAGGTGGAAGCATCGTATATGTCACGCCACAAGTGATCCACACCCAATATATCGCTGCCAATGAGATAGGCAAGCAGTTCGGTGCCTTGGATGCCCTCTTCGACTTCATTATCCACAAGTGCCGTTGGAATGTCCCCTACTTCGACTTCGGCAAATCGACAGAGGATGATGGCAGCTTCCTCAACCGAAACCTCATCCATCAGAAAGAAGGCTTCGGCGGCAGAGGTGTCATCTATGACACTTACGAATGGGAAATATGATTTCCATAGGATGAAGGAAAATCATCCTTATCACATATTTACAAAAAGCCTCCCTAGGAAATGAGAACTACCTAGGGAGGCTTTTATATTTTCCTCGGGACATTTTTCTAAAAACCTCCCGACGTTTTTGGAAAAACATCGGGACTTTTTTATACCAGCACGACAGTGACGCCCCTTGCTGCTTGCGCACCCATCACGAGTGCCTGCTCGATGTCGGCAGTTTTGGAAGGACCACTGATGAAAGTACCGAAGTTGTACTTCGGGTCCATCTCGATGCGAGCGTATGCCTCGTGCATATTGTTGACCACATCCTCCTTCTTGAGGATGATGACAAGGTACTCGGAGATAAAGAGCACCGCCTTCTCCTTCATCGTCTGCGGAATCCAGATGCAACCATTCTCGGCTACACCTACCTGTCCTCTCACGATACCCACATCCGTGCCATTCAGGTCGTTAGCCTCAGCCACTGTATCGGGATTGCACAACTCTATCTCCTGAGCCTTTGCCGCATCACCAGCAAAAGCCTGCAAGCGCTCCAACTTGATTTCCGGCAGATTGGTGGCGAAGACCTTAGCCTCAGGATATGCCATCCTCACGATTTCATTGAGCATGTCATCTCCCTCCTCAGCCTCCATCACATGACCGCCCACCGACTTCGTCATGTCGATAAACTGCTGGAGCGTATTCTCATATTGGATGCCCTCTATCTTCATATCAGGCATATCGTATTGAACGTGCGTGTTCTGACGCAACTTGTTCAAGAAATCTTCCTTTTTCATTTAACTTTTCCTTCCTTCCATAATTGGTGAAACGACTTCTTCGCAAACTTAGGCATGGCATGACCGATGCCCCAAGCATTCCAATTGCTGAAGTGGGTGCAGCATTCTGGCACAAGATTGACCAGCGGCGCAAACTTCAAGGCTGTGGTATAGAGGGCAGGACGGTCGAAGAGATACTTCATGCCGTTAGACATCGCCTTCTTCACAGGGTCAGCCTTGCCCAACTTCGCCAAGCTCTGTCGCCATACGTATATCTGCGAACCAGGACCCACCTTGGAAGGACATACATTGTCGCAAGACAGGCACAAGGTACAAGCCGAAACATTGTCTGAATACTTCTGAGGATTCTTCAGCATACCGAGGTTCACGCCGATAGGACCCGGGATAAAATAGGTATAGCTATATCCACCCGAACGGCGATATACCGGACAGGTATTCATGCAGGCACCGCAGCGCATACACTTCAAGGTTTGCCAATGAGCCTCATCAGCCAGGATGTCGCTTCTGCCATTATCGACCAACACCACATGCATCTCTGCGCCCGGACGAGCCTGACGGAAATGGGAGGTGAACGCCGTGGTAGGTTGACCCGTACCGCAACGGCAAAGCAGACGTTGGAATACAGCCACACTCTTATAGTCTGGCACCAACTTCTCGATACCCATCGCCACGATGTGAAGCTTAGGCATGGAAGTAGTCATGTCGGCATTGCCCTCGTTGGTGCAAACCACACAGTCGCCCGTGGCAGCCACACCGAAGTTGCAACCAGTCATGCCCGCACCAGCCTCCATAAACTGGTTGCGCAAGTGCTGTCGAGCACAACGAGTCAGGTAAGTAGGGTCGTAATTGCCGATTTCCTTGGAGATACCTTTCTCCTCAAACATCTTGCCTACCTCCTCACGCTTCAGGTGGATGGCAGGCATCACGATATGGCTTGGCTTCTGGTGCAAGAGTTGGATGATGCGCTCACCCAAGTCGGTCTCCACCACGTCGATGCCATGCTGCTCCAAGTAAGGATTCATCTCGCACTCCTCGGTGAGCATAGACTTCGACTTCACCATCTTCTTCACGTTGTGGTCTTTCAGAATGCCCAACACAATCTCGTTGAATTCCTGCGCATCCTTCGCCCAATGCACGATGACGCCACGGCTCTCCAAGTTCTTGGAGAACATATCAAGGTAATCGGCTAGATGGGTGATGGTGTGCATCTTGATTTCGGATGCGTGCTCGCGCAAGTCCTCCCACTCAGGTAGTTCCTGCGCCATTTTATCTCGTTTCTGACGTACAGACCAGAAGGTAGCATCGTGCCAAGCGGTCTTCTCTACGTCCTGTGTGAACCTTGCGGCTCTCTTAGAATGTTCTGTACTCATATTATAATCCAGCAGCTAAAATTTGAACAACATGAATAAACTGAATCGGCATTTTCTCCTTCTTGGCAATACCAGCCATGTGCATCAAGCATGAGGAATCAGGTCCCGTCACATACTCTGCTCCCGTCGCCATGTGGCGCTTAATCTTATCCTCGCCCATACGAGTAGAGACAGCAGGTTCCTCGATGGAGAACATACCGCCGAATCCGCAGCACTCATCCTTGCGCTCTGGCTCGTGGATAGTGATGCCATCCACCATTTGGAGGAGGTCGATAATCTTGTTGAAAGGTTTGATATGGCGCTCAGAAGGAGAAGACAAACCGAGTTCACGCACGCCGTGACAACTATTGTGAACACTCACCACGTGAGGAAACTTGCCCGGTACATGATCTACCTTCAAGACATCGTGTAAGAACTCTACGATGTCCATGATTTTCTTAGAAGAAACGCACTCGTGCTTGCCCTTGAGAATCTGTGGGTAATACACTCTTACGTATGCGGCACATGAAGCAGAAGGAGCCACGATGTAGTCATAGTCCTTGAAGAGCTCATCGAAGGTCTCGATGACTTTCTCCGACTTATCCTGGAATCCTGCGTTTGCCATGGGCTGACCGCAGCAAGTCTGTTTCTCAGGATAGCCTACCTCCAGTCCATAATACTTGAGCAACTTGTATGTAGCTACGCCAGCCTCAGGGTAGAGGGCATCTACATAACAAGGGACGAATAATCCGACTTTCATTGTTGTTTATTATAAATCTTGTTAGCTTTTATTACTTGTTACAGCTGCAAAGTTAACAAAAATCATTCAGAAGCGAAAGCAAATCCCTGATATTTGATTTTATTTAACGGAGGGACAGGGTTTGGAATGAAGAAGAATCCATCGCTTCCTTAAAAATATCCTCCGAAATTCTTGGTGCTTTCAAATAAAAGTCGTAGCTTTGCAGCAGGAATTATATAAATAAAAGGCAAGAATTATATGACAACATTGGCAATAAATAAATTGTGGGGATTTTTGCAATCTCTTTCCTTGACAGCAAGCAATGAACGTTGGTTAGCTGAACGTTTGTTGGAGTCTGCCAAAGCCAAGACTATGGCTACAACAAAGGAAGAAAAGAAAGTATGGACCAATTATCAACTTTCACCTGAAATTCTCAAGTTAACGCTTAAGAATCGTAAGTTGGTTTCTGATTCCATAGAGGATTCATTGGAGGATTCATTGGAGGAGAAATACAAATGAAAGTATTCTTAGATACTAATATTGTCATAGATTTTTATGATCAGCGAGGTGAATTCTACTATCCTGCTGCAGTCATCTTTGACTTAGCTCACATGGGCAAGATTCAACTTTATGTTTCTGCTATAACGTTTGTCAATGCCTTCTTTATATTGCGTAAATCCTATTCCCGAGACGAATTGTATCAATCGATGCTAGGACTCGCATCCCTTTGTGAAATAACGGATGTAAACAAGGGTATCATTACAAGGTGTTTGGCATTAGAACGCAAAGATTTCGAGGATAGTGTGCAATATGAATCTGCTTTGCTTCAGCAAGTAGATGTAATTGTGACAAGAAATGTAAAGGACTTTAAGGATTTTGCGGAAAACGTACAAACTCCTGCTGATTTTTTAGAATCAGTGTTAGATTAAAATAAGATTCTAGTTACACAAAGGCAGCTACCAACTCCTCACGTTAATTGCTGCCTTTTTCTATTTATCCGAGCAAGTGGAGCCGTCATCTTGTGAGACGAATCCGACAATACCTCCTATATAGGTTCCTTTAATATCTCCATAATTGGCACAATCCGCAATAGTTCCTCCATTCAGGTGGCCTCCAATTCCTCCTGCATATTTTCCCGTACACCTAATATTTGCGAAATTTGAACATTTTTGAATATAGCCATCAGCTGTAGGAGCGTTCATAATCCAACCAAAAATGCCTCCAACATAGCTATTTCCTGTAATATTAGCATGATTTTCACATTCTACAATTTTAACATCATAATCAGCTATTCCAACAATACCACCAACAAAATCGGATGCACTATCGACAGAACCGCTTTGAACAGTTATACCACTAATTTCTCCCTTGCTAACATATCCGACCAATACGGCTATATAAGAATTGGAAGATTTAACTATAGCATTGTTAAACTTTATATTTCGGATAGTTGCAACCTTGCGGCGACCCACATTTCCAAACAGGCCAGTAAAGCGTTCCCCAGAACTGATGTAGAGATTATTTATGGCATGGTTATCTCCATCGAATGTGCCATTCCAAACTGAAGAACTACTTCCAATAGGAGTCCAAGATTTTTCTTCCACATCACCACTTGGAGGATAACAAACACTGCTCATATCAATATCCTTTATCAGTTTAGCGCAAGCCATATTATTAGCAGCGTTCTCGTTCACATAGTCGCGAAACCACGCCAGTTCATCGGCTGTTGAAATTTGATAAGGGTTTCTGGTGTTCCATCACCCTCTTTCGGTTGGGTTAAAGTCTGTGCCCCCCGTTTAGCGGAATGAGCAATGCTATCACGAGCATCAGCATCGTGAAGAGCGTGTTACTTTGTCTTTTGTTATTCATACTATTTTGTTTAAAATGTTATTGTAAATTCATTCCCAAGATACAAGAGCTACTGCTGCTATCAGCAGGATGAGGAACCAGACGAAAAGATAGAGTTGCTCCTGCTTGATGAAATCCAAGAGGCTGAAGCGTGCCTCTGCACTTTCATCAAGGTACATCTTGTACTCACGCAAGGAGACGTAAGCGAGAAGGATGCTAATCAGGATGACGCCTATGCCTACGATGAGGAAGGGATCCTGAGCCAAAGCGATGGTTTCGATGAGATTTTCCATGGCGCAAATATAGTGTTTTTCCAGCAAACAAGGTGTCGCATTCCCTCACAAAAGTGTCGCATTCCTATGAAAAAGGTGTCGCATTCGTAGGAATGCGACACCTTTCTTTACAAAATCATGCTATTATTTGCACAAATTCGAGATAGCGTACAATGGGTTAATGGCGATTCGCCTAACCACATTGCCATCTTGTACATCTTGATTTTCCAAGAGGGCAAAGTTTTCGAGCGAACACCTATAGGCATCATTCAAATGCTTGTTGCGCATAAATAAGCGAAGACTCTTCATCTTGCCGCTCGTTCCAGCCTTACACTCTGAATGCCTTTCCTAATTGCCTAATGGCTGAAGACAACTTTTTGATAAAATAAAGAGGAATGATGGGAAAATGCCCCATCCATCACCTCTTATTACGCCAAATCTGAGGACTGCATCCTACCTTGGAATTGAAGATGCGATAGAGCTGGGAACGGGAGGAGAAGCCACACTCCAAGGAGATGACATCATTGCTATAGCTGGTCTTCTCTCGCATCATCTTCTTCGCTGCCTCAAAGCGGATGTCGCTGAGCCAAATGCGAAAACTAGACTCTATACATTGGTCGAAATAAAGCGAAAGGTCTGACTTCGACACCTCCAACTGGCGAGAAAGCATCAACAGGTTCATGGCTGTGTCCTTATAACCCTTCTCGGCACACCACGCCTCCAACTTCGTCTCTATCTGCTGCTTCGTCTCATCCGACAATGTTGCCATCACAGGCTTTTCCTCTGGCGACAGTTCCCCCTCTTGCTCCTCTTCCTTCTCCAGCAATTCATCGCTTGGCACATAGTTGTTGCCCAATGCCATAAAAGTGACGATGAAGAAGAACAGCGCAATAAGCACCAATGGTCCGACGATGAGCAGCAACTGGGTGGAAATGATGGCGACAGGCATCACGAGGGCTGCTGTAAAGAGGATGAAGAGGCTCGCCTTGGAATATCTCACATAGGGCAAAAGGTCGGTGGCAGCCATCGACTCCAGCATCTTGCGACGCTTCTGCATCTCTATCATAATCATCACCACGCCATACACCACGCTCGCCAAGAACAGAGCTTGCACCACATAGAGCCACGCTCCCAAATGGGCACTGCCCCTCTGAAGATAGCCTATGCCGCAAACCAGACAGATGGCTACATAAAAGCCGATACATACGAGATTCATCTTGCGACGACGTGAGTGGGTTGCCTCGATGTGATAGATAGCTATGGAGATGAGTGAGAAGCTGAGGGGATAGACCAGCACATTGAGCAAGGCACCATAGGCATCATCCGTGGCTCGCAATCCCAACGACATCTGCAGGTAATACTGGAAGGCGAGGATGGCGAGAGCAACGACAATGAGGTTGCGTGAATGCTCGTAACGCTTGTTCTGCCACTGGGTATGGAGCGAGCCGAGCACGAGATAAGCTGCATTGATCAGCATGAACAGGAAACAGCCAAACTGAAGGAGATATAATGAATCCATTCTTATTTTCTTTTTGCTTACAAAAGTACAACTATTTTAGAGAAATCCATCACAAATCGCCCATTTTCTTTCTGAAATACTTGTAAAAAAGTGATTGAACCCTAAGAGATAGAACTGCAAAACCTAAGCTTTACACTTGTAAATGCCGAAGATAATGGTGTAAGAACTGCGTTCCGCTGATTGCGTGGCATATGCCAAACGATTGCACGGCATATGTAGCGCAATCGCTTGACATATGTCAGATGATTATACGACATATATCAAGCGATACGAACGATGCGGTTTTTACATCCTTACTCTTACTTTCTTACGCATTCACTTCTATGTTCGTACTCACTTACTCTTACATCCATTCTCGCTCTTTCTCGCATTCCGCCCCACTATCTATAGCAGTTCTTCCATCTTTTTCCCTTGCTTTTGATGGCTATCTCAGTATTTTGTTGTATCTTTGCAAGCTGAAAAGAAGAAAAAACAATGATAGTTTGTATAGCAGAGAAACCTAGCGTTGCCAAGGACATCGCCCGAATCATCGGTGCCAACTCGGCTCGCGATGGTTATATGGAAGGTAATGGATACCAAGTGACATGGACTTTCGGCCACCTATGTGAGCTGAAAGAGCCCGACGATTATACCCCAATGTGGAAGCGTTGGAGTCTCTCGGCATTGCCTATGATTCCACAACGATTCGGCATCAAGCTCATCAATGACGAGGGTATCAAGAAGCAATTCAGCACCATCGAACGACTGATGCAAGCCGCCGACTCCATCATCAACTGTGGTGACGCCGGACAGGAGGGAGAGCTGATTCAGAGATGGGTGATGCAGAAGGCACAAGCCAAGTGCCCCGTAAAACGACTCTGGATCTCGTCCATGACCGATGAGGCTATCAAGCAAGGTTTTGCAGAACTGAAAGACCAGCAGGAATATCAGTCGCTCTACCTCGCCGGACTCTCCCGTGCCATCGGCGACTGGCTCCTGGGCATGAATGCCACTCGTCTCTATACCTTGAAATATGGTCAGAACAAACAGGTGCTCAGCATCGGTCGTGTACAGACCCCTACCCTCGCCCTCATCGTCAATCGACAGAAGGAAATCGACAACTTCGAGCCAGAGCCTTACTGGGTGCTCGCCACCATCTACCGCAACACGCAGTTTACTGCCACTTCGGGCAAGTTTACGAGCAAGGAAGAGGGCGAGAAGGCATTCAGCACCATCGCCGGCAAACCTTTCACGGTGACGGATGTGTCGAAGAAGAAAGGTACGGAAGCCCCTCCTCATCTCTACGACTTGACATCGCTGCAGGTGGATTGCAACAAGAAGTTCGCTTATTCCGCCGACATCACCCTCAAGTTGATACAGAGCCTCTACGAGAAGAAGTTTACCACCTACCCTCGTGTAGATACGCAATACCTGACGGACGACATCTACCCAAAGGTGCCTCAGATATTGAATGGCGTGAGCCAAGCCAAGATCATGAGTCAGCAGAAGTACCTGCCGCTCGTACAGCAGCTCGCCGCCTCTGGCAAGAAACTGCCGAAGAGCAAGAAGGTGTTCGACAACAGCAAGGTGACCGACCACCATGCCATCATTCCTACCGGTGTGCCACCTACGGGTCTCACCGACATGGAGGCAAACGTGTATGACCTCATCGCCAAGCGATTCATCAGCGTCTTCTATCCCGACTGCAAGTTCTCCACCACCACCGTCATCGGCGAAGTGGTAAACGAGGATGGCGACAAGCCTGACAAGATAGAGTTCAAGGTGAGCGGCAAGGAGATACTGGAGCCCGGATGGAGAGAGGTATATGCCAAGGACGTGAAGGCTAACGATGAGGAGGATTCACAAGACGGCAACAGTGGAGGCGACGCAGGAAATGGCGCCAACAAAAAGGAAAACGTGGAAGAGCGCACGCTCCCTTCCTTCGTGAAAGGCGAAAGCGGCGACCACACCCCTACCCTGACCGAGAAGTGGACCACCCCACCGAAGTACTATACTGAGGCGACCTTGCTCCGTGCGATGGAAACGGCAGGTAAGTTTGTGGAAGACGAGGAACTTCGTGCTGCCTTGAAGGAGAATGGCATCGGCCGCCCTTCCTCTCGTGCTGGCATCATCGAGACCCTCTTCAAGCGTCACTACATCCGACGACAAAGAAAGAACTTGATGGCGACTCCTACGGGCATCGAACTCATCGACACCATCCACGAGGAACTCTTGAAGAGCTGTGAGTTGACGGGTATCTGGGAGAAGAAGCTCCGAGACATCGAGCACAAGACCTACGACCCAGGGCAATTCATCAATGAGCTGAAGGAGCAAATCAACCAGATCGTGAACGATGTGCTTGCCGACAACAGCAGTCGCATCACCACCACGACCGAGGAAGACTTGAAAAAGAAAGAGCCTAAGAAGAAAAAGACTGCTCCAAAGCCTAAAAAGCTTCCTGCCGATGACAGTATTATCGGAAAGGTTTGCCCTATTTGCGGACAAGGTACCATCATCAAGGGAAAGACGGCATACGGTTGCAGCAACTGGAAGGGAGGCTGCAAGTTCAGACTGCCATTCGCAGAATGATCAGAATAAAGACTATACTTATCGCTTAGTTACACCTTTATTATATATATAGGAATTATACCTTATTATATATAAGGGACCAACAACTGAAAATAATTTCAAGGAAGCACAGATATCATTGGGTCATGGTCATTTCTGGTCAAAATCAAATATTGATTCTTTGACAGCCGAAAGGTATTCGCAACATAATTGTAATGCAATTACAACACGATTTAACAATTGTAATTTTTACAGTAACTACTCAGCACCCCCATGGCATGAGTAGTTACTTATTGAATAAAGAATGTTAATAAATCACAAATAATGGTGACAGAGGGGGGGAATTTTATCATAAATATTTTTTTTCATATCTTTGCAGTTCTTTCGTATCAGGACAACAGCATAGCTGTCAAAATTGACACATTTGAATGTATAAGTATTTTTAGAAAAATCTACAATAGAGATTAATAAATTATGAAGATTGGAAGTTATCTGCTTTCT
>ERZ1031095.655-NODE-655-length-11540-cov-3.856247_pt1 | contig 11540 bp, 7 predicted proteins | sample MGYA00517108_ERZ1031095 | MGnify/ENA primary metagenome ERZ1031095 (study PRJEB33719, sample SAMN04261275) | wastewater metagenome | biome: rural village; feature: human; material: feces | host: Homo sapiens | place: El Salvador | collected 2013-01-07 ... | reverse complement strand
CAGATAAGAGATTCCTATTTTATTACCTTATTGAAACAAGCATATGGACATAAAATAATTATTGATGATAAGGTAGTTGGATATTACATGTTATATTTTAAAGGGGTACAACTCGATGATATTAATAGCATAATGGGAGAAGAATTTGAAAGCAACATGGCGGATTACTATATGGCTATGCATATAAGATATTTAGCTATTGATAAGAAATTCCAAAATAAAGGAATAGGGACAGTAGTTTTAAGGGGAATAATTGCTGAAATATTAAAACTCTCTCAAATTTATCCGATAAGAATAATAACAATAGATGCATTAGGCGAATATTATGAATGGTATAAAAAAATAGGATTTAGAGATATTCCCGGAATAGAAAATAACGGAATTACATATCCTATGTTTATGGATTGTATGTCAAAAGAAGAGGCAAGAAAGCTGAAAGAGTTTTGTGGTTATTAAGAGGTGATATTATGATGGTTGATACAGAAATGAGATTAAACGGACATGCCGCAGATGAATTTTATAATATGATGACAATGGTAGATTCAGATACGATAAGGGCGCGAGATAACTTTCTATCAGATATATCATGTCAGCTTGATGAAAATGGTGTATTGTCAATAGACATAGATGATTTAGATATTGATTTAGAAAGTGTTGATAATAGTATTGATGGGATAGAAGTGGTTGCTGTTTCTAAAGAAGAAACTTATGTTGGAGGAGTTAGTGTACAGTTCTTGTCACCAACAAATATAAAGTTTAATGAAAGAGAGACTTTATATGCAGTTGATAAATATTATACGTCAACAGATATGTATTCTATTAATCAGAGTCTATCAATAAAATTTGCAGCATAAGTTTAAGGAGTGAGCTATGAAAGCTAGTAATTTTCAGTTTACGGATCCAAGTCTTGTTTCTATGAAATTTTGTGAAAACAAGGATTTTATAGTTGAAAAAGGTAAAGAAATTGAAATTCAAACAGAATTGAGTATAAGAAATACAGAACCAATAGAAAATGAGTCTGTTGTAGAATTAAAAATTAATTTGGGGGACGATAATAAAGAAACACCATTTTCGCTAGAAGCTGTGTTTGCAGCAAGATTTAGATGGAGTTCGGATGTTGAAGCAAGTAAAGTTAAGATGTTTTTAAATCAAAATGCTCCTGCATTGTTGTTGTCATATGCCAGACCAATTATTTCCGTGGTAACAAATGCATCACGCTTCCCAGCTTATAATATTCCGTTTATAAACTTTGCTGATGTAAAGTAATATCAAGGATTATTATGGATAAAATTAAATTGTTTATGATATTACATAGATAAGAAAACATAAATGCTAAAGTTATACAAATAAGAGATAGACGTCTTTTTACGAATATTACGTGGGGATAGTCGTTAAAAATATTTGAGTTTTTGTGACCATTACATAAGAGCTAATGAAAATTGAACAAAAATGTTATTAGGCAGATTTTTCAATCTGCCTGATTTAATGTATAGGGAAACACATATATAATTTTTCATAATTTGAGTCGCTTTTTTATTTTGTAAGGCCTTTATAATTAGAACTGTAATTGAATTTCGCGGCTCCCATATGGTATTAAACCGGAAGTATTACAGGAAATAATATAATTGTCAAAGCAAAGTGCGGATGAGAAAATATCGACATAATTCAACATTAACCAACAAAAACTAACTCATGCAAGTAAATGGATAATAACACCAAATTGAAGTATCCTTTTAAGCAGAGGAGGTAAATAAGGCAAATCAAACTTCAATTCTTTTCTGGATTTATAAATTTTAATAATAAATTCAGTCGATGTAGGATTTCCATTTTCACAATTGTTCATTGAGTTACGCTAATTGTATTTTTACATAGAATGTTTAATATTGGCCGTTTTGCGAGGAGTGGTTCGGAACAAATTCTTTTGCATATTTTAGAATGCTTTAGGATGAATGCCCGTAAAATTGGCTTATATAGGACGTGAATGATAAATTTGCAATGCTGCTCGGCGGGCGTGAATATAGAATGCTGCGACAGGCTTTTCTTTGTTTCGCATTTCTATAAATTGTTATCTCCCAATTGGTAAGCGCATACCATTTCGAAAAAGGAGGCTTTGGAGTATTAAGCTCTGAAGTCTCCTTTTGGTTCCTGTGCATTCGGAGAAGCTGCTAGTGGCAGGTTAGGGTGATTATTTATCAATCAGCTCAGTGAGCTCATTTGTAGAACTGTTGATAACCAGCAGGTCAGACCGGGTCTGGTTGGAAATGATTTGTTGGAATCTGTTTGAAATTATAAGATATTTATTGTGGTTATCAAATAAAATGGAAAGCCGCTTGCTGTAGGTTGAATTGTCGAGCTCCTCTATAACAAGTGAAGCGTGGTATTTTTTCTTAAAAGTCCAGATATCCATAAGACCAATTCCTGTGCCGCCTTCATCGGTGTGAGTGGAGGCTTCGCAAGTACCAAGCTTCATGAAAGTCTCGATTTCAAAAGGAATGCCGCTATCAGAAACAGAGATGGCAGGAGTGCCTTTCAATATCTGGAGTGACAATTCTAAGGCTTTGCCGTTGATGTGTCTTGTGGCGATAATTGCGTTTTCTAACAAATCAGAAAGCAAATGAACAAAGTCCATTTCGGTTGCAGTAAAATGCTTCGCGTTGAAAAATTCCCCATCAAAATGAAATTTCATAGTAATCCCATAGGATGCAGCTTCTTTGACCATGAATGAAATAATTGCATCCACACCAGTTTGGTTTGTCTGAGGTATGGAAGAACCAGACTGAGAGCCCTGACAAAGCAATTCCTGCCGATAAGTTTTAATCGAATTTATCTCATCGGAAAGAGATTGTCCCTTGGCCTGCAAATCTGTAGTATTTGAATTTACAGAAGCGGAAAGATAGTCACAGACAGAGTCTGCCATGGCATTTACAATTCTGTTGTCCTTGTGAATGATGGTGCCTAGGCGTTTGTTTTCGGCTTCAAGTTTTGCGATGTAGGCTTCGTTTTCTGCTTTGGCAGTGCGCAAGGTTTTAAGTTCGAGTAGGCGGAGCTTCTCACGGTATGTTTTGGTGATTTGAGAGCGCAGCCAGTACAAAATTAAGATTAGGCATAGCAAGACAGTAATAACTCTTAATAATCGTAATCGAAAATGACCATAAGAAGATAATTGCTCTAGTGTTAATGCGATTAGAGAGATAAAGCATGCGAAAGTGTTATAACTAATCATACCATTAAAAATTATATATGATATTCCATTATATATGCGTGTGCTTTTTAGTGTATACATGATGAGGAGTGGATAAATAGCGCATATTACAATAATGATAATTGGAGCATGGGCAAGTGCAGCATTATCAAAAATAATGGTAAGTATTGCACAAAATAAGAAAGAAACTATATGGAATGTTAATATATTTATTATATAAGAAGACAAAGTAATACAAAAAATAGCGTTAGACCAAGTTTTTTCTTTAATAGAAAAAACTGTAAAGAAACATAATTCAGGTATTAAATAGCAAAAATATGGACAATATATTTTGAAGAAAAACATGATTAGCGAGAGCGCGAATGAAAAAATGATATATTTCATATAAATTGTTATGGAGTTACGCGACGATTTATTTATCTTATCGGCTAGGTAAAAGCTTGTGAGAAAAATAATGGTATTTTTAAAAAGTGATATATACATAAAACTCCCTTTTCTAATTAAAAGCAACCTCTCTAATTAAATAAGAAAAAAATCTCTTATTAGTTAACCTCCTATTGTAAAGGAGGTGACACACTATATGTTAGAGAAAATATTGTGGTTGTGGTCAATTATTTCAAAATATTAAATCATAATTCATTCCTGAATTTACTAGCATAATGATAAACAAATTCAGTCAATGTAGGAACCCCACGCTCATAGTTAATAACTGCTGTGTAGTTGCGAGCCAAATCATCCGGATTACCGCTTGACCAGGCCCTGTTAATTGCATTCTGCATAGCGCGCTCCACGCTGGCTTGTGTTTTGCTGTATTTTAATGCAATCTGTCTGGCAAGGTTTGGAACGTTTCCTTTGGTGGCGATAATAATTGCCTCGGTTAAATATTCATAACCGATTGCCTTAGGATTAATGCCGACAGCATCCAGTTCTCGATGAATGCGTATTGTAAGCTTGCGATTCTGCTCAGCAGGAGTGATTGTGGGAGTTGTGTCTGGTGCGGAATGTCGTTGTATGGCATTTCTCATCATGCGCAATAATTCAACAGGTTTCTGGGCAGAATAATCCTTTTCGTATTTGGTGATTATGAAGTCTGCGCCAAGCTGACGGGCTGCTTCTAATGTGACATTACTTGTGTTCTGAGTTGTGATGAGAACATAAGGCAATTTCTCCAATCCCATATCATGTAACTTAGACAAGAAGAACAATCCATTTCCTCCACCCTCGTGGAGCTCTAAATCCAAAATAATTGCATCTGGAACATGGTATTTAACTAAATCTAAAGCTGTATTAGAGTCATCTGTTATGCCTACCAGACTTACATCATCGAGCTGATCTATGTAACTTTCTATTTCATTGCATGCAAATTTATCATCTTCGACAAGCAAAATGGTTAATTTTTGTTGGCTTTCCATATATAACTAATCCTCCGAGTAAATTTATTGTACTATCATATTCGACATAAATCAACATGAACCAACGAAAACTAACAAAAATGATGAAACAATAGCCTAGAATTTATTGACAATCTATGCTATCATAACAATTAACATTTTGTTATATCAAATTAAAATCAACCGAAAGGACAAATTATGTGCGGAATAGTAGGATTCACCGGCAAGCACCAGGCTGCTCCAATTCTCTTGGACGGCTTATCAAAGCTTGAATATAGAGGGTACGACTCAGCAGGAATTGCTGTAAGAAACGATTCAGAGGATACAATTGTTGTAAAGGCAAAGGGAAAACTCAAGAATTTATCTGAGAAAACAGACGATGGAAAGGCAGTAAAGGGAACCTGTGGTATCGGTCATACAAGATGGGCTACACATGGTGAGCCTTCAGAGTTAAACGCTCATCCACATGCCAGTGATGATGGTAACGTTGTGGGTGTTCATAATGGCATTATCGAGAATTATCAGGAACTCAAAGAGAAGCTTTTGAAGAAAGGCTACACTTTCTATTCTCAGACGGATACAGAGGTCGCTATCAAATTAGTTGATTATTATTATAAGAAATATCTGGGTACACCTGTTGATGCAATCAATCATGCCATGGTTCGTATCAGAGGTTCGTATGCTCTTGAGCTTATGTTCAAGGATTATCCGGAGGAAATTTATGTTGCCCGTAAGGACAGCCCGATGATTATCGGTGTTGCAAATGGCGAGTGCTATGTAGCGTCTGATGTTCCTGCCATCCTCAAATATACCAGAAAAGTATATTACATAGGCAATCTGGAAATTGGACGTCTGGCAGATGGTCATGCAACCTTCTACAATCTGGACGGAGATGAGATTGAAAAAGACCCTGTTGAGATTACCTGGGATGCTGAGGCGGCTGAGAAGGGCGGATTTGAGCATTTCATGATGAAAGAGATTCATGAGCAGCCAAAGGCTATTGCAGATACACTTAATTCTGTAGTGAAGGATGGCAAAATAGACCTTTCTGCAGTTGGACTCACAGATGAGGACATCAAAAATACATCACAGATTTATATTGTTGCCTGCGGAAGCGCATACCATACAGGTGTTGTTACCCAGTATGTTATGGAAGATTTGGCAAGAGTACCAGTTCGTGTGGAGGTTGCTTCTGAGTTCAGATACAGAAAACCTATTCTTGACAAAAACGGACTCGTTATTGTTGTCAGCCAGTCTGGTGAGACAGCAGATACACTTGCAGCCTTAAGAGAGGCAAAAAATCAAGGGGTTAAAACTCTTGGTATAGTAAATGTTGTTGGTTCATCCATCGCCAGAGAGGCAGACAGTGTATTCTACACATTGGCTGGACCTGAAATATCGGTTGCAACTACAAAGGCATATTCAGCACAGCTTATTGCAGGATATATACTTTCGATTCAGTTCGCAAAGGTTTTAGGAAAGATTACAGATGGGCAGTATGCAGATTATATTGCAGAGCTTAATACCATTCCTGAGAAGATTGAAAAAATCATTGAGGACAAAGAGAGATTACAGTGGTTTGCTTCAAAGCAGATAAATGCAAAAGACATTTTCTTTATTGGCCGTGGAATTGACTATGCTATCAGCCTTGAGGGCAGCCTTAAGCTTAAGGAAATCAGCTACATTCATTCTGAGGCGTATGCAGCAGGTGAGCTCAAGCATGGTACAATCAGCCTTATAGAGGACGAGACTCTGGTAATTGGACTTCTCACTCAGGATGATCTTTATGAGAAAACTATCAGCAATATGGTTGAGTGCAAGAGCCGTGGTGCATACCTGATGGGAGTTACCACATTTGGCAATTATGCAATTGAGGATGCCGTTGAGTTTGCAACATACATTCCAAAGATTGACAATCATTTCACAGCCAGCCTTGCAGTTGTGCCATTACAGCTTCTGGCTTACTATGTATCAGTAGCAAAGGGACTTGATGTTGATAAGCCTCGTAATCTGGCAAAGAGTGTTACAGTAGAGTAATTATATTGATGGAAAATTGATATTGTGTAAAAGCACTAACTCGTTAGAAAATATATGGGTTAGTGCTTTTTTGTAGTAGTTATGATATGATTTCATCAGGTAGATAAAAAGGGATAATACAAACAGAGGAGAACTGAAAATGCAGACCACAATCATCCGTCCATCCATTAAGAAGCGAATAATAGTCACGCTCATACCATTTTTAAGCTTTATATGTATGTATTTACTGGTATCGCTTTGTACATATAAGCTGGAATATGGTTCAACCGCATACCACATAGTGTTAAATCTGGGCATGGCTTTTTTTGTCCCCATGTTCTTATCGCTGCCTTATATCCTCAAAGCCAACAGGCAGAAAATAACCTTTGATGGCTACAGCTTCAAAGTGACTCCCACCATAGGATGCACAAAGGAGATTAGTCTTACAGATGTCAAGGTCTGCAATATTGTAAAGGGCAAAAAGGTGGTCCTCTTAGATGAAAACTCCAATGTCATATGCAAATATCCCAGAAAAATAGACAGAGACGATGTTGTGATAAATGCACTCAGACGTAATCCCAAGTGTGTATTTTCAGCTACAGACAAAAATGATAATCAGACCATTATAAAAAATAACCAGTCAGCTCACTATGAGGAGGATTTCTATCAGGAGGGGGAGCTGGATATTAATGTGCTTTCCACACTCTCAAAAATCAGACGGAGAGTGATTATCGGATTGATGGTCTGCTATTTACTTGTGCCGGCATTGATTTTGATTGTGATAACGTCTGCAAGCAACGATTTGGTCAGATTCGGAGAAATTGTGATACTTGTTGCAGCAGGCGTAGTTATCTGGTTTATGGTTACGGCTGGCAGAAAAAAGGCTTTTGAAATCATAAGGTCAAGCTTTTATCAGGTGTCAGGATTGGCAGTTGATGAAAACGGCGGTCATGTAATCTATGAGTTTCAGGACAAGTACGGAGAAAAACGCAGGCGTCCTTCAGATAGAGATATATCATCAACCCTTGCCTGTGGCACAAGAGTTGGACAGAGAAAAATACTCTGGTACAGTCCATATGCAGGAGAATTGATTGAGGGTGAGACTCTTAAGTTTAAGACCTTTAGAGATAAGGAGAGAGTTCCATTTAAGATATGGCTAAAGAAGCATCCTGTGCAGTTTGCCATATACACTGTAATTATTATTGCGATATGCATTTTTGCGCAAAGATTTGTGGCGCGGAGAATGTATATATACAGCCACGATGGAAGAAACTTAAAAACCGAGTGGGTATCAGAGGATAAAGTCACTGAAACTGATGTGGAAAATGCCATTGCTTCAACGGGCATGGACAGGATAGAGTATGAGAAATGGCTTAAACAGTCATACTATCCATATTTTTATGTGAATGACGTGAACGAGACTGAGTTTACCCAAATTGATATCGAGTCAGCCAGATACGAGTGGGATGGTGAGATAATTCAGAGCATAAAGGACAATCTGGATGATTATTGGGGTATAACCGACAGGAACAGCCTGATAAAAACTACAGATTCGCTTCTGGAAAAAGGCGCAAAATATACCTATTATCGTACTCTTAAGAAGATGGGAGAAAAGGAAATGAACATGCCGGAAGACACCATTATGTACACATACAGACTTTATAAAGAGGACGAATGGCTGCAATATATGGGAACCTACAAGGCATACAATGAGATTGGTGATGCAGGAATTGATGCCTGGGATTATTGCAGATGCACCAGACTTTTTGCTTTTGGATACATATGTGGATATATTTCCTATGACGAGTACCTGATTCACTCGGCGCCGATTGTGGCATATTTACAGGATGAATATGATTCCTGGGCAAATATGTACGAGAGCTATTATTATGGCGATTTGATATTTTTAGGCAGGAATAAACACTCGGATAGCGGCTACATGTATGGCGGATATGCGAATTATGAGTATATGGGAGAGGATGCAAAAGCTGCAATACCAGAGTTTTCAAGATAGTTTATATAATTAATAAAACACAATGTAGGAGAAGACAAATGCAAAAATACGATTATTTAGTAGTAGGCGCCGGACTTTACGGCTCAATCTTTGCCAACGAGGCAAAGGCACATGGCAAGTCTGTTCTTGTCATAGATAAGCGCCCAAATATAGGCGGAAATATTTATACAGAAGATATTGAAGGCATACATGTACATAAATACGGTGCCCATATATTCCATACCAACAATACCAGGGTGTGGAAATACATCACACAGTTTGCAGAGTTCAATCGTTTTACAAATTCACCGGTAGCAAACTACAAGGGTGAACTTTATTCCTTGCCATTTAATATGTACACATTTAATAAAATGTGGGGTGTTGTGACTCCTGATGAAGCTGCTGCAAAGATTGAGGAGCAGAAGAAAGAAGCAGGAATCACTAATCCGCAGAACCTTGAGGAACAGGCTATCTCTCTTGTTGGAAGAGATATCTTTGAGAAACTTGTAAAGGGATACACAGAAAAGCAGTGGGGACGTGACTGTAAGGATCTTCCTGCATTCATTATTAAGAGACTTCCTGTTCGTCTTACATTTGACAACAATTATTTCAATGCCCTATATCAGGGAATCCCTATGGGTGGATATACAAAGATGGTAGAGAACATCCTTGGAGATATAGAGGTTCGTACAGGTGTAGACTATCTTCAGAATAAAGCCGAGTTAGATGAATTGGCAGACAAGGTTGTATATACAGGTGCGATTGATGCTTACTTTGATTATAAGTTAGGTACACTTGAATATCGTTCAGTACGCTTTGAGACAGAGCTTCTTGATACACCAAACTTCCAGGGTAATGCAGCTGTAAACTATACAGACAGAGAGACTCCATGGACCCGTATTATTGAGCATAAATGGTTTGAGTTTGGTAAGGATGACTATGGCAATGATTTGCCTAAGACTGTTATCTCACGTGAGTACAGTTCTGAATGGAAACCTGGGGATGAGCCTTACTATCCAGTGAATGATGATAAGAACAGTGCGCTTTACACAGAGTACAAGAAGCTTGCTGATGCTGAGGATAAGGTGATCTTTGGCGGCAGACTGGGTGAGTATAAGTATTACGATATGGATGCAGTGATTGTATCTGTACTTGAAAAGTGTGAGAGTGTATTTGGAATTTAATTATTTTAGAAACTTTAGTTTTGAGTTCTCTTTATTTCGGAGGGTACAAATGAAGCGTTTTCGCAAAATATTTACAATGATTATTACCATGGCACTACTGATTAACATTAGTATATGTTCAGTAATTGTAAATGGAGAGACAGTTAATAGCATGGATGATATATCAGATTATAATTTCACAAATCTGATTGTATTTGCCAGATTTTCAGATGAGGAAGAATTTGTTGACACTATGTATCAGGGTGAAACAGTGCGACAAATAATAGATAATTCTTATAATACGGCAATATATTCTGTAGGAGATTACTATAGGAATATATCATCGGATAAGTTAAGAATGAACTCTGTATATCTATATAATGAACAGGGCTCAATTAAGCTTTCGAAGCCTCGTGGTTACTATGCACAATACAGTGAGACAAATCCTGATGGATATAAACCATCAGAGAAGGCCGCCCGTATGTATGAGCTTCGTGTGGACTGGTCAAATGCTGTGAATGATGCAATAAAAAATGGAAATCAGATTACTAACTATGATGGAAGCAAGATTTTCTCATATAGTGATTTGGACAAAAATAATGATGGCATCATAGACTCTGTTACAGTGATTTATAAAAACACTACACAGGATATTGTGATAAACAGATCGGATCCTTTGTGGAATTATAAGGATTATGCGGATTACATAGAAATTCCGCTTGATAATGGCAAAAAAATAACAAGTAGGTTTTACGTACAGATAATAAATAATTATGATAGTTTGAAAAAAGGAACTGACAATAAACAAATTGTATCACTTAAAACACCTATTCATGAAATGGGACATATATTGGGTTTACTTGATTTGTATAATACATCAGGCTACAAGCCGGTTTATTTTATGTCTGCAATGGCCAATGCGATATCCCCTGTTCCCCAACAGATTTCTATTAAGGAAAAGGAAGCTCTTGGATGGACTGATAGTAATTCTCTTAAGGTGATTTCGGAATCGGGGGATTACAAGTTAAATGTCAGAGGTAGTGGAAATGATAATTGTGTAGGATACAAATTAGACATTCCGAATAAAGGAAAAACATTGTACCTCGAATATAGAGATTTCTCATCTGGTAAGAGTAAATATGATTCACAGACGACTGGTTTGGGTGAGGGATTAAATATAAAATCAGGATTAGTATGTTATCTTGCTAATTCTGATAATAGGTTTCCAAGCAATTTGAATGGACAGCCAGGACAATGGGCTTTGGAGGTGTTGGGCGATTATGATGGAACTAAATCGCAAGCAGCGCTTGGCGTAAACGAATCTCAGGATATTGTAGGTGGAATAAAGATAACTGTTACAGAGATAAATCAAGAGGAAGTAACACTTTCATTTCACATTGATGGAGATTTTGAACAGCACGTTCATTCTGGAGGAGAAGCTACATGCATTAAGAAGGCTGTCTGTGATAGTTGTGGAATGGAGTATGGTGAAGTCGATTCTTCTCGTCATGTGAATACAGAGAGAAGAGGGGCAAAAGAGCCTACACAGGAAGAGTATGGATTCACAGGGGACTTATATTGTACAGATTGTAACAAACTGTTGGAGCCGGGTGAAGTAATTGAAAAATTGCAAACACCAGAACCACCGGTGACACCGGAGCCACCAGTGACCCCAGAGCCACCAGTGACGCCAGAACCACCAGTGACCCCAGAGCCACCAGTGACACCGGAGCCACCAGTGACCCCAGAGCCACCAGTGACGCCAGAACCACCAG
>ERZ1031095.651-NODE-651-length-11545-cov-9.744909_pt1 | contig 11545 bp, 10 predicted proteins | sample MGYA00517108_ERZ1031095 | MGnify/ENA primary metagenome ERZ1031095 (study PRJEB33719, sample SAMN04261275) | wastewater metagenome | biome: rural village; feature: human; material: feces | host: Homo sapiens | place: El Salvador | collected 2013-01-07 ... | reverse complement strand
AGGACTTCGGGCAGGGTTTTTATGCTCTTTTGAGTTTTAGCGGACAGCAATAATATTTTTTAAAGACAATCAATTAATATATCAGAAAAGATGTGTAAATTTGCGTTATATTACTTTAATAGGTTGAAAACTATACATAAAAGGTTGAAAACTATACAACAGAAGATATAGATGAAATATTTGAAAACTATTGGTAAGGTGCTCGCTGCTGTGGCTGAGCCGCTGCGCCTCAATTGTGCGTTCGCCGTATTCATGTATATGCTCGGCTGCATAACAGCGTGGGCAACGCTGCCCGACGCACGCGGAGCACACCTCTACGACAACCTCTACCTCGAACTGTTCCTCGACGTGTACGTGCTCACGCTGATTCTCACCGTGCTGCCACACAAGGTGATGATATGGGTGCGCGGCTTCTTCTACTTCGCACTCTACGCCACGGCAGTGGTTGACGTCTACTGCTTCGTGAAGTTCCAGTCGACGCTCACGCCTACCATGCTGCAGCTTGTAGGCGAGACCGACTCGCGCGAGTCGGGCGAGTTCCTGCGCTCATGCGTGTCGCCGGATGTGTTGCTGAGTAACGTGGGATGGGTGTTGCTGCTCATGTTCGTGCATATCATCAGTGCATTGCAACTGCGCTTCCCCCATTTCATTCCACGCCGCTGGCGCGAACTAATCAAGTCGATATGGCTGCGTACCTGCGAACTGCTGCGCCGTGCACGCCCCGTGATAGGCACCGCCGTGCTTGCGCTACTCGTATGGTCGGTTTGCGCGAGTGCGCATAACAAGGCAGCCACGCACAAACTGATGTCGGGCACCACAATCGGCGAAGTTGAGCACACCCTCACCGAGAAAGACCACGCCGTGCTCTACCAACCGATATACCGACTTGTGTTCAGCATATACGCCAACAAGCTCACGGCGAAACAGATCGACCGACTTGTACGCACGGCAAGCAAAGTGCAGGTAGACTCCTGCTCGTTCCGCTCGCCTAACATCGTGCTCATCATAGGCGAGAGCTACAACCGCCACCACTCTTCGCAGTACGGCTACACGATGCCCACCACACCGCGTCAGCAGAAGCTCGAGCGTCAGGGCCGACTGGTGAAGTACACCGACGTTGTGTCACCGTGGAACCTCACGAGCTTCGTCTTCAAGCTACTCTTCTCGATGTACAGCGTGGGCGACAAGGGCGAATGGTGCGACTATCCGCTCTTCCCCGAACTGTTCCGCAAAGCGGGCTACCACGTAACGTTCATCACCAACCAGTTCCTGCCGAAGGCTAAAGAGGCGGTGTACGACTTCAGTGGCGGCTTTTTCCTGAACAACCCGAAGCTGAGCGCGGCGCAGTTCGACACGCGCAACACGCAGCTGCACCGCTACGACGAGGACCTGCTGAAGGACTACGACGAGTTGCAGGGACAGAACACCGACCACAACCTCATAATATTCCACCTGCTGGGCCAGCATGTGCAGTATCGCCAGCGTTCGCCGAAGGAGCGCAAGCTCTTCCGCGGCGACGACTATAAGGAACTGAAGCCCAATCTGAACGCCCGCGAGCGTCAGACGCTTGCCGACTACGACAACGCTATTCTGTACAACGACTCGGTGGTTACAGAGATAGTGAAGAAGTTCGAGAACGAGGACGCTATAGTTATCTACGTGCCCGATCATGGCGAGGAGTGCTACGAGGGCGACATGCACTTCTTCTGCCGAATGCACTCGGCGAAGATAGATGCTCGACTGGCGCACGCCGAGTTCGACATTCCGATGTGGATATGGTGCTCGCGCAAGTATATAAAGAAGCGTCCTGAGGTGTTCCGCCAGGTAGTGAACGCACGCAACCGACGCTTCATGACCGACGCTCTTGCGCACATGCTGCTCTATCTCGGCGGTATCCACGCCCGCGACTACAAGGAACAGCTCAACCTGCTGTCGCCCGAGTACAACGAGAACCGCCCGAGAATACTAAAGAAAACAACGGATTACGACAAGCTTTGAATTTTGAGTTTTGAATTTTGAATTTTGAATTTTGAATTGTCGGCTGCGCCGATTTTGAATTATTCAATTTTGAATTCAGAACTCAAAACTCAAAACTCAAAATTCAAAACTCATAAGCTCAAAATGCGCGAAGCGCACAATTCAAAACTCAAAATTCAAAATTCAAAACTCAATAATGCTTACCCGCACAGAATGTTCCGCCATGCGCGGACTCGCCATAATAGGCATCTTCCTGCACAACTACTGTCACTGGCTCGGTTTCGCCGTAAAGGAAAACGAGTACACCTTCACCATGTCGAAGGCAAGCGATCTGATGCAGGCGCTCGCACAGCCCGATCTCAACCTGCCCATACACCTCGTGTCGTTCTTCGGCCATTATGGTGTGCCGGTGTTCCTCTTCCTCTCCGCCTACGGACTCGTCATGAAGTACGAAAAGCGCGGCGCGCTCTCGCCGAAGCAGACCAACGTGGTGCCGTTCCTGAAGCATCACTACGTGAAGCTGTTCAAGATGATGATAGTGGGCTTCGTGGCGTTCACGATGGTTGACGCCATCACACCCGGATCGCACAAGTATCACGTCATGGACATACTCGGACAGATGTTCATGTTCAACAACATGATGCCCGACCCCGACCATGTGATATGGCCCGGCCCCTACTGGTTCTTCGGACTGATGATGCAGCTCTATATAGTCTACCGCCTGCTGCTTTGGCGCAAGGGCGACGTCTACGCCCTGCTGCTCATTGCGGTGTGCTGGGCGATGCAGGCGTTCTGCGACCCAGAGGGCGACACGCTCAACCGCGTACGCTACAACTTCATGGGCGGCGTGCTGCCGTTCTGCGCCGGACTGCTCTATGCTCGCCACGGCAAAAAACTGACACACGGCGTGCGCATGACGCTCATGGTGATATCCGTCGTAGCAGTGTTCTTCTTCAGCTTCAACTTCCAGACATGGCTGTGGGCACCGCTCTTCGTGTGCACCGCCTCAATCGGCATCGTAAAGCTGCTGCCGAAGACCGTGAACGAGTGGATAGCGTGGGTAGGCACCATCTCTGCCGCACTTTTTGTGCTGCATCCGCTCACAAGAAAAATATTCATTCCAATCTCTCGCCACGGCGATGTGTACACGGGTCTGCTGCTGTACATCGTGGCGTCGATAGCATTGGCATGGTTCTACCATAATTTCAAGCTACGCAATGAAGATACCAAGCATTGAGTTAGGAAACATATCGCGATTCCGCGCCGAACAGATGGGAGCCGCAATGCTCTTCGTCATTCTGTTCCATGTGGCGCTCGACCGCGGCGACCCGTTCTACGGACTGCGCCGCTGCGGCAACGTGGGGGTTGACATCTTCCTCTTCCTTAGTGGTGTGGGCCTGTGGTTCGCATGGACAAAGACGCCGTCTGTGAGCCATTTCTATCGTCGCCGACTCGTCCGCATCCTGCCTACATGGCTCATCTGCTCCACGGTGTTCTACCTGCGCGACTATCTCGGAGCGCGCCGTTTCTCGAAGGACATCGTCGACCTCATCGGCGACATCACCATCAACTGGGACTTCTGGCTGCACGACGAGCTAACGTTCTGGTACGTGCCCGCCATCATGGCGCTCTACCTCGTTGCGCCGTGGTATATGCGCCTCATCCAGCGCTACCCTACCTACCGTTGGCTGCCAATGCTAATGGTTGTATGGTGCGTGATGGTGCAGTGGGTGCTGCCGATACATGCCGCCTTGGGTCACCTGGAGATATTCTGGAGTCGCGTGCCTATCTTCTTCATCGGCATCAATATGGGCGAGATGGTTCGCTCGCGCAAGCAGTTGCCGCCCGATGCGGTGTGGCTGTTGCTCGTTACGTTCCTAATGACGTTCGGCACGTGCCTATATCTTGAGCAGGTGCGCCACGGATGCTTCCCACTCTTCGTTGAGCGAATGCTCTACATACCGTTCACGGTGTGCTCCATACTGGTGATGAACCGCATCTTCCGCCGCACGCCCGAGTGGGTGAACCGCGCGTTCCGTCTTGTCGGAATGCTCAGTCTGGAGGCTTACCTCATACACATCCACTTCGTGCTCGTATACATACAGCCTATGGGCTTGGGCTATTGGGGAACGTTCGCCGCCACCGTAGCCATCACGCTGCCCGTAGCGTGGGTGCTGCATCAGGCAACGAGCTTCGCGCTGAATATCTTCAGCAAAAAGTAATGTCAACATCTCAACCCCTCACCATCTCAACAACATTTCTCAACATCTCACCATCTCAACACCTCAACACATTACATCATGATAAAGAATATTCTGCGCCTTACGCGCCCCAAGCAGTGGATAAAGAACTTCTTCGTCTTCATCCCGATGTTTTTCGGTGGCGAGCTCTTCGACCTCCACTCGATAGAACTCGTGACGCTCACATTCTTCGCCTACAGTTTCGTGGCGTCGTCGATTTACTGCTACAACGACATCGTGGACGTAGACGCCGACCGCAACCATCCCGTGAAGTGTCAGCGCCCGATAGCCTCAGGCGCGCTGTCCATACGCATGGGCTACACGCTTATGATAGTGATGTTCGTGCTCGGCATCGGCGTGGCGCTGACGTTGCCGCCCGAAGTGATGAGCAACGTTATGGCAGTCATCGTGTTCTACTATGTGCTCAACCTCGCCTACTGCTCTAAGCTGAAGCAGTATGCCATACTCGATGTGTGTATTGTGGCGTTCGGCTTCGTGCTGCGCATCCTCGCCGGAGGCTTCGCATGCGAGCTGCCGCTGAGCAACTGGATAGTCATCATGACCTTCCTGCTCACGCTTTTCATGTCGTTCGCCAAGCGCCGCGACGACGTGCTGCGCATGAACGAGACGGGCGAGGCGCCGCGCAAGAACACCGTGCGCTACAACCTCACGTTCATCAACCAAGCCATCACCATCACCGCCTCCGTCACGCTCGTCTGCTACATCATGTACTGCGTCTCGCCGGAGGTCGTGGAGCGTTTCCAGACGCCTTACCTCTACCTCACGTTTGTCTTTGTGCTCATCGGTCTGCTGCGCTACATACAGATTGCGGTGGTCGACCAGAAGAGCGGCGACCCTACAAAGATCATCCTGCGCGACCACTTCTCGCAGATTGTCGTGGTGGCGTGGTTGCTCACGTTCCTGCTTATGATATACGTTATATAATATGAAACGACTCTACGCATTCGACTTCGACGGCACGCTGACAACGGCGGACACGCTGCTGGTGTTCATACGCTACGCCTGCGGCACGTGGCGGTTCCTTTGGGGATTCCTCGTGCACAGTCCGCTGCTGGTACTGATGAAGCTGAAGCTCTACCCCAACTACCGCGCCAAGCAGCGCATCTTCGCGTGGTTCTTCCGCGGTATGGAGGCTGAAACATTCGACGCGCTGTGCCGCCGCTTCGCCGACGACAACGCCTGCCTGATAAGACCGAAGGCGAAGGCGCTGCTCTCGAAGCTCTTCGCCCAGGGCGAGAGCGTGTGCGTGGTGAGCGCGAGCATCGACAACTGGGTGCGCCCGTTCTTTACGGAGATGGCGCGCGCGAGCCGGTCGGCGTTCTGTGTGCTCGGCACGCAGGTGGAGACTGATAAAGACGGACGCCTCACGGGGCGCTTCCTCTCCAACAACTGCTACGGAGCGGAGAAGGTGGAGCGACTCTGCAAGCAGCTGCCCGAACTCACGACGCACCGCTGCGACTACCACATCGAGGCGTTCGGCGACAGCCGGGGCGACCGCGAGTTGCTCGCCTTCGCAGACAAAGCCCATTACAAGCCGTTCAGATAGAACGCTTTTTTTTGACTTTTTCGGCGGACGGCGGACGCAATCCGATCGGACGGCGGACGCAATCCGATCGGGCGGCGGACGGAATCTGATCGGGCGGCGGACGGGATCCGATCGGGCGGCGTACGGAATCTGATCGGGCGGCGGACGGAGAACGATGACACATACACAGAGGGTGCATCAAAACTACGGAAATGCGATTTATCCGTAGCGGAGGTCTCCAGCCTCCGCAGCACCAAGTTTGTAGAGTAAAAACCGTAAATGCTCATGACACATGAAATCATTATAATATATAATTAGTGTTATTGATTGTGGCGGAGGCCGGAGACCTCCGCTACGGATAATCAACAGCCCTGCCTGCGCAATATTTAACCACGGATTAAGCGGATTAAACGGAAGTTTGTGTGCGCAGAGAATCCGTTAACCCCCATCCATATAAAAAAAATAAAGATATGATAGATAGACAAAAACTTGGCGAAGTGGTACGCTTCGGCATAGTGGGCGTGTTGGCAACGGCGCTGCAGTACGCCATCTACTGGCTGTTCATCAGCTGGCTCAACCCGAGCGTGGCGATGACCATCGGCTACGCCATCAGCTTCGTCTTCAACTTCGTGGCGTCCACGCGCTACACGTTCCGCGTGAAGGCGTCGGCTAAGCGCGGCGCCGGCTTCGCCTTCTCGCACGCCGTCAACTATGTGCTGCAGATGCTCACGCTTAATCTGTTCCTTTGGATAGGTGTGCCGAAGCAGTGGGCGCCTATCCCGATGTTCTGTATCTGCGTGCCCGTGAACTTCGTGCTCGTGAGATTCTTTTTAAAAAGCCCCTCCCAACCCTCCCCGTCGGGGAGGGCTTAGTTAGCAAAAGTTTAGAAAGGCTTAGAAAGGCCTAAGAAGGCTTAGAAAGGCTTAAAAGAAAAGAAAGAAAGAAACAACAAACAATATGAATAGCGACTCCCTCCTCAGTGCGTTCCGCCTCTTCCGCGTGAAGCGCGAAGAACGCCCGTTGGCAATGGTGATGCTCTTGGTGTTCCTTGCCCTCGACGCCCTCGTCATCTGCAAGTACTACGACGTGTTCACACCACTGAACGCCCACTACTGGCATCTGTTCATCTCGAAGTTCCACATCTCGGGCTTCGACCCCATCACGTACAGCGTGGTGAGCAACTGGACGGCGGGCTATAATGTCTACCGCCATCCGCTGCTGGCGTTCTTCATGTACGTGCCCTACCTCATCAACCAAGGACTGATATGGCTCACGGGCATCAACTGCGCCATATTCATCGTGTCGGCGATACTGCTGTTCGCAGCGTTCTACTCGATGATATTCCTCTACCGCATCTGCCGCGAGGTGGTGGGCGTGAGCCGCACCGACTCTACGCTGGCTACCGTCTTCTACTTCGGCTTCGCGTTCGTGATGCTCTCTACGATGGTGCCCGACCACTTCGTCATCTCGATGATGCTTCTGCTGCTGGCGCTCTACGTGTCGGGCAAGCTGATACTGAAGAAGCAGCGGCTGAGCGGATGGCAGGCGGCGCTCTACTTCTTCGTCACCGCAGGCACGTCGCTCAACAACGGACTGAAGATTTATCTCTCCGACCTCTTCGTGAACGGATGGCGCATCTTCCGACCGAAGTTCCTCTTCGGCTGCATACTGCTGCCGGCGGCGCTCACATGGGGCGTGGCACGCATGAGCTACGACTACATCGTATGGCCGCGCGACGTGGCAGCTAAGGCGGCGCGCACTAAGGCGAAAGCCGCGAAGGAGGCTAAGCGGAAGGCGGAGCAGGCTGAGCAGGCGCACCGCGACTCGATAGCGTTCGCTGCGTTCACCACCGCACAGCAGGACTCTGCGCTGGTGGCAAAGGCTGAGCGCGACTCTGTAAACAAGGCGAAGGCTGCGGCGGCGAAGAAGAAAAAGCGCGTGCGCAAGAACGGCAAGCCGATAGCCAACGGCGAGTTCATCAGCTGGACCGACGTTACGACCTCGCGCTCGGAGTCGATAGTGGAGAACCTTCTCGGCGAGTCTATTCAGCTGCACCAGGACTATCTGTTGGGCGACGTGCTGAAGTCGCGCCCGATGATGGTACACTATCGCTATGCGTTCAACTATATCGTTGAGGGCATCATCGCCCTGCTCTTCGTGCTCGGCATCTGGGCAGGCAGACGCTCGCGCTTCTTCTGGCTCGCCATGTCTTACTTCGCTCTGGATATGGTGCTGCACGTGGGTCTGGGCTTCGGCATCAACGAGGTGTACATCATGTCTGCCCACTGGATATACATCATACCGATAGCCGTGGCGTTCCTGCTGAAGGCTACCGAGAAGCGCCGCAAGGCTCTCGCACTGAAAGGGCTGATAGCCGCGCTGGCTGCATATCTGTGGATATGGAACGTGGCGCTCATCGTGCAGTATCTCTTCTTCTGACAACATATAGGAAAACATAACATGAAAATACTTCGCAAAGAGGAACGCCCCGTAGCCATAGTGGCACTGATAGTGTTCGCCGCGCTCAACGCGCTGCTCATCGCCAATCATTGGCAGTCGTTCACACGTGGTGCGCACGTGGGCTTTTGGTCGGTGTTCTACAACCACCTGAACATGTCGGGCTACGACATCTTCTCGCTGATATTCATCTCCTGCATGCGTCTCCATTGGAACGCCCTGCGCCACCCACTGTTCGTGGCGCTGCTGCTGCCGCTGTTCTGGCTGAACCATCAGATAATGCCGCCCACGGAGTTCAACGCCGCTGTGTTGCTCATGGGCGCGCTGCTCGTGGCTGCCGACGTGTGGGGGGCTGTGCTCATGCACCGCTTGCTGCGCGACGTGGTGGAGGTGAACCGCATGGATGCGGCTTTCCTCACGGCTATGTTCTACGGCTTCGCGCATGTGATGATAGCCACGATGGTGCCCGACCACTTCGCGCTCTCACTGCCGCTGCTGCTGCTCACGCTGCTCATAGCCGGACGCCGGCTGAAGGAGGGCAAGCCGATGAAGCTATGGCAGAGCGCGCTGCTCTTCTTCCTCACGGCGGGCATGACGCTCACCAACGGCGTGAAGGTGGCGCTGGCGGCTTGGTTCGCAGGCGGCAGAAAGGTGTTCTCTTGGCGCAGCATACTCTCGTTCGTGGTGCCCACACTGCTGCTCGGCGCGGTTTATCTGTGGCAAAAGGAAGCCATCATTGCGCCGCAGGAGAGGAATATTAAGCGCATCGAGGCGGCGGTGGCAAAGAAAGACCCGGCACGCATCGCGAAACTGAAAGAGCACGACGACTTCGTGAAGCAACAGAATGGCGAGGCGCTCACAAAGAGTGTGCCGCTGCTCGAATGGAGCGATATGACAACCAGCCGCTGGCAGTCGGCAGTAGACAATCTGTTCGGCGAGTCGCTGCAGCTCCACCGCGACTATCTGCTTGAGGATGTGCAGCAGACGCGCCCCGTGTTCGTAGAGTATCGCTCGGCTGTCAACTATATCGTAGAGGCTCTCGTCGTACTGCTTCTTGTTGCTGGCGCATGGATAGCTCGCCGCGAGAAGTTCTTCCTCATGGTGCTCGCGTGGTTCGCCTTCGACATGATAATGCACATGGGCTTCGGTTTCGGCCTCAACGAGGTGTACATCATGACGGCTCACTGGGCGTTCATCATCCCTATCGCCGCCGGCTACATACTGCGCCGCAAGAACAGCATGGCTGCAAGGGTGCTCGTTGCGGCACTCACGCTGTGGCTCTGGGCGTATAATGCAGTGATTGTTATTGGATATCTGTGATGTTGAGATGTTGTGGTGGTGAGGTGGTGAAGTGGTGACATTACTATATCAAATCTCACCATCTCACCACAACAACATCCCAACACCTCATCTCAACATCTCACCACAACAACACCTCAACATCATATCTCAACACCTCAACACAACAACACCTCAACATCATATCTCAACACCATATTTCCATGCGAATATTCCACCTCATAACCCACTTCTCGCTTGGCGGCGCCGAACGCGTAGCCGCCAACATCGCCGAGTCGCAGACCCACGGCATGGAGTATCATGTCGTAGAGATAATGCGCGGACGCACCGCTTACACACCGAAGTTCATCGGCGAACTCGAAAAGGCTGGCGTGCGCTGCCACCGCTCGTGGATGCCCGACGTGAGCTTCCACTTCCTCTTCGAGCGCATCGCCGCTTTGCTCTTTCCGCTGCGCATGCTCTACATCATGCTGCGCTGGCGCCCCGACGTGATACACACGCACACCGAGACGCCCGACTTGGCGCTCTACGTATTCAGCCGTGTTTTTCCGCGTATGCTGCGCCGCGTGAAGATAGTGCGCACCATTCACAACACGCGCCTCTGGACGGGTCTGCCCCGCACCGCCCAGTGGGTTGAGGCGTTCTTCAAGAGCCGCAACGCCAACATCGCCATCTCCGACTCGGTGCGCGACAGCTATGCCGAGCGCTTCGGCGAGATGCCGCCTATAATTAATAATGGTGTGGCGGAGGTTGAGCAGAAGAATTACTTCAACGCTCAAAATTCAAAACTCAAAACTCAAAACTCAAAATTCAAAATCGCAGGCGAAGCCGAGAACAATTCAAAACTCAAAACTCAAAACTCAAAACTCAACATCCTCTTCGCCGGTCGCCTTGAGCCTCAGAAAGGCGTGGTCGTACTCTGCAAGGTGCTGAAGATGCTTGCAGGCGATGCACGTTTCTTCTTTACTATTGCCGGCGACGGTTCGCAGCACACACTCGTAGAGCAGACCCTCGCGGACATAGCATCATCAGGGAAACCCCTCAACGCACAGCTCGTGCCCCCGATATTCGGACTCGCCGGCTACATGCAGTCGTTCGACTATCTGTTCATGCCGTCGGAGTTCGAGGGTCTCAGCATGCTCTCTATGGAAGCAAGCCTCAACCGCCTGCCCGTGATAGCCAATGCGTGTCCAGGACTCGCCGACACGCTGCCCGCCGACTGGTCTTTGCTTGTGCATGGCAACAACCTCGACGACTACCGCCGCATCTTCAACCTGCTGCCTACCGCCGACCACGACGCACTCACACAGCAAGCCTACGCTTTTGCCAAAGAACGCTTCTCGGTGCGCACGATGCAGGAGCGCTACGAGGCGTGGTATAAGGCGGAAAGAAGTATCTGCTGAAGCATGACTTACAACAATAAGCAACAAAAAAACGACATATCTCAGGAAGAAAGCCCTAAGATATGTCGTTTTTCTGTATATGTTCAGCGGCTACTTATACGAGACGTAAATCAACACGAGTATTGCAAACTTCACGATAACGCTGAGCGTGAGTAGCTTCTGGCGCAACGTAAGGCACAGATACAATGTATATACGCCTAAAACGAAGTCTATAGCCATGGCTACCAGCGTATAAACAGACACGTGGAAGTGGTTCACGGCAACAGTTAAGAACGACAATGCCAGAAAGAAGTCGACACCGTTCATAAACTTTGTAACGCTCGCAGGCTTTGCGCCCTCACTCTCCTCAGACTTGCCTTTCGCTAACGCACGCTTCATCATGAAGTTAACTAAAAGCAATACCGCGATTAAAAGAGCAAACAGAACGAGCACATAATAAAACATATCATTTCTGTCCATTGCACAAATAGTAAAATTCTGATGCATTATACAAACATTGATTATAATCAGATGCTATATATAACAGACTTAGACTTAGTGTAATTGCTCCAATAGGATTAACACTAGATATTGACGCTAAGATTAAACTTCGCATCATTGTAGAATAACAATTATCTACCTTA
>ERZ1031095.647-NODE-647-length-11565-cov-3.110860_pt1 | contig 11565 bp, 11 predicted proteins | sample MGYA00517108_ERZ1031095 | MGnify/ENA primary metagenome ERZ1031095 (study PRJEB33719, sample SAMN04261275) | wastewater metagenome | biome: rural village; feature: human; material: feces | host: Homo sapiens | place: El Salvador | collected 2013-01-07 ... | reverse complement strand
GCGCTTTGTCGAGCTGGTCGTCGATGTAGTATTCCACGGCCTTCACGTCATGGTGGGTGACGGCCTCGTGCGCGGCATGCTGCTTGATGCCTTCGGCGCCGAAGTCCTCGGGGATGGCCCGCAGGAAGGCGATCTCGGCGTCGGTGAACGGCTCCACGCCTTCGACGATCGGCTGGTTGCCGTTGCCGTCGAAGCCGTTGGCCAGCAGGATCATCCATTCGACTTCGACGCGCATGCGCTCGCGGTTCAGCGCCGGCTCGCTCAGATATTCGACGAGAGGTGCGGTCTGCTTGTGGTAGCGTCCGTCGAGCGGGGTCAATGCAATTGCGGGGGTGATGTCAGTAAGCTTCATAGCATCCCAGATTACTTCCAGCCGTAAACCTGATGCGAAACCGATGCGTGTTCGTTTCGCCCCCGTTCCTGATGCCTTCTTCGTCCCGGCATGTCGTTCTCCTCTCGTTTTCGTCTGCTGACTGCTGTTTCCCCCGTGTTTCCGGTGCGTGCGCGCCCGTCAGTCATGCGACATGCGCCCCTCGTAGTATCGGGTGTCGATGAGTTCGCCGTCGATGATCTGCTGGAAATGCCGTTCGTGCGCGTCCACGGCTGGCGAGCCGAGATCGGTGGCGTTGCGGTACGCGGCCTGATGATATTTGAGCCAATGGGATATCTCCTTGGTCTTCGGCGCGTCGGCCACCAGTGCTCCGGCGTAGTTCGACTCGGCCGAACCGGTGTTCTGGCCGGGCGTGCACGACCCGTCGGCGTTCACCGTCGGCGGCGTGACGCCGGTGGTCTGCGTGACTTTGCCCCTTACGGTGAGCCATTGTTCGGTCGAAGGGTTGCGGCCGCCATCGAGCGAGGCGACGAGCTCGTCCTCGATCTCTATGCTGGTCACCCAGGTCTTGGGCGGTATCGGATGGTTGGCGACAGGAGAGCCGGCGGTCACCACGTGATCGATGGCGTAGGAGTCCTTCAGGTCGGAGGCCAGGGCCGCGGCCACGATGCCGCCCTGGGAATGCCCCACCAATGCCACCGGCTCGTCCTTGCCGATGCCGGCTTGTTTCATGGCTTCCTCGACCATGCGGAAGCTGTCCGCGTTCCTGCGTCGGTTGGCGTTGGAGCTCATGAGTTCGAGGTTCTGCTCCCATCCGAACGGCGAATCGTCCTGCCCGTCCGTGCCCGGTATCAGGATTAGCCAGCCTGTCGTCCCATCGGAGCGGCGGTATCGCTGGACCGCTATCGTCGCATAACTGAGTCCGCTGTTAAGGGTGATCTTGCCCAGGCGTTCCTCGGCGAGCCGTCGGAGGTTCTCCATGGACGAGGCCACGGAATGCGAGGCCCCGGCCACCTGAGACGTGGATTGCACCTCACGCACGGTGAGTTTGTTGCCCTGCATGGCGTTCTTGAACTTCGACGTGTACTTTGCGATGCGTTCCGCGGCGCCGGCGACCTGGGTACCGCCGAGGATGTGCGCGATGCGGTTGTTCGTGATGCGTCCCGCCAGTGATGCCAGCAGCTCCTCATCCATTTTCGACGTGGCATCGAGCGCCCGCACGGGGTTGAGCTTGCCGTCCTTGATGGAGCCCGAGACGAATCCGTAGAGCGACAGCATCCCCAGCGTGTTCCATCCGACGCTGGGCAGCACGGTCGTCATGATCTGAGCGGCCTTGCGAAGTTTCGTCTCCGCCTTGGTCTCCGCTTCGTCATACAGGCTGTGGGCGCGGGCGATCAGATCGGCGACCTGTTCCAGGTCCCCGGCGAGCGTGGCGCACTCCCGCGCGTGGGTGACGCATTGCTCCAGCAGACGCGCATATGGCATGGAGACGTGACCGGGTTCTCCATCGCCGCCGCTGCCGGCCAGCGCAGGGCAGAACGCCGCGCTCGCACGGTCCTTTCGGAGCTGGTCGTGGGCCACCGACCAGAAGAACCCCGCGCCCTTCATCTCCTTCGCCTGATTGCGCAGCGATGCCACGGCGGCCGTATATCGTTCACGGGTTGCCGGGGCGTATTGCGTGCCTCCGTGTATCGACGAAGTGACCATCCAGTTCATGATGAGCCTCCGCTCCAGGCGAGTTGCCCGGTCTGCCGCACGCGGTCGTCGATGGATGCCGCCAACCTCGTATCGCGGTCCAATGTTCGTGCGCACAGTGTCGCCGCATTGCCGGTCCAATCCAGGTTCTTGGCGGCGGCCATCGCGGTTCTGGACTGTTCCAGCGCGTTGGAGGTCAGCCGTTGCAGGGAGCCGATGCGCTCCCGGCTGGACCCGACAGCGGTGCGGCAAGGGCAGTCGGCGCCGGCGATCGACGCCATATCGGGAACGCGCCGTTGAAGATAGTGCAGGTGTTCATGGTTCCATGAACGCATGCACGGCCATCCGCGCGCAAGCGGAGCGGAACATGTGGTCGAAGGCTCCCGACTTATCCACACACTCGGCGTGTCATCCACAGCAAATGTGGACGACGAGACCGGCGCCGTCGCGGAGCACTGAATGGAGTGATGCGCAATGGTGCCCTCGCTGGCGGGCTGAGCCGTGAAGCGAGTAGAGGGGCTGTCTGCAGGCGAAGCCGCCTGGGGCGGTCCCGGGTGCCTCTCATCCGCAGCGCCACTTGTGCCGTGGCCCGTCTTTCCATCAGGGGAGAATCGACCTGACTTCGCCGCCGATTGCCGTGCTAAGGATGCTGTGCCGGGATGGCCACACCAGGGGGAAAAACATGGGAAAAATGCATTGTGTGGCTTTTGTTGTGCCACACAATGGAATGTGAGCCTTCTCATTACGTGGTATGGCAGAAAGCGAATCACAGGAACCGCCATTTTCCAATGATTCGGGAAAACGCTCTGATACCGGCGTTGCCACACCAGCCCAAAAACCGTCGAAAATCGTGTGGTGTGGTACACGGGCAGCCGGAACCGGACAGCTGGAACCAGGCGGCGCCCGGGCCAATCACCATGGCTTGGTGGTGGAGTTTGTGTTGGAGGAGCTTTTGCCCTTACCGCCTTTGGAGCCGTTCTGCGAGTTGGACTGCTGATTCGACTTCAGTAGGTCGTCCACTTGCTTGCGCTGCTCCTGCGTCAGACCGCCGCTCTGCTTGGCGTTGCCGTCCGATCCGGGCGCGGTCTGCGCGTTGGAGGTTTCGGTGTTTTGCTGCTTCTGGAGCTGCGCGTTGATGCGTTCGGTCAGCGTGGCGGAGACTGACGCGTTGGTGTCGATCACGTTCTTGACTTGCGGCAGTAGCAACGCGGACCATGCGGCCGCGTCTGCGAACCTGGCGTCGGCTTTTTGCTGGAGTGCGCTGAGCGTCGACAGGTCGGCGTCATCCTTGGAAGCGGCCTTCAGATTGCCGTTCAGTTGCGAGGTGGCATCGTCGAATGCGGTGACAGCGATGAGGTTCGCGCCGGCCGCGATGCCCGCGCACAGGCAGGCCATCGCGACGATGCCGATCAGGATGCGCGACCATAGCGGAGTGCGCGCTACTGCGCGGTCTTTCGCCTCGCGGCCGTTCGCCTCGCGCTTCTTCACTGTGTTGCTTTTCATCGCACGATTCGTTGATTTCCGGGATTTCATAGCATCCTCCGTGACATGGCGATCCATGCGCCGATCTCCCAGGCGAGCAGCAGGCCCAGCGCCACGGCGAACGGCCATATCACGGGAATCGTACGCTCCCGCCGTTTGACCGTCTGGGTGAGCCTCCACTGTCTTGATGCCTTGGCGGACACGGCCTGTTCGATGGTGTGCGAGGCGTCCACGTGCAGGTATGAGCCGCCCATCTCATCGGCGATGGATTCCAGCGTGGCCTCGTCGAGCTTGGATATTCCTGGCTTGCCGGTCGTCGGGTCGGTCACCCACTGCCCGTCGGATTGCTGTCCCGTTGCTGTGCCGTCGCTGGCCATCGGTATCTTGCCACCCGCATCAGAGCCCACGCCGATGGTGAACGAGTCGTCAAGGTACCGCCTCAGCGCAGAATAGCTACGGCGTGCGGTGTCGGAGGTCTGCTCGCCGTCCGTGATCACATACAGCACGATGATGTCATCGGGATGTTGATCCCTGATTGATTTGAGCGACAGCATCAGCTGGTCGAGCGGCGTGTCGAGACTCGATCCGGCCGATGTGGACGTGGATTCGACGGCCAGCGTGTCGGCCCAGCCGTCAATGGCGATGGAGTCCGGAGTCAACGGCACATCCAGGGTGCCGCTCGCGCCGAAGCGCAATGCGGCGAAACTGGAATCGGCGTACGTCGACGTGATGCCCTTCACGATGCGCTTGGCCGCGTCAAGACGGCTGATTGTACCCGAGGAGCCGTATTCCGCGTCCTTGACCGCCATCGATCCGGTGACGTCGACCGCCACCATGACATCGGTGGCATTGATAGCCCGGCTGGTGGTGGTCGTCACGATGCTGGGCGTCAGCATCATCACGGCGGCGAGCAGGAACATTATCACCCTGCGTATGCAGGCGGTCAGCGTCTCAACGCTGGAGCGCCTGCGCCGCACATGCACGACGACCACCGCGACCGCGAACGCCAGCATGAGCGCCGCGATCGCGCCGCCCGCGATCCAACCCAGAGCCGGGGCGAATGTCATCGGTCTCATCGTCTCAACCTCCATGCCAGTATCATCCATATCGCAAGCAGCACGACCAGCATCAGCGTCCACCATCCCGGCGCGTCGATCAGCGCGGCCTGGCTTGACCGTCGGCTTTCGCTGGTACGCCGGCTGTCAATCTGCCTCACCAGCTCGTTGATGTCGGATGAGCCCGACTGGGTGAGGAACGTTCCGCCGCGGGACTCGATCTGCTGCTTCATCTCGGTGGTTGTGGCGTCGCCCTCGCTCTGGCGTGGCCCGGAGAACAGGCCGTCCACGCTGATATGCGAAGCTTCGGCCATATCGAGCGCCTGGGCGAGTGAATACGTCGGCGTGCCGGACGCCACGTTGTCTGTGGCGAGCACGATCGAGGCGGGGCGCTGCCGTGCGGCGCCGGACGTGTCGCCATAGGCGAAGCCGGGTATCATCGCGGCGCAGCTGACCAGCCCGTCCCCGATCAGTGATGTCGAGTTCTTGCGGTTCTGCGTGCCTTCCAGCCAATCGGCGATCTTTTGGTAGTCCTTGTCGCTCATCTTGTCGATGTCGTCCTGCGATTCGACGCCACGGAGCGCGTCCGCCGCCTTGGTCAGCTGGCTGGATACCAGGTTGAAGATGCTCAGGGCGATGCGTTCTCCCCGGAAATGGCTCACCAGTTCCAGATATGTTTCGATGACCGCCCGGTCATAGGGGAGCGCCGAACCTGACACGTCGAGGCACAACACGATGTCGCGACTGCTGGAGCGTTCCGCGTCGCGGTCCATATGCGCCGGTCTGGCGATAAGAACCGTGCAGATGGCCAGCGCCGCCACCAGCGCCGCCACGGCGATCCGCCCCAGCAATCGCCACAGATGGAACAGATGCGATGCATGCTCGGTATTGAGGTCGTCGTCAAGACTGTATACCGGCATGCCGTCCCGCGGGGGACGCCTGCGGCCTCGGAAGATCGCGATGACGGCCACCAGCACTGCCGCGACGAGCACGGCCGCCACGGCGGCATACGGCCACAGCCAATGGATGCTCATGTCGTTCGTGGTCATCAGCGCCACCTTTCCACGAGGTTCAGCACCCAGTCGGCGGCCTGTTCCACGGTGGCGTCCTTCGCCTGCGCATTGAACTCGGCGTTCGCGAACTCCGGCGGATACAGCGCGGCTATGGTCTGGCGCAGCAGCGTGAAACCGTGGACTCCCGAATCACCTGCCAGGGAGCCTGCGGAACGTGACGCGATCTCCTGCAGCGTCGTCGAACCGAGCTCCGCGCTGCTGGCCTGCGACGCGAAGTCCCTCGCCACGGCGGCGAGCTCGACGAAGGCGTCCTCGCGCGAAAGCTTCCCGGCCCCGTTGCGCTCCACGATGTCATGCACGCGGCTTTTCCACTGCGAGACGGGGGCGAGGGCGTTGTGAGACCCTCGGGGAGCGGCTACGCGTTTCGCACGTCGAGGACGGGACATGATGACGATCGCCACAATCAGGATCAGCAACGCGATGAAGCACGCCATCGTCACTATGGGCAGCAGAGACGCGACGGGCACATCCGTCACGGGATGCAGGTCGTTCACGTCCACGGCTGCGGCCAGCGTCGACGAGGTCACGAAACCGTTCATGACGTTCATGCAGGCACCTCCGACGTCAGGTTCAGCGATGGCGGCACGCGCAGCTGATTGCGGATGGAACGGCCGAGCGAACGCGACACCAGCCGCACGAAGGCATCGAACATCATGTCGCTCGACGCGGCGCGGATCATTCGCGAACCATGTTTGGCGAGTTCGTGCTCCAGAGCGGCGCACACGTATCTGCGATGCAGCGCCACCTCTTCCGCGGCCTTCGCGTTGCGCAGCAGGGCGGGGATGCGGCGCCCGGATTTTCCGTCATACCATTCGCGGGCGGCCTCGGATGGGTCGAAGGGGTTGGCCGTCGCCACGGTGATCAGCACCACGGGGTGGGTGGCGGCTATGGCGCCGATGACGTTGATGTGACGCTTGCGCAGGGCCAGCTCGTCGGTGGCAAGCACGATGAGCGCCTGACGGTCGCGTATGCGGCGCGCGTAATCCAGCAGAGCGTCGATGTTGCGGCCGTATGACCAATCCCGCCGCAAGGCGTCGTCCAGCGTGCGCTCGAACTGCGCGAACCCGCCGTTGAACGGCATGCGCGTGATGCTGTGGGCGTCGGCGAACACCAGGGAGACGTCATCGCTGCGCCGCAGCGACAGCGCAGCGAACATGCGCAGCGCGTTGCCTGCGACCGCGTAGGCCGGCTCGCCTGACGCGCATCCTCCGGTCATCTCCTCGCCGACATCGCACAGCAGCCACACCTGGCTGGTCGCCTGGCGCGCATGCTGCACGACCATCGGGCGGCCGAGACGGGCGCTGGCTTTCCAATCGATGAGACGCGCCTCGTCCCCCGGCCCGTAGACGCGGATGTCCATCGGGTCGTCATTGCCTCCACGCCGGTTCGAGGCGTGCTCGCCCTCCAGGACGCCCAGCGCCTTGCGAACGGTCGGAAGGCTCAGCGAATTGCCCAGCGCCTCGATCTTCCTGCGGATCCGGTCGTCGGAAGATGAGGAGTGTGAGGAGTGTGAGGGGTGTGAGCCATCGATCATGGGACGTGAACCGTTTCCACGATCCGATCGATCACCTGGTCGCTGGTCACGCCGTCAGCCAGCGCCTCGAAGGTCAGGATCACACGGTGCCTGAGCACTTCGTGGACCATCATCTTCACATCCTCGGGGATGACGTAATCCCGGCTGGCGAGCAGCGCGTTGGCCTGCCCGCTGCGGATCAGGGCGATCGACGCGCGGGGGCTCGCACCGAGGCGGACCGTCGAGCTCAGGCCCTTCAGCGGCTTGTTTCCGGCACCGCGCGAGGTCGCCACCAGATCGACGGCGTAGCGCATGATCGCCTCCGACACATGGACCCGCCGCGCCGATTTGCGCAGAAACTCCACATCCTGAATGGTGATCGTGTCGGACGGCAGCGATTTCGGATCGAACATGTCGGTGCCGCGGCGCGTGAGCATCGCCAGCATGCTCGTCTCCTCGTCGGCCTTGGGATAGGTCATGACGGCCTTCATCATGAATCGGTCCATCTGGGCTTCCGGCAGGTTGAACGTGCCCTCCTCCTCGATGGGGTTCTCGGTGGCGATTACCATGAACGGCTTGGGCAGCTCGATGCGTTCGCCGCCGATCGTCGTGGCGCCTTCCGCCATGGCCTCAAGCATCGCCGACTGCGTTTTGGCGTTGGATCGGTTGATCTCGTCGAGCAATACGAAATTGGCGTGGATCGGGCCGATCTGGGTGGAGAACCGCTGGGTGGAGAAGTCAAACACCTGGGTGCCCACCAGATCGGACGGCATGAGGTCGGGCGTGCATTGCACTCGGCGGAACGTTCCCGAGACCGAGGTGGCCAGCGTCTGGGCCGCGGTGGTCTTGGCCAGGCCGGGCACGGATTCGATGAGGATGTGTCCGCCTGCGACCATCGTGGCGATCAGCGCTTCGCGCAAGTCGGACTGTCCGACCAGCGTCTGGGCGAATCTGGCGCGGATGCGGTCGGTGAGTTGCCGTGCGCGTCGCAGGTCATCCTGCGTCAGCGCGGCGGAAGGCGCCGGCACGGGCGTGCGCATGGGGGCGGCCGGCATGGCGCCCGTCATGGGGATCGCGTTCGCGAGCTGGGACGGCATTGAAGGTTTCGAGGTGAATAAAGCCATGCTGCCCACCTTACCGTGACGAAGCAACCGCGGAGTGGGGATCGGGCCGATCCGCCTGCGCCGATGGCAGTGACCAGTCGACCGGTTCCGCGCCCATGGAGACCAGCGCTTGGTTGGCGCGGGAGAACGGGTGGGAGCCGAAGAACCCGCGGGATGCGGACAGAGGGCTGGGATGCGGCGAGGCGATGATGGTCGCGTTGGTGAGCAGCGGCGCGAGGCTCTGCGCGTTGCGCCCCCAGAGGATCGCCACCAGCGGCTTCGGCTTGCCGTCCGCGTCCACCCGGACGTCAAGGGCGCGGATGGCGGCCTCGGTGATGGTCTCCCATCCCTTGCCCTGATGGCTGTTGGGGCGTCCCACGCCGACGGTCAGGCACCTGTTCAGCAGCATCACGCCGCGCTGGGTCCAGGGTGTCAGGTCACCGTTGGCGGGCATCGGCACGTGCATGTCGTCGACGAGCTCGCGGTAGATGTTGACCAGGCTCTTCGGCAGCGGTCGGACGTCGGGCGCCACACAGAAGCTCAGGCCGACCGGATGCCCCGGAGTCGGGTAGGGATCCTGCCCGACGATCAGCACCTTGATCGAGTCGAATGGAATTGTGAAGGCTCTGAGGATATTATGGCTTGCGGGCAGGTACTGACGTCCTGCCTGCAGTTCGGAGCGGAGGAAATCGCCCATGTGATGGACCTGCGGCTCCACGTCCTGCAGCGCGGCGGCCCATCCGGGCTCCACGAGCTGCGACAATGGTTTGACTGGATGTTGACTCATGGCCTCTACTGTAGCGAGCGTGTCGAAGCTGTGCATATCCGGTGCATGACTGACGGCCGTCGCGCACTTGGGACAACATGGCCGGTAGACTTGATGAACGATACGGAAGGGTGATTATGGCCAAGGACAAGGAAACATACGATTCGTATGCCAAAGACGTGTTCGACAATCCTCCGGCAGGTCCGGTGGGCGTGCATCGGGGCGCGCGGTCGGCCGGGGCGCGCATGACGCCTTTCCTGATCGTGTTGCTTGTGGTGGCCCTGGCGGGCGTCGGCACATGGGGTGTGCTGTCGGGAATGTTCTCCGACGTGCTCTTCGGGAACAACGGCACGTCGCAGGCGGCCGACGACAAGGCGTCCGACAGCGGCGACTCGAAGACCGGCGACACGACGAAGTCCGGCACGGGCGAGCAGTCCACTTCTAGTTCGACTGACGGTTCCTCCGACACGGCTTCCAATACCTCCACGGATTCCGCCCAGAGCGATACGACATCGAGCAGCAGCGACGGTTCGACCGATGCCACCGACACGAACGGGCAGGGGACGGACTCCACCGCCTCGTCCGACGCGCAGTCGACGCCGCCGGCCACCGCCGAGGCGAACAAGGCCACTTCCGTCCGCGTGATCAACGGAACCAAGATCTCCGGTCACGCCGCCAGCCGTGCGTACACGCTCAAGCAGGCCGGATACAAGAACGTCGTCTCCGCCAACCCCTCCGGTACGTTGCCCGCGAGCACCGTGGTCTGGTACCAGAACGAGACCGATGCGGCGACCGCGAAGGACATCGCCGTGACCTTGGGCATCTCCGACGTGCGGCAGATGTCGGGCATCTCCGCACCCGTCGTCGTCGTGCTGATGCAGTGACCGTACATCGGCCGAGAATCCGCGTCCCCGTAGGCTTTGTGCGAATGTCCCCTAGTACCGTACAATGATATGGAGTCGCGAGGTGGGGGATGCGGTGCGGTTTTGAGCTCTCTTCCGTTTGTTCGCGGCATAGGAACAAGGGAAAGAATATAACAATGGCACAGGGAACTGTGAAGTTCTTCAGCGCTGGCAAGGGTTACGGATTCATTACCTCTGATGCTGGTGGGGATGATGTGTTCGTGCACTACTCGGTTATTCAAGCCGATGGTTTCAAGACGCTGAACGAGGGCGATAAGGTCGAGTACGAGGCCGAACGTGGGCCGAAGGGAATGCAGGCCACGAAAGTGGTCAAGCTCTGAATCGTGCGAGGCTTTGCGCGTCATCGAAGCTCCGGTACCCAATGGGTGCCGGAGCTTTTTCCTTTTCTTTCGGCTTTACCGGATCGGTATCGGCATGCTCCGGCCTTCGCGGATCACGCGATGATTTCAAGCCAACAGCGCAATCCTCATGAATATGTTGGCACTCGGGCACCGAGAGTGCTAATCTCCCAATTAGCACTCGGGGAGTGAGAGTGACAGCCGGCAGCTGACGGTCGGCGGCCACGCCTCGCCCCCAGGTGAGATTCAGTACCGTGAAGCCATTTGGAGGATACACAACCATGGCAAAGATCATTGCATACGACGAGGAAGCTCGTCAGGGCATGCTTGCGGGTCTCGACAAGCTCGCCAACACCGTGAAGGTCACTCTGGGCCCGAAGGGCCGCAATGTGGTGCTCGACAAGTCCTATGGCGCACCGACCATCACCAACGATGGCGTCTCCATCGCCAAGGAAATCGATCTTGAGGATCCGTACGAGCGCATCGGCGCCGAGCTGGTCAAGGAAGTCGCCAAGAAGACCGACGACGTCGCGGGCGACGGAACCACCACCGCCACCGTGCTGGCCCAGTCCCTCGTGCACGAAGGCCTGAAGAACGTTGTCGCCGGCTCCAACCCGATCGCGCTGCGTCGCGGCATCGAGAAGGCCACCGACACCATCGTCAAGGAACTGGTCGCCGCCGCCAAGGACGTGGAGACCAAGGACCAGATCGCCGCCACCGCCACGATCTCCGCAGCCGACCCCGAGGTTGGCGAGAAGATCGCCGAGGCTCTGGACAAGGTCGGTCAGGACGGCGTCGTGACCGTCGAGGACAACAACCGCTTCGGCCTTGACCTTGAGTTCACCGAGGGCATGCGTTTCGACAAGGGCTACATCGCCCCGTACTTCGTGACCAACGCGGACGACCAGACCGCGGTTCTTGAGGATCCGTACATCCTCCTGACCTCCGGCAAGGTTTCCAGCCAGCAGGACGTCGTCCACATCGCCGAGCTCGTCATGAAGTCCGGCAAGCCGCTGCTGATCATCGCCGAGGACGTCGACGGCGAGGCGCTGCCGACCCTCATCCTGAACAAGATCCGCGGCACCTTCAACTCCTGCGCCGTCAAGGCCCCCGGCTTCGGCGACCGTCGCAAGGCGATGCTGCAGGATATGGCCATCCTGACCGGTGCTCAGGTCGTGTCCGACGAGCTGGGTCTCAAGCTCGACTCCATCGACATGTCCGTGCTCGGCACCGCCAAGAAGGTCATCGTCTCCAAGGACGAGACCACCATCGTTCAGGGCGCTGGC
>ERZ1031095.639-NODE-639-length-11607-cov-11.039647_pt1 | contig 11607 bp, 10 predicted proteins | sample MGYA00517108_ERZ1031095 | MGnify/ENA primary metagenome ERZ1031095 (study PRJEB33719, sample SAMN04261275) | wastewater metagenome | biome: rural village; feature: human; material: feces | host: Homo sapiens | place: El Salvador | collected 2013-01-07 ... | reverse complement strand
TTGAGTTCTGGTACTGGTTCTTTGCAAGGTTATCTGGTTGACAATTCCGGTACAGAAACATTTGAATTAAAACTAATAAAATTAACTGCAAGCCGCAAGATTCTTGGCTTAAACTTCTTCAAGAGTAATTCTACTCTTTTCTTGTCATCTTCTGTAACTTCCAATGCTATTATGTAATTCTCAATAAAGTTCTTATATGATTGCATCCTGAGCCTCTGCGGAACCGACTTCCCGGCAGAGAACTACAGGATGCGATATGGGTGATTATGTAGCGCCCACACTACTAAGCTACTTTTCGCTGTAAAATATCTTGTTATAAAGCATCCTGATTCTTGGGAAGGATAGTTTTTTCTCTCGTAGAAATCAGGATGCCATGGTGAGGAGGGAATGCTATTTTCCTCCTCTCAGGGGATGTAGTTTCGATACATTTGGGATTTAAAAAGATGAGGATCTTTAAAAATAAAATTACTTTTTGGTATTTTGAATGGAATTTAAATGGGATAAGAGGGTCCCACAGATTTCACGGATGAACACAGATTTTTTGACCTATTCGGTCAGATTTACACAGATTTTTCCTTCTACTATATCTTATTCGCAGATGAGACCTATTCGGTCAGATTTACGCAGATTTTTTGACCTATTCGGTCAGATGACGCAGATTTTTCCGACTGCCGTTACTTCCAAGGGCTATTTCAGAATGAAAGGAGATGACGTAATCTGCAGCTTATGCTTGGCCAAACTCCTATACTGCGGTGAAGTCTTTGATATGCATACCTTACCAGAGGGAATCCAATAATGCAAATGATCTCGCCTGATTTCAGCAAGTTGACTTCCCTTATCCTTGAGCCAACCCTCAAGCCATTCTACTTTCTTCAACATCTCCTTGACATTGCTCGTATTCGCAGGATGAACTTCCACAAACCAGGCTTTCTGATCATATCCTATTGCATAATCCCACCTTGAAGCATTCGGATAAAGCCCCTTTGTACAATCGTCAATATCCACACTTCCCAAAAGATTCTGCTGCTTGCTTACTGATACCTTCAAAGAATTACCCTTTAATGCCTGCAAACCTTTACAATAACCATCCTTCAATTCTACAGTATTATCCACTGCAGACTTAAAGACATTCGTATCTGATTTTACATTCTTTTTCTTCATCATCTCACATTTCCGGTTCCTGATAATACTTTCCTACTACTTCCGAAGCCTTGCCTGAGAAGGCCGACAAGCCACCCCATTCCGCAATCAACGGATTATCATTTTCAACATCCAGAGATGAAATGTCGGTAGAGGTTACTCCACCACCATCTGATGAGAAGAAATATGTCTTCAACTCCTTTTCCTGCAAACCATTCATTACCTGAATGGCTGTAGATTTCTTATCTATGTCGAATAATTCACTAAGAGCCTTTTTAAAACGTTCCGCTGGCAAATTCTTGAGAGACTCAAATACCCAGGCAAACTCCAACAACGTAGGAGAATGAGTAGATACTATTACCTTATATCCCGCCTGCATCAATTCTATGATTTCCCAAATAACGGTCTGGATGGCACGGGGATGCAATCCCATTTCCGGCTCCTCAATGATTACCCACTTGTAATCTTCCTTATTAATTACAGATGTTGGTGGCCCAGAGAGACAATACATTGCCAACAGAAGAGGCATGAACTCCTTCTGACCTGCACTCCATGTCATAAATGGAAGACTGACATTGTTAATGTTCAGCTTCATCTTTCTTTGACCTGAACTATGATCGATAACTACTTTTGCGCCATGAAAAACGGATTCATCAATAGAATTCTTCACCGCACCCTTCAGACGATTACGCATCGGGAATATCACATCAGGATTACCTAAGCCACTCTGTATGAACACACGCAACGTTTCACTGAAATTTTTCAAGACAAATGGAGCAGAACCATCAAACTCCATAAAATTCTTCGGGCGACCATCCGATATTCCTAAAATTCGTTGAGCAGGAACATAAAAGACCGATTCCTTGGTATTCTGCCTATTCTTCGATGGCTTCAATAAATCCGTGATTGCAAATTTCTTATCTGAAACTTCTATTTTTGTATCTTCACTGAACAACGTATGCAAACCCTCTCCAAAATAATAATCCAAGAGAGGTTCCACATCTGTCTTTGACAAAATATAATTATACTTTCGTAAAGTCTCGATAATGCTATTCTTATCCATGACTAACTTGAACAGCTCCAGAAACAAGCTTTTTCCACTTGCTTGAGGACCTATCAATATATTCAAGTCACCTAGACTTACATCTACTGACTTGATGGGGCCGAAATTCTCTACCTTCAATTTTGTCATTGCCATTCTGTTATTTTATTCAATTATCCGGCAAAAATACAAATTATTTTTGAGAAATCAAAAAAATTAAGAGACTTTTACGTTCTGCACTAACTCTTGTCCCACAGATTTCACGGATCAACACAGATTTTTTTGACCTGGGCGGTCAGATTACACAGATTTTCTGAGAGCCTATGCGGCGGGGGCGATGAACCCTATATACTTGTAACTTTGTATAGACAGCACGTGCAAAAGATGTAAAGAAATGAATAGCAGATAGTTACATTGCGTTTTTAACACTTGATATAGAGAGATTTCTTATGAAGGGGGTTCACATTCTTACCCCCTTCATTCCTCGTCTCGTGAACCAGCCATGTATTTCTACATGACGTATACTATCATGCTTTTCAACATGACTCCGGCTACTTCGCCTCCAATAAGCTGTCTACCAAAACGTCTACCTGGGGCTTGTCCTCTTCTGGCATGTAGGACTTGATCCAGTCCTTCGCCTTCACGTAGTCGTTCAATCCCAGATGACGGCCGAAATCCTTCAGGTCACGGCAATAGGCCTTCGAAATCCCAAATACCTCACACAGACCCTCCTTCTTCAATAACCAATGCTTCTCAGCCTCGGTAAGAGCATTCTCGGACTTGTCCTCACTGTATTCGTGGCGAACTGCCCAGAAGAACTTGTTCACCAACTTGTTGACACTCACTTCGACGGAATCCTTGCCCGTCTGTAGTCGTAGGAGTTCTTGATCTCCTGGACTACAGAATCTAAAATCTTAAGCATTTTCTTTAAAAATTGATGTTAATAATTGTATTTTATGCAAAATTTCGCATTTTAACATTTTAAATACTTTCAATTTGATTACTTTTGCAGCCAGTTGCAGTCAAGCAGCCTATCCTAAAGCCTAAAAATTGGGCGCCTGGATAAACAACTAAACTAATTATAGGATGAATCAAGACCATCACCTAAAAACGCAGCAGAATGCTGAGGTACTACCCTCTTTCTTCTGCACCATCGCTTCCAGCGAGAGTCATCAGCTCATCAACAAAGAGGAGCTCGAGAGAATCATCAAGTTTGATGCCATGACCAAAAACCGCACCGAACTCTACCGCAAACAGTTGCCTATCAGCAAGTCGCTCGCCGACGGCACCAAGATCATGATGCCGGGTATCACGGCTTCCGCCCTTATGGACGGACTGGGCAAGCAGATTGCCAACATCACCCAGCCTACCTACTGGATTGCCGTGGACATCGACAAGATTCCGGCGGAAAAGATGGACAGCGTCATTCAGAAGGCGGATGCCGACCCTCATGTGATGGCCAGATACATCACCGCCAGCGGCATGGGTATCCGACTCATCTGCCGTTACCTGCCCATCGATGACGACGAGGTTACCGTGGTGGAACTCTTCGACGTGATGGTGCGCAAGGCGATGGATTACTTCTCCCGCCTGCTGGGCGTACCAGCCGACGAGAAGTGCTGCGACATTACCCGCATGTGCGGACTCGCCAACGACCCTTCTGCCTTCTTCAACTGGAATGCCGAGGCTTTCGCCGCCGACTCCAAGGATCTGAAGAGACTCTACACCAAGAAGGCTACGATAGAAAAGTATGCCAAGCGCAGCAGCCGACGCAAACCTGCCAGCCAGAAGATGGTGAAGCTGAGCAAGGGCATACCTACCATGGAGGAAGCCGCCGACCACATCAAGAACCTGCTGGAATCGTGGGGCAAGTTTTTCGGCACCGGTACCCACAACGACTATGTATACCACTTCGGTCTGGTGTGCGTAAGATACGACATCGACCAGAAGGAGGCCACGGACTATGCCGACCGTGAATTCGGTACGCAGTATCCCAAGACGGCAAGCATCATGAAGCAGTGCTACAAGCACCAGGAGCTGCGCGGCACCTGGCACTTCATGCGCAAGGGCGAATCGTATGGCAAGAACCCTTCTACCAAGGCGGTGAAGCAATGGCTCAACATGCGCTACCGCTTCCACCACAACGAGGTGACGGGTTTCTACGAAATCTGCTGCCAGAATCCGCTCACCGGAAAGTTTCCGCGCTGGACGCGCATGGACGACAACATCGAGAACTCGCTATGGATTGAGATGGACGAGGACGGACTGCATGTGCAGATGCCCCGACTGCATGCCATCATCAACAGCGACTTCAGCGATGCATACGACCCGTTTGATGAATATCTGCGAAGCCTGCCCGAATGGGACGGTCAGACAGACTATATTGACCAACTAGCCGAGCGCATCCACGTAAGCGAGATACCGGGCTATCATCATACGATGGAAGACTTCAAGTATTTCTTCAAGAAGTGGTTTGTGGCGATGGTGGTTTCCTGGGTTACCAAAAGCGTGGTGAGCCAGACCGTGCTCATCTTCGTGGGCAAGGGCGGCATCTTCAAGACCACCTTCTTCAACATGCTGCTGCCTGCCGTGCTCAGAACTTATTTCATCAATGAGTCTACGGCATGCTATACCGACAAGGACTTCATGGAGGCGTTTTCGAGCAAGGCTCTGATGTGCCTCGATGAGTTTGAGACGGCATTCGGCAAGAACCTGAGTGCCTTCAAGAGCTGCGTTACCAAGCTCTATTTCTCCATCCGCCGTCCTTACGACAAGTATCGCACGGAGCTGCCCCATCGTGCGGCACTCTGCGGCACCAGCAACAGCGTGCAGATTATCAGCGACGAGGAAAACCGCCGCTACTCACCCTGGCAGATAGACTCCATCGAGAGTCCGATAGACCACCCCATCGACTACCAACACGTATATGCGCAGGCAGTGGCACTGGGCAAGGAGGTGATGAAGCGCAAGAAGAACCACGAAGATGGGTGGGTGTTCTGGCTTACCTACGATGACATCGAGGTGATGCGCGAGCACAACAAGATGTTTATGATTTCCAACTATATGGAGGATCAGATACTGCGCCTCTACCGGGTTCCGGAAGACGGCATCGACCCTAAGTTTGTGAAGTTCCGCTATTCAGCCGAAATCATGGAGCGCATAGGCGGTTGCCCTGCCCTGAGTCGCAACTTCTTCCAGCAGAACCTAGCCAGCATCATGCTCCGACTGGGCTTCAAGAAGCTGCACAAGTCGAAGGGCAACGGCTGGATTGTCATCGAGAAGGATACCGGCGAAATCAAGACTGATTCCATCGTGTCGCCTAAGGAATGGGAAGACTCCAAGAAAAAGAAGTCTGATTCTCCTGATTCTGATGAAGGCAAGAATAAGAAGAAGGATTCTTCTGATTCCGACAACAATAAGAAGTGACGTTGCGAATGATGGCCAGTGACGTTCTGAGAGACGTTCAATGACGTTCTGAGAGGTGTTCAATGACGTTCTGAGAGGTGAAGAGTGACGTTCTGACGGATGGTCAGAATGCTTCTGCCAGCCTCTCAGTGACGTCCTGGCTACTTCACAGTATTATTTTGAATCATCATGAAAATCAAGATATAAATCATGAAAATCAAGATATATAATAAGTTCGAGCTAGCAAAGCTCTACTTTCCGAGTCAATCCAATCATGTGGCGGTGAACCATCTGATGAGGATGATCAACCGCTGTCAGCCGCTGGTAGCGGCACTGGAATACGAGGGTTATCACCCCCGCGACAAGACATTCAGCATGCGCATGGCGCTGCTTATCTATGAATATCTGGGCGAACCATAGTGGTTCTGAGCATATCGGGGCATATCGTACAGCCATCGTATATGCATCGTATGATGGGTTCTCCAGAATGTTGTATCTTTGCATCGTCAATCAGAATGATGACTTCGCCAGTGTTCAGCACAGGCGGAATTTACAAACTTTCAATTCATTTAAAAGCCTATGATCGAGTACGATTTGAAGAAGAACAACAACGTGAAGAACGAGAAGGCTTACGGCAAGTATTATGCCAAGCCTCATGTGAGCGAGACCGTGGACCTGGAGGCGCTAGCCGAACAGATGCACACCTACAACTCGCCTTTCTCTGCCGGCACCATTCAGGGAATCCTGACCGATGCCGTGGTACACATCAAGGAGCTGCTGCTCGCCGGTAAGAATGTGAAGCTGGACAACCTCGCCATCTTCTACATCGGTATCAAGAACAAGGAGGGTGCCGCCACAAAGGAGGATTTCTCCGTGCTCAAGAATATCCTGGGCGTGAGAATGAGAGCCCGTGCCACGGGCGACCTGCGTTCCGTGAACCTTAACCTGGAGGCTAACCTCAAGAAGTATGGCACCAAGAAAAAGAAGACCACGGGCGGCACCACTACCGACCCAGACGGATCGGGCGATACCAATGCGGGCGGTTCCGGCACCCAGGGTGGCGGATCGGGAACCACGGGTGATCAGAACCAGGGAGGCGATTCAGGAACCACAGGTTCTCAGACCGGCGGTTCGGGAACAGACTCCGGTGGCGATAACGAACATATCACACTCTAGAAGTCGGGGGCGTTCAATCGCCCCCACTCATATTTTACATTAAAAATTCAACTCAATGGTAACAGATAAATTTCCCATGACCATTGGCGACGAGGAGGTGCTATCGGAGCATCTTCTCCTAGCCCTAACAGAAGGCGGCACGATGATGGATTCACCCCAGAGCGTGCGCTTCCTCGTGATTCACTGCAGTGCAACCAGATGCAACCGCAACTATACGGAGAAGCAGCTGGTGCGCGACCATAAGGCTCGCGGTTTCCGCACGGCGGGCTATCACTATTATTGCCGCAAAGACGGCACACTGACGCAGTTTAGAAAACTGCTTGAGGTAGGTGCTCATGCACGTCCCTACAACCGCTGCTCCATCGGCATCTGCTACGAGGGCGGACTGGATGAAGACGGCAGGCCTGCCGACACGCTTACAGCCGATCAATACGAGGTGATTCGCCACCTGCTGATGAAGCTGAAGATCATGTTTCCACGTGCCGTGATTCTGGGTCATCGAGATTTGCCTGGCACCACTCCCAAGGAATGTCCCTGCTTTGATGCCGGGGCTAAGTTTCAACTTTAATTCATTTCAGTTTCAACTTTTAAACCCATTTGCCCATGAAAAGAGATACCATCAAGAAGATTATCAATCTGCTCATCACTGTGCTCACAGCCGTGGCTTCGGCTTTCTGCATACAATCCTGTAGGGGTTAAAATAAACAATGCCCCTACCAATATCTATGAAAAACACCGGGGCGATGGAGGTCGGTGCCCGTGTATTCGTACATGCCCTGCTTCTGGAGCCATCTAGCCCGCTTCTTCACCTTGTCGCCATACTGGCCTTTCAGGGAGAAGAGGTTGAGCTGGAATCTGATGCCCTGCGCCTTGAGCGCCTGGTAGTCGCTTTTCTCCATATAGAGATAGCGTTCGGGGTGCGCCAGGATGGGGGTATATCCCTTGTTCCTGATGCGCTCCAGCAGTCCCCTGAAGTTCATCGGAGCCGAGAAGATGCTGGTTTCTACCAGCAGGCAGTTGCCCTCGTTGCCGATGGGCAGCAGGTCGTTGCTGCGGAGGCGCTTTTCGAAGAGCGCATCGAGCATGTTTTCTGAAGCCAGATGAAGCTTCAGCATCTGTATGTCAGCAGGATTTCTCCGTTTGAAATCCTGCTGATATTTGTTTTCCAAGGTTGCAAACACCTGGCGCAAATGGGCAGTGGTGTTGGGCACATCCTCCATGATATGTGGGGTGAACCACACTTCCCTGATTCCCATTTCCTCGTAGGTGGCAAGCATTTCCAGCGACATCTCCATCTTCTGGAATCCGTCGTCCACTCCCGGCAGAATGTGGCAATGCCAGTCAATGCCCTGGAGCAGCTTTTCCTTCGGCAAACGTTCCTGTTTGCCTTTTTCCGAAGAACGATGAATCCGTCGGATTACCTGGTGGAATATATTCATTGTCAAAAACCTATCAACTATAAACTATCAACTATCAACTAATATCAGCTTTCCTTTCCGTAATGGTAGCCGTAGCTGTAACCATAGTGGTAGCCGTAGCGATAGTAATGACCGTAGCGGCCACCCTGAGCCTTGGTACCGTTGAGGATGAGCGACATGTTCTTGAACTTCTTGTCCTTATAGAGCTGTTCGATGTCGCCCAGCATGCTGCGCTCCATCAAGCCGCTGCGAACCACGAAGATGGTGCGGTCGGCATATTTCTCGATAATCTGGGTATCGGCTACAATCTCTACCGGAGGACAGTCGATGAACACATAATCATACTCCGTACGGAGCTGATTGATAAGTGTTTCCAGACGTTCACTGAAGAGAAGTTCCGTAGGGTTCGGAGGCATGGTACCGATAGGCAGGATGTCGAAATCCTTCACCAGTCCGTTCTCCTCGCCATGGCAGATGATGCCCTTCAGGTCGTCTGTTCTGCCATTCAGATAGTCGCTCAAGCCCTCGCCAGGACTGCCTACGAGCATGGAAGTAGAACCATGGCGCAGGTCACCGTCGATGACGAGCACCTTCTTCTTCTTGATGGCGAGCGACATCGCCATGTTGGCAGCCAGGTGGCTCTTGCCGGAACCCGGATTGAAGGAAGTAAGGAGGATGACGTTCTTTTCAGGATGTGCACCGATGGTGAACTCGAAGTTGGTACGCAATACGCGGAATGCCTCGTTCACGATGTCGCGCTTGCCAGCCTTCACTACCACCTGGCGAACCTCCTTCGGCTTCTTCCAGAACTGGATGCGCTGCTTCAGGGCAGGTCGGTTCTTGCGGCTGATATAGAACGGAATCTCGCCCAGGAATGGGATGGTTACGTTCTTCAGGTCCTTGCGTCCACGCACCGTGGTATTCATGTTTTCACGCACGAAGATGATGACCACCGGAATGAGGAAGCCCAGTACGAATGCCACCAGCAGGATGTTGCGGCGCACTGGTGCCACAGGCATGTTGCTGCCTGTAGGAGGAGTGATGACGCGGGTATTATAGGCGGTGAAAGCCTTGGAAAGCTCGTTTTCCTCACGCTTCTGGAGGAGGAAGAGATAGAGCGCCTCCTTTACCTTCTGCTGACGGCCTACGGTCTGCAGATACTTAGCCTGGTTAGGGTTGCTGGCAATCTGCGAGGTGGTATGCGCCTCGTTTGCCTGCAGGGTGCCCAGCTGGGTGCGGAGGGTTACCACGAAGTTGTCGATACTGGTGCTGATGCTTCTGCGCATGGCAGCCAGGCTCTGGTCGTAATCGGCAACCAGAGGGTTCTGCTCGCTGGAGTTGGCAACGATGTTGTTGCGCTCCAACTGAGTTTTGTTGTATTCAGTAATCTGCTGCTCGATGCCCGGACTGTCGATACCGGTATTGGAAGGCAGAAGCTGGTTCTTTCCCACCTTGCCTGTAAGACTGCTGCGGATATACTGTGCAATGGAGAGGCGGGAGTTGAGATCCATGATCTGCTTGCTCACATCGCTGCTCTTCTGCATATACTGCTGAGCTGCTGTCTCTACGTCGGGCAGCAGGTTGGCACTCTTGAAGGAAGAGATATCCTTATCCACGTCGCCCAGCTCATGTTCGATAACGCCGAGGCGCTCGGTGATGAAACGGGAGGTGGAAACGGTCATCTGGTTCTTGTCGTCGAGCCAGTTCTTGCGATATACGGCGATGATGGTGTTCAGCACATCTTCGGCACGCTTGGCAAGCACATCCTTGTAGCTCAAATCGATGATGGTAGCCTTCTCCTCGCTGAGACTTACGGAGAGTGACTGCTGGATACGGCCTGTCATGGCATAGAGATCGGTATGGCTCACGTAGAGTGCCGGTGCATCGCCACCCTTGATAAAGGCAGCGTATGATGGAGCCGCCTCCAGCTTTACCTTGCCCAATGGAGTCTGAACCAGTTTGCCCAACTGGCCCGTGATGGTCTTGTTGGTCTCCACTGGAGTTCCATTAGAAGAGGTGCCCTTGAAATCGGTGAGTTCAAACTTATTGCCACCCTTCAGATATACGGTCATCGAACCGCTATGTGCCTCGCCGATGGTGAGGAACTGTACGGTGACAGGGAGGTCGTTGCCATAGAGCACTTCGCGGTGGAATCGTCCGTCTACGGCATAATCAACGTTGAGCTTCAGCTGCTTGCCCACTTCGAGGAGTACGGCAGGCGACTGGATGGCAATGAGTTCGTTGTTTACGTTCGACTTGATGCCTCCCAATCCCATATCGGAGAACATCGTCTCCACGCTATTGTTGATGGAGTTGCTCTTGCTGTCGTCCTTGATGAGCAGCGAAGCCGTGCGCTGGTATACATTCGGTGTAGAGAGCAGATAAACGGCAGCCACACCCAAGGTGATGACCAGGGAAAGGACGAACCATTTCCATCTGGCAAGGCAGAGATAAAAGAGGTCTTGCAGGCGGATGAAGTCATCCCCCTGGTTGCGGCGAAGCATCGGATTCGGAGCCATCTGATTCGCCGGATTAGAGTTCTGTATCATTCTTAACTATTAACTGTTAACTATAAACTATCAACTATTAATTAACCTTGAGGAAGGTAAGGATGGTAACGGCGAGTGAAGATACGCTCATCCAGAAGCCCGTAGACTGGATGGTGTTTCCATTCACGGTAGAGGTACGCTTCTTGGTATCGTTAGGCGAAACATACACCACGTCGTTCTGCTGCAGGAAATAGGCAGGCGAGCTGAATATTTCCTTGCCCGAGCAGAGGTTGATCTTATATATCTTCTGATGGCCGTTTTCCTGTCGGAGCACCATCACGTCGTCACGAATACCATTGATGGTCAGGTCGCCGGCATTGCTGATGGCATCGAGGATGGTAACCTTCTCGTCTTCGAAAGAAAACTTTCCCGGTTTGTTCACCTCTCCCATCACGGAATAGTGGAGATTGTTCAAGCCCACGGTAACCACAGGATCCTTGACCAGGCTGGCATCCACCAGCGATTTCTTCACCTTTTCAGCCACCTGTTCACGGGTCAATCCCTGGATATGAATTTTTCCGACAACAGGGAAGTCGATATCGCCCTTGCTGTCTACCGTATAATAATAAGCATCCTGCGAGATATTATAGGAACTGGCATTGCTACCTCCTACCAGATTGAAGAGCTGCGAAATCTGCGGATCCTTGCTCTTCACGCCGATATACAATTTATCTGTAGGCTTGATAGTTATCACCTTATTCTGAAGATTCACTACAGTATCCGGATTATTATAGAAATCCTGGAAATAGGAAATATTAGATGGAGTCTTGCACGAAGAAACCATCAGGAGTGCTATCCCTAGCACTCCTGACCAAATGATTTTCTTTGAACTTTTGTTCATGATGATTATTTGAGACAAAATTTTATAAATATATAC
>ERZ1031095.627-NODE-627-length-11696-cov-6.772700_pt1 | contig 11696 bp, 9 predicted proteins | sample MGYA00517108_ERZ1031095 | MGnify/ENA primary metagenome ERZ1031095 (study PRJEB33719, sample SAMN04261275) | wastewater metagenome | biome: rural village; feature: human; material: feces | host: Homo sapiens | place: El Salvador | collected 2013-01-07 ... | reverse complement strand
TGCCAGGCAATCAAGGATGCCGGTTATGAGCCAGGAAAGGATGTGAAGATTGCCATGGACTGCGCTGCCAGCGAGTTTGCTGTTCAGGAGAATGGTGAGTGGTATTACGATTATCGCCAGCTGAAGGATGGCAAGAAGAAGGATCCTAACGGCAAGAAACTCACAGCTGAAGAGCAAATAAAGTTCTTGGAAGAACTGATCACCAAATATCCTATCGATTCCATCGAGGACGGTCTTGACGAGAACGATTGGGACAACTGGGTGAAGCTTACGGCTGCCATCGGTGACCGTTGCCAGTTGGTTGGTGACGACCTCTTTGTTACGAACGTGAAGTTCTTGGAGAAGGGCATCAAGATGGGCGCTGCTAACTCTATCCTTATCAAGGTGAACCAGATTGGCTCGCTTACAGAGACCTTGGATGCTATAGAGATGGCCCATCGTCATGGCTACACCACTGTCACGTCACACCGTTCAGGTGAAACAGAGGATACGACAATCGCCGATATCGCTGTGGCAACCAACTCTGGTCAGATCAAGACAGGTTCGATGAGCCGTACCGACCGTATGGCAAAGTACAACCAGCTTATCCGTATTGAGGAGCAGTTGGGAAAGAACGCTGCTTACGGTTATAAGAAACTGAAATAGAATAGATTAATAATTATCGAATAAGTCATAGTCCAATCAAGTAGGAGGAAAACGAAGCAGTTTTCTTCCTACTTTCGTTTTCCGACCTCTCACACCACCGTACGTGCGGTTCCGCATACGGCGGTTCCTATTTTGGACACCATTCGAGATACGCATCCATTAAAGTAGCATACCCTGCCCTACATAGATGCTCATTTGTTATAGCTCTATGCAGTACCTTGTAAACCGTCTGTAATGAGGTCTATGTCTTGCTTGTCGGCAAACTTGCGGTTATCCTCGCTTGGTAAGCACCATCACAATACAGGGTATCAACCTTGTTGCCTGTCACGTCTTCCGTGCCTTTCACACCAGACTCCACATAAGTATTGTCAGCTGTTGTAGCACCTCCCACTTCAACATCCGTAACAAGGTTAGGTTTCATTAACTCAAGTTCAACCCGCTCTTGTTAAATCCGAAACTTAAGTAAGGAATTAAAGATTCAGATCTAGTCAAAATAACTCTATCGTCTCTAAATCATTCGGAACTACCACGTTACCGCTAAAGCACGATTGGGCTTCAGCCGCGTATGACTGCTTTCGCGTTGCCAACGAGGTGTCCTCTGTATGATAAAGCAACAAGTTTTTTATTTTCAGTTCGTTTGCCAATTGAGCTGCATCTTTTGCCGTACTATGGTGTTTCTCGTAGGGTTGAAACTTCTCCGCGTCTGTTCGTAAACAGAAAGCTTCACACAAAAGCCAATCAACGCCTTTCACCCATGACTTATTCGCCGCATTATAAGGCTCATCACCCAAGCAAGCTAAGGAGCGCTGATTAGCGAAGTCAACACGAAATCCATACTGCTTTTCTTTCGTAGAATGAATATCAAATGCTACAAGATGCCAGTCGTTAATTGTAAAGAGTTCTCCGTCTTGTAACACACTCACTACCACGCGTTCGTCAAAGAATTTTAGCAAACTCATTGGTATCGTATTTTGGCATATCCATTGCAGGACATTCACAACCTTGTCATTACCATACAGATGCAACGTGCCATCATACTTACCCTTCTTCATCATCTGGAGTATCATACGCACGACCCAGACAGCACCCAACACGTGGTCAGTATGTGCGTGGGTTAAAAACAGATGATGAATCTTCTCCAAAGGAACGCCTACACGTTCTAACTGATTAAGCACACCATTTCCACCGCCTGCGTCTACCATTAACAAAGTGTCGGCCGACTGCAATAAAAAACAGGTGTTATAACATCGCATAGCAGTTGCATATCCCGTTCCCAACATGGTTAGTTTTACGCTCATTCTTCTTTGAATTGTTTCGTTAGTACGTCTACTGTCGATTTGTCAGCACTAAAGACTGAATACAAACCTTTTACTTCGTCAGGATATTCCGAGGTGTATTCAGTAACATCGTCCCAAACGCCCAAACTATTGGGTTTTGCTTGGCCGCCCCACCCTTTAATGCTCCAGCCCATAAGGGCTTCTTCGTTACGTCTACACTCAATCACTTTTAGCCCCATGTACTCAAAGAACGTTTCGCGAGCACTGCATGACGTGCTAGGTCTTGTAAAAAAGGCATCTCTTGGGTACTGCACACGAACAATATAGGGGCGTTCACTCCTATACATCACTCTGTTATAGGCAGCTATATAATTGTCCAACGACAAAAAGAGGTGGGGCAAACCTTCTATGATAGCCCCCTTACTTACCCAACCTTGCTCACAAGGCGATATAACTATTTCCGCACAATCTATGCCCGTTTCTGCCGTAAAGGAGGATAGCGACCTCGCATCTTCTTCTGCATCGCGCTGCTTGAATGGAGCATACACCGCCATTATCAAGTGTTTATCGTCAACCTGTCTGATACAACTCACACAATCCTTAACCCATGTCGTATAAAGCGACATTGAATCGCCACCTATTCGCAAGTCGTCACATACTTTCCATGCTAAGATGCTTGCGTCATCTTTATATACAACACCTGTCAAGGCATTTTTATGCGTAAGCCATTTTTCAACAAAAGTTCCATACTTTTCTTGTCGCTGTGGGTCAAGGCAGGCTATTCTATCCAAACTCACCACCGCCCACATATTGCGACGCTTCAGTTCGTTTAACAAAAAGTCCATGCCACGAAAATATGACTTCTCACCTATCAACGTGTGTACGCTGCCTCGTGCGCGCTGCGTGCTATCCTTTGTTGCAACAAATTCTATTTTAGTCCCAGCTAACACCTCAACGACGTTCACGCCTATCTTTTGCAATGAGTCTAACTCTTCTACAAGTCGTTGTCGGTCATGCTTATCCTTGCTTGCGCCTAACAGCGGAGCATACCACATCGACACAGCTTTATATGATACACCACTCTGCGTATCCGTATTATACAATCGTCCGTCTTGCAAACGTATCATTCCGCTTGCATATTGCACATTAAGCAGCGACACCAACAGAAGTAAAATGTACACCCACCTTTTCATCTGCCCAACGTTTTGTTAAATTCTTACTTTCATAGCGCGATCCATTTCGCGGCGGTCTTGCTTTTCTTTCAACGTGTTGCGCTTATCGTATTCTTTCTTACCACGACACAAGCCTATTACGACTTTAGCCAATCCTTTTTCGTTGATAAACATACGAAGGGGCACAATCGTAAAACCAGGTGACTTGGTGTCCTCTTGCAGTGAGCGTATCTCCTTGCGATTCAACAATAGCTTACGATCGCGTCGAGTGGAATGATTGTTATACGATCCAAATTCATATTCAGCAATGTAAGCATTCTTCATCCACATCTCACCATTATTGATATAGCAAAACGTGTCGACCAAACTTGCTTTACCAGCGCGAATACTCTTTATTTCTGTACCAGTAAGCACAATGCCCGCCGTAAACTTATCTATCACCAAATAATCGTGTTCGGCACGTTTGTTCTTTATATTGATACGCGAAGTAGGCAATACTTTCGACTTTCCCATATATATATATTTTTTTACTTTACAAAATCCTTTATTCTACTACTACAAATGCACTCAAATGTTCGTCTACATAATGAGCTACGGCTGCTGTAATATCCTCCTCTTCTTCAACGAACTCGTCGTCCAAGTCATCAAACACGGGATATTGCTCAAACAATGCCATAAAATCATCGTCTGTACGCTCGCGCGTCAGGTCTGCCTTGTGTGCATCGTACTCTTTCTTAGCCTTATAGAGCAACTTCGAGAAATCGTGCAAGCCCCATAAGCGCATGGCCTTTGCAAAAGGGTTATCAAAGAAGAAGGGACCATAACCATTATAAATAAGTTGAACAAAACCTCCGTCCATCAGTTCGTCACGCAATGTCATATAGCCCCACAATGTAATCTGGTCTGCAGTGAGTTGTTGCATACTTGAAGCGTTTAGTTCGTCTCCTACCACTTCCTTTATTGCCGACAATATCGCTGTTAAGAAGGCATCCATGCCTTCACCTGCCGCTTGGGCTAAAACAGCGTCTTTTATCTTTACATTCATTTTTCAAACTTGTTATAAATCAACGTCTAACGACGCATTTCTTCAATTAAAGTTTTCATACCTTTAATCTTCTCTCCACTCACTTGGCGTAGCACGGTCTTTAATTGCTTCCGCAACACTGACACATACGCATAATGCGACCCGATGTCAATACGTCCTATCTCATCAGCGCGCAACCCACCTTTCTTGCATAAGAAGCCAAGCACATCGCCCTTACTCAATTTGTCTCGTTTGCCACGACCGATATAAATCGTAGCGTAACGTGGTTGAACGGGACAAATTTGCATAACGTTGGCAATGCTTTCTTCTTCTATCTGCTCAGCATTCACAAATGCGGGGAGTTGCTCCGTTGGGCCTAATAGCCAATAAACAACGCCCTCAGCGTCCCAACGTGCCGTACGTCCGTTTCGGTGTGTATAGTCTTCTTCCTTCATGGGCAGGTGGTAGTGAACGATCGCCCGAACTTCAGGTATATCTAAGCCACGCGCTGCTAAGTCCGTACTTACCAACACATTCGCTGCTCCGCTACGAAACTTATATAAAGCTCTTTCGCGCCATTCTTGTTCCATGCCGCCATGATACATCTCGACTGTAAAGCCTTGCTCTCGCAACCACTTTCCAACGCGCTCGACACTTTCGCGATACGAAACGAAAACAATCGTAGGTTCTCCCTTTATCAGCATCAGCAAACGTGCCAAACTCTCCAACTTATCCTTTTTCTCTGAACGTACCAAACGCACTTGAAGTCGACTCTCGGTTTGCGATTCTGCTATAGACAAATAGTCAATCTTATGATACGTCTTAAACAGACGATTCATAAATTGTGGAATCTCCTCCGCGTCTGTTGCTGACATCAACCAACAACCATACAAGTTAGAGAAATGATTTAACAAATCATTCATTTCATCTTGAAAACCAAGTTCAAGACACTTATCAAATTCGTCTATAATGAGAACGCTAACGCCACGCGCGTTCAAGTTTTCCTTGTTTAAGTGGTCATTAAGTCGTCCTGGTGTTGCAAAGACTATTTGAGGTTTTACTTCTTTTATCTTACGATGTTCTTCCATTGCAGGGCGTCCGCCATAGAGTGCCAACGAGCGAATGCCGATTTTCATGCTTTTCAGTACCTCCTCGCTCTGCTGTGCCAACTCGCGTGTTGGCGTCACCACTACGACTTGCAAAGTATCCAAACCTACATCAATTCTATCTACGGCAGGCAACAGATACCCTAAAGTCTTACCAGAACCAGTAGGCGAAAGCAGCACAATACCGCCTCGACTACTACCAGCCTTAGCCATTTCCTCTTGCATGGACGTAAAGGAGTCAAATCCCAACGTTTGCAATATTTGTTGTTTGTCTAACATCAATCTATTCCTTATTATATTATAATGCAAAGGTAGTGCAAGGTGAGCGCAATAAAAAGGAAAATGTAATTTTTCTTTTTATTGCCGAACCGCAGCCTACCTTATTTAAAGGTAGTGCAAGGTGAGCGCAATAAAAAGGAAAATGCAATTTTTCTTTTTATTGCCGAACCGCAGCCTACCTTATTTAAAGGTAGTGCAAGATGAGCGCAATAAAAAGGAAAGTCAGAAAACTTTCGTTTTGCTTGACAAGCTACAATTTGGTCCACTTGGGGCGCGAGCTTATAACTCGCGCCCCAAAGGATTCATAGCTGCAATATTTTCGAGCGCCTCTATAGCAATCACGAAATAAGCAAACCACAACGCGTTAAAACCACGAAAACAGCTGATAATGAGAGAATTACAACAAACAGGCAACCAAATCAGCCCACTAAACAGAAAAATAAGAGATAATAAAATTTACTCTCTTTAGCACAAACACATGCAATAATATGTAATCTTAACTCTCACAAGAAGAAAAAAGAACTAAAAATCCGACGAGTAATTTGAAATTTTCCTCGATAAATTGGAAACCCATCACCGAGAGATGTAAAATTAGTCACCGAGAGCATTACTCTTACTCCTCGAATATTTCAGTTTTTGTCCGTATTACCCAAATAAATCGCGCTTTTTCTTCTAGAATAGCAACTCCACTATGTCAACATTTCTTACCTATTCGTCATAAAATACTAACGAAATCACATAAAATAGTCCATATCAGATTCTTTTCTTTTACACACATATTGATTACACAAAGTTGTTTACTTATAATCGAGAATATTAGCCCCCTAAGACGAAAATAGCTGAATACAAAAAATCACTTCACGCTAAACCCTTTGATTTTCACACCTTACTTAGCAATAGCGCCTCAAAACCGCAATAAAAGTGTAACATTTTTTAGGTAAACACTTGGACGTTCCAAATATATTCTGCAAATTTGCAATATAAATAACGCATTTAGTAACACTAATCGTTCATTATCATGGAAAATACAGCACAGTCTCTTAGCGGACTTAAAAAGGAAGATTTCCAAAAAGAAATACAAGGTAAAAAGGTCGACCTCTACTTCTTACACAACTCAAATGGTATGGAAGTAGCCGTTACCAACTATGGCGGTTCATTGGTGGCTATTATGGTACCTGACCGCAATGGCAACTATGCCAATGTTATCCAAGGTCACGACAACATTGACGACTGCATCAGTTCACCCGAACCTTTCCTCAGCACTTTGGTAGGTCGCTATGGCAATCGTATTTGCCATGGTAAATTTACGCTCAATGGCAAGGAATATAGCCTCGCTATTAACAATGGTCCTAACCACTTGCACGGTGGCCCTACTGGTTTCCACGCTCGCGTATGGGACGCAGAGCAAATCAACGACCACACACTTGTGCTCCGCTACGTTTCTGCTTACTACGAAGAAGGCTTCCCTGGTGAATTGTCTATGACTGTGATGTATTCTCTCACTGAAGACAACGAACTTAAGATAGACTATAAGGGTACTACCAACAAGAAGACCATTGTCAACATGACAAGCCACGGATTCTTCTCTTTGGCAGGCATCGCTAATCCTACTCCTACTTGTGAGGACGTAATTTGCCAAATCAATGCTGATTTCTATGTACCCATCGATGAAAATAGCATTCCTACGGGCGAAATCCGTAGCGTTAAGGGTTCTCCTTTCGACTTTACTACGCCCCACCCCGTTGGTGATCACCTCACCGACTTCTCTAACGAGCAAATCAAGAATGGCGCTGGCTACGACCACTGCTTTGTGCTCAATAAGCACGAACCAGGCGAACTCTCTTTCGCAGCTAAGATTGTAGAACCTAAGAGCGGCCGCTCTATGGAGGTTTATACTACCGAACCGGGCGTACAATTCTATTCTGACAATTGGGCTGACGGCTACAAGGGGCAGCACGGTGCTACTTTTGGCAAGCACTCTGCACTCTGCTTTGAAGCACAACACTTCCCCGATAGTCCCAACCGCGCTTACTTCCCACCCGTAGTGCTCAAACCGGGCCAAGTTTACACGCAAAAGACTATCTACAAGTTTGGTGTAGAAGACTAACCACATGTTACTGAAGTTTACGAACTTACAATCGAGTAGGTTCGTAAACTTTTGCAGCTAACCACCTTATCGAAATAACAAATCTATCTAATAATTTAATTATCTTTCTCACAAACAAAAATGAGTAATCAAAAGAAACAATGGGGAGCTATCATCATTATGATTGCGCTCTTCGCTATGATTGCCTTCGTGACAAACCTTTGTACACCTATGGCAACCATTATTAAGAACCAAGGCGAAATTTCAAACGTATTGGCACAGATTGGTAACTACGGTAACTTCGTAGCTTACTTAGTAATGGGTATTCCTGCAGGTATGCTTATCGCCAAATTTGGCTACAAGAAGACAGCCCTTATCGGTTTGGCTATTGGTATCTTAGGTATCGCTATTCAGTGGTATAGCGGTCAGATTGAGAATCCCAAAGAAAACTTAGGTCTCGTATTTGGCGTTTACCTCGTTGGTGCTTTCATCGCAGGTTTCTGTATGTGTATCTTGAACTGCGTTGTTAACCCAATGCTTAACATTCTTGGTGGTGGTGGTAACGCTGGTAACCAGTTGATTCAGACGGGTGGTGTGTTTAACTCTACCGCAGCTGTTTGCTGCTACATCTTGATGGGTGCCCTTATCAGCGATGCAACAAAGGCTAAGATTTCTGACGCTACTCCTGCCCTCATGATTGCACTTGGCATCTTCATTTTGGCTTTCATCATCATCGCCATGACTAAGATTGAAGAACCCGAACAAGCTCCCGTTGAAGTTAGCTTGATTAAGGGTGCTATGAGCCACCGTCACTTCGCTCTCGGTGCTTTAGCTATCTTCCTTTACATGGGTATCGAAGTAGGTGTGCCCAACTTCGTTCAGCAATACTTGACTAATGAAATGATGATTCCTGCCGGAACAGTGGGTATGCTCGTAGCCGTATATTGGTTTATGATGCTTATCGGCCGTTTCGTAGGTGCATCTATCGGTGGCAAGGTGAGCAGCCGTACTATGATTACTACTGTATCAATCGCCACACTCGCACTCGTACTCTTCGGTATGTTCGCTCCGACTGACGTACTCGTAGCTTTCCCTGGTGTTGACTGGGGTAGCCTCACTGTTGTATGGCAAGACGTACCCGTAGGTATCTTTGCCTTCTTGCTCGTAGGTCTTTGCACTTCAGTAATGTGGGGCGGTATCTTCAACATGGCTGTTGAAGGTCTTGGCAAGTACACTGCTATCGCTTCTGGTATCTTTATGACCATGGTATTCGGCTGCGCTGTGATGATGTTCATCCAAGCTTCTGTAGCTGACGCCGTAGGTTATATCCAGAGCTACTGGGTAGTTGTATTCTGCGCTGCTTACCTCCTCTTCTATGCATTGGTTGGTAGCCGCGTATCAAAGCGTGAAGAATAAATAAGTCATTGAAAAGTTTAGAAGTAATCGTTTAATGCTTCTAAACTTTTCTATTCCATCTAACAATATAAAATCCCTACTCCCATGAAATTAACAGTAGATGACGTAAGAAGCCGTTTCGTTGAACACTTCGACGGCACAACAGGCTCAGTATATGCTTCACCCGGTCGTATCAACTTGATTGGTGAACACACCGACTACAATGGTGGCTTCGTATTCCCCGGTGCAGTATCTCAGGGCGTTATTGCAGAGATTAAGCCCAATGGCACTCGCAAAGTACGCGCTTACTCTATCGACTTGAAAGATTACGTAGAGTTCAGCCTTGATGACGAGAAAGGTCCTTCTGCTACTCACTTCCGCTTTATCTTTGGTGTATGCCGCGAGATGATGAAGCTCGGTGTACCCGTTGAAGGTTTCAACACTGCTTTTGCTGGTGATGTACCCCTCGGTGCTGGTATGTCTTCTTCAGCTGCATTGGAAAGCACTTACGCTTTCGCTTTGAACGATCTCTTCGCTGACAACAAGATTGACAAGTTCACTCTCGCCAAAGTTGGTCAAGCTACAGAACACAACTATATCGGTTGCAACTGCGGTATCATGGACCAATTCGCTTCTGTATTTGGTAAGGCTGGTAGCTTGATGCGTTTGGACTGCCGTTCACTTGAGTTCAAGTATTTCCCCTTCGACCCGAAGGGTTACAAACTCGTATTGCTCAACTCTCAAGTAAAGCACGATTTGGCCACTTCTGCTTACAACGACCGTCGCAAGAGCTGCGAAAACGTTGTTGCTGCTATGAAGAAGCACTGGCCGAATGTAGATAGCTTGCGCGATGCAACCTACGACATGCTTGACGAAGTTCGCTCAGAAGTTAGCGAAGAAGATGCACTCCGTGCTAAGTACGTTATCGGTGAAAAGTACCGCGTACTCGAAGTTTGCGTTGCACTCGAAGAGGGCGACTACGAAGAAGTTGGTAAAAAGATGTACGAGACTCACTATGGTTTGAGCAAGGAGTACGAAGTATCTTGCCCTGAATTGGACTTCTTGAACGACGTTGCTCACAGCTGTGGCGTAACAGGTTCACGCATCATGGGTGGTGGCTTCGGTGGTTGCACTATCAACCTCGTTAGCGACGACCTCTATGCGAACTTCATCGACACTGCCAAGAAGGCATACAAGGAGAAGTTTGGCAAGGATCCTATCGTAATCGACGTTGTCATTGGCGACGGCTCTCGCAAGCTCTGCTAAAATATATTTACAAATAATCAATAGAAAAGGCGTACCTTTGAGATAAAGGTACGCCTTTTATCATTATAAGGACTTACGTAGCGGTAAAGGACTATGTAGATAAATAGATTATCCCATTAGGGGTGGAATTTTATGGCTCTGCAACGGCTGTGTGGACAAAACGCTTTTAGGACAAAAATTGCAGTTTTACCCACAATGCGTTACAAAGCCTATATTTCTCTCTATAACTTTAACTTATCAATCAAAGTCTTATTCAATTTCTTTAAATCGCGTCCTGTCTTATTAATAAGCGTTTCGGGCATTCGCTTCCACTCATTAAAGAAGTTAGGAACTAATTGCATGAGGTTTTGAATAGGAGCTTGAAGTGGAAACTCTGTGTCTGACTTATCAGGGTTGACTACTACATTAAGCCCCCTATGGTGTATCTTCACCTCTATTGTATCGCCCGTAACAAAAGGGTCGCCGTCAAAGTGTGCCACACCACTACCCTCTCGTGTAATTCGCAAACTCTCAGCCTTAAACGTTTTGACATGACTATTCGCTGGCAACGTACCCGTAAACAGTTGAAAAGCCACTTGAGGTGCTTCTAACGTATTGAAAGGTTCCATTACAACGACATCAAGCAACCCGTCCTTCATGCTGGCATAAGGAGCAATATAAGCATCATTGCCGTATTGCGAAGCGTTCGCGCACGCAATTAAAAAAGCACGACACGACTCTTTCCCTTCTGCATCTTCAATCGTATAAGTTTGTGGCTTATACTGAAGTCCTGATTTTAAAGTATTTTCTACGTAAGTTAGCAAGCCGCGTTTACCCGATGCGGCAAACTTTTCGCTTATAAAGGCATCAAATCCTACGCCACAAGTACAAAAGAAATGGCGATCGTTTATCGTTCCATAATCTAATTGGTGTATTTCGCCTTGATTAATTATTGCTATAGCCTTTTTAGGTTGTAATGGTATACGCAAATGACGTGCTAGGCCATTACCAGAACCACAAGGAACAATAGCCAATGCCGTATTCGTATGAACCAACGCACGTCCTACTTCATTCACTGTGCCATCTCCCCCAACAGCCACGACAATATGCGCACCCTGCGATGCTGCCTCCGCAGCTATCGTTGTAGCATGTCCTGCATACTGCGTATAAGCAATTTCGACGTCGTACGTTTCAGCATTGGTCGACTTCCGCGCCAACTTTTCGATGCCTTGCTTTTGCTGTGTGCCTGATATAGGGTTTATTATGTATACTATCTTTTTCTTCATGAACTATAAGACGCTAGAATGCGAAAAATACTTATTAGATTTTAATCGCACTAAGTTATTATTGCAAAGATAGTGCAAGGCGAGCGCAATAAAAAGGAAAATGCAATTTTTCTTTTTATTACCAAACCGCAGCCTACCTTATTTAAAGGTAGTGCAAGGCGAGCGCAATAAAAAGAAAAAT
>ERZ1031095.620-NODE-620-length-11740-cov-5.678134_pt1 | contig 11740 bp, 10 predicted proteins | sample MGYA00517108_ERZ1031095 | MGnify/ENA primary metagenome ERZ1031095 (study PRJEB33719, sample SAMN04261275) | wastewater metagenome | biome: rural village; feature: human; material: feces | host: Homo sapiens | place: El Salvador | collected 2013-01-07 ... | reverse complement strand
AAATATAATATCCCACGCGTGATCTATCGTCTTTTGCATTTCCAATCAAATCTCCTGATTTAAAATTCAATCCAATATCTCTTACGCCTGGAAGATTCTTTGCATTTTCTAATCCATTCACAGATTTCACTCTTCCTGGTTCGAAGTCAAAAAAACCTAATACGGCACATTTTTCTTTATCAAAATTCCTTTTTACCTCTGGATGTTCTCCTAACAATTCACGAATCAATATCTCGTTACTATTTATATTAGACATAATTGGTACTATGTCAGATGAAATTCTAGTTCCACCTCCACGAGCTGCAATTTCGATCAAATAGAACATACCATCCATATATTTATACTCTGCATGTGTCAATCCAAATGGAAGTTTCATCTTTTCAACCATTCGAGTATTTATTTTTCTTAATTCATCATAATCATACTCATCATCATAGTTTGTAAATAGCAATTCCTGCGCAATACTTGGATTATATGAAAAATGATTTTTCTTTGATATTGCCGTAACAATATATTGATCCGATGTTTTTATCCCATCCACTGTAAATTCTTTTCCTTCAATATACTGCTCCACCAAAATTGCCTTTTCTGAATTAGAATAGCTTAATGTCTCATCATAATGCTTTCTCAGCTCATCTTCTGAATCAATTATAAAAATTCCTCTGCTTGACTGGCTATCCAAAGGTTTTATGATTGCTTTCCCTAATATTTTCCAAAATCCTACTGCCTCATCCAAGCTATGACATAATTTATATTTAGGATATGCAAATCCATTTTTTTTGCAAAACTCTCGCATCTTATATTTGTTTGTAAACAATTCCGCTTTTTCTTTTCCAATTCCTCTTAACCCCAGCTTTTCTGCAACATACGCAACCGTTGGAACTGCTATATCACTCTGGTCTGTCAAAATTGCATCCGGCTTATATTTACATGCTATATCTAGATTTTTTTCTTTATCTAGAACATCAGCGACTTCACAAAAATCTGCATACTGAAATGCAGGTGAATCCTCATATAAATTTGAACATACTACCTCATGTCCCATTCTCTTTGCTGTCTTCACAATTGGACACTGCCAATCTCCACCAGCTATTATCATTATTCTTGACATATATTTTCCTCATCTACATTTATAGTCTCTTTTATCACATATTGTGGTTCTCTATTCAAATGCAAATATACCCTGCCAACATACTCACCAATCAATCCCAGAAAAATCAAATTAATTCCCGTTGAAAACAAAATTGCTACCATTGTAGAAGGCCAGCCTACCGCTAATGCTGGGTTCAAAATTTTCTTTACTACAATTATAATCGCACCTATAAATGCTGCTACCGCCATAATATTTCCCATATGCATTGCTAACTGCAATGGTTTTGAAGAAAAGCCCAAAATATTTGACCATAAACCTATAAGTTGCTTTAAATGATATCCCGACTCTCCGTACTCTCTTTTAAAATGCTGTACTGGTACACTTTTTATATTTCTAGTTGCCCTTAAAATCAATCCCAGCAAATATGTATGCGACCCCGTATACTCTATAATACTATTGCGAACATACTTTCGCATTATCCAAAAGCTTGAGCTAGTTATTTCCTTCGGCTTTCCTAATAATACAGATACCGTCATTCGGTTAAACCAACTTCCAAAGTTTCGAAACAGTGAATGCTTTTTACTAGGGTAATATCCATACACAACATCATACCCTTCATCAAAGGCTTCAAACATCTTTGGCAATTGAGATGGATGTGTCTGCATGTCATCATCCATGCTAATAATTACATCCCCCTTCGCGCATCTCAACCCCGCCATCATTGCATTATGCTGTCCTGTATTTTTCCCCAAGTTAATCACTTTAACATTTTTATGTTCTGACGCCAAACTTGTTAAAACTTTCATAGTCTCTCCTCCATCAGGAGAACAATCATTAACTAATACGAATTCAAATTCCTCTTTATTCATTTTTCTTAATTCTTCGCTAGTTAAATCAACAACCTTTTTTATTGTATGTGATGAATTATAACATGGTATCACTATTGAATACATTTCACTAACTCCTACTTCCAAAACTCATGTATTTTTTCCGAAATATATACTATTTCACTCTCTTTTAATCCATAATACATTGGTAATCTAACCAATCGTTCGCTCTCATTTGTTGTATATTTATCTTCGCCTCTGAACTCGCCATATTTCTTTCCTGCTGGTGCAGAGTGTAATGGAATATAATGAAATACAGCATTGATTCCATTGTCCTTCAGATAAGAAAGCATTTTCGTTCTTTCATCAAAATTCTTTGTCTTGATATAAAACATATGTGCATTATGCGTACATCCTTCTGGTATACAAGGCAACTCTATCTTCCCTTGTTTTTCAAGGTCAGACAGTAATTCAAAATATAAATTCCAGCTCTTCATTCTATCGTCATATATTTTTTGTGCTGCTTCAAGCTGTGCCCACAAATATGCTGCATTTAATTCACTCGGCAAATAAGAGGATCCCGCATCAACCCATGTATATTTATCAATCTGACCTCGGAAAAACTTGCTTCTATTTGTTCCTTTTTCACGAATAATTTCTGCACGCTCGACATTATTCGCATCTCTTATTAAAAGAGCACCGCCTTCTCCCATACTATAATTTTTTGTCTCATGGAAACTAAAACATCCATAATCACCAATCGAACCAAGTGCTTTTCCTTTATATGAGCTCATAATTCCCTGTGCAGCGTCCTCAATCACAACTAGGTCATGACAATTCGCGATTTCCATAATTGTATCCATCTCACATGCAACCCCTGCATAGTGTACTGGCACAATTGCCTTTGTCTTATCTGTTATCGCGTCTTCAATCAGGGTCTCATCAATATTCATTGTGTCTGGTCTAATATCTACAAACACACATTTTGCTCCTCTTAACGCAAATGCATCGGCTGTTGAAACAAATGTATAAGACGGCATAATAACCTCATCTCCCGGTTGTATATCAGCAAGTAGAGCGGCCATCTCTGTTGCATGTGTACAAGAAGTTGTTAATAACGCCTTTGACGCGCATGTCTTACTTTCAATCCATGCGTTACACTTTTTTGTAAATGCCCCATCACCACATATTTTATGTGAAGCAATTGCTTCCGATATATATTTTTCTTCATTCCCCAAATATGGTGGAATATTAAAATTAATCATTTGATTTTCCCTCGTTTTCTATTTATGTATAATGAAATATTCTCACTACCTTTTCAAAATATTGTTATACATAATTTTATACTTTTGAATTATTTTCGAACTCTCAATGTTCACGATTATTGTACAAGAATCCTCTTTCAAATTCAAGTTTTCCAACATTTCATATCTCAATTAGCAAGTCAAGACCATGAACATTTTGATTTATCAAGTTCCGAAACAGATGTTAACATCACCGCTTTCCTAAGGTCATGACTTTTTCCTCCTATCTTCCAATAATCATATTGCCAGCTCTTAGACTGTTGATTTTATACCGCCACTTTTCTCCTCATTAGCATCATAGCCAATGCCTTTTGTCCGCATGTGATAAAAATCTCAAATCATCCCACTATAACTGTAATAAATAATTTTTTCTATTATGTAATATAAACATTTCATAGAATCCTGTTTTCTTCTTCATTAGCTATACTTTATTATATATTTTGAGCCATACTTAAGTATAATATCATACTCTTCTATATTTGTCCAAATTTTAGAGATTTTGGCTTTTTGTCAAGTAATCGTTGGCACGATACGCATTACATAAAAATCCTATATTCGGCAGTTCTTTCTGGCAGTCATATACATTTATCCCCACCAACTTTGTTCCGTTTTATATACCTGCAAAATATTCCCATGCCTGACGTGTGTTTGCTTTTACTGTGTCTTCAAATACATTAAACTTCCCTGAACTGGATATTCGTAAACGCTCATATGGAGCGTTTACGAATTTAAAAAACGAAACATCCAATCTGAATTCACTGATTCAGAACTAACATTTTCAGCATGTTCCAATTCTTCATAAGTATTATCAACTACTGCTTCAATATTTTGTTGCTTGGTAATCTCTTGATATACCAAACGACTAGATGCCCTTTTTGCAATCTGATTTACCAAATCCAGACCATCATATATCTCCAATTTATACTGCCTCAGTCTCATTCTTCGGGATGCAATATCTCTTAATATCTCAATATCACTATCCTCAGTCAACATAAATCCGCAATTGCTTTCATTCTCTAGCGGATAATATATCACTGTACAATATTTCTCAAGCATCCCAAAAATATCATCTCGAATTATCTTTTCGTCTGCTTTTTTTAATTCCTCAATAACTATACATATTGTTTCTACTATTTTATTCTAATCCATATTAACCTCTCCGAAAAAAGGCTGCACATAATGTACAGCCCATTTTTCAGTCCTATCCAATTATATTGACTCTTTCAACTCAGCATATTCATCTATTAAGTCTAATACTCTATCCAGATTTTCCGGATTATCAAATTCTTTCATATATTGCAAATCTGGAAGCATAGTATCAGTTTTGTATTCAAGCAGCTCCTTCTTTGTCATGCGCAAAGCATCCACTATTCTATCTCACCCAAACTCCGCTCGCATTAAACCTATACACTTTCTTTCCAATCCTTACCTTGCCAGTCATCATCGCTCCTGAACCATTCATGTAGTACCAGTTACTGCCATCCCAGACCCAGCCTGTCGCCATTGCTCCGGAACCGCTCATATAATACCAGTTACTGCCATCCCAGACCCAGCCTGTCGCCATTGCTCCGGAACCATTCATGTAATACCAGTTACTTCCATCCCACATCCAGCCTGTCGCCATTGCTCCGGAACTACTCATGTAGTACCAGTTGCTTCCGTCCCAGACCCAGCCTGTCATCATAGCTCCTGATGCATCCATATAATACCAGTTTGCTCCGTCCCAAGCCCAGCCTGTCACCATGGCTCCAGAACTGCTCATATAGAACCAGTTATATCCATTCCAGCCCCAGCCTGTTGTCATGGCTCCGGAACTGCTCATGTAGTACCAGTTTGCTCCGTCCCAGACCCAGCCGGTTGCCATGCTTCCGTCCGAGTTCATATAATACCAGACTCCATTGACACTCTTCCAGCCTGTTACACGAGTATTATTCTCGTAGTAGTACCAGTAGCCATTTTCATAGCTCCAGCCATTTATCTCCTGCGCGGGCTGCTGAGGGGCTGTGTTGTTATTTGGATTATTATTTGTGTTATTTCCGGTCGTATTACCTGATGTATTATTATCAGGTTTTGTCTCAGGTTTATTTACATCTGTATTGCCAGTGTTGTTACCAGGTTTATTGCCATCTGTACTGCCTGTTGTATTGTCGGGCTTGTTTTCAGGCTTATTCCCAGTAGTGTTATCTTCATTTTGTTTCCAGTGTGCATACAGTATCTGGTCGCTTGTCACAGTTACTGTCGATGCACTGCTGATTTTACTGCCTCCGTCAACCGCTGTATACCAGCCCTCAAAGCTATAGCCATCTCTTGTTGGCACATACGTATCCAGCCCGTCATACTTTCTGCCTTCTGATACCGTGAAGCTGCTTCCTGCTGCCAGCTTTCCTCCATTTGCATTAAGTGTAACTGTATGGGTTGGAATCACAGGCTCTACTGCCGGTGTCTTCACATTGTTGTCTGTAAATGCTTTTATACACAGATTTCCATTGGCATTTTGGCCGAAAGCACTGCCTGAACCTATAAAACTATTATATTTCGTGCCGGTCTGATATCCTTGTACCGCGGCATTATATATATAGTTTTGCGTTCCTTCCTCCTGCACGCTGATGGCCTGTTCACAATCGATTGCCGGCTTATCCGTTGTTACTACAACAGAAAATGTATCACCTGCACTTAACTCTACTTCCTGTTCAAGTGGAATTGTATACACACCTGCATTAAGTGTACTTCCAGTCGTTGTTGACACCAAATCTCCCGATTGAGGATTCCAAGAATATTGAATATTTTTGTATACATCAATCTGGTATGACACATTTGCCACTCTGACCATAGACAATGATACCGCCTTAAGTGTTTCAGAGTCTACTCCATCCTTCGCCTTAATCTGAAATACATTTGCCACAGTAGTGGCATTTACAGTGTATGTGTCCATACCTCCATCCAGCTGATAATTATTATCATATGGTCGGTCTGCAACAAAATCAAAGGATACTGCGCTGTCAGAAATTGTCGGGTCACAATAGCTGATCCAGAAATATGGTGTATCTTTTCCCCAGCTGTTTCTTACCAGCCAGGCTCCATCACTTGCAGGTCTTGCATCTGCTGTATAGCCAAAGTTTTCTTTTGAGTAATTGTCATCCCAGCCTACAATCATGACTGCATGGTAACCACCACCACTTTTCAGATTTTTTTCATCATAAACATAATAATTTGATGTCACATAGCTCACATCTGATGCCGTACCACCACGATACCAGTTATAGTCATAGTAAGTAATACCAACTCCGCCATGCTCCATAATCTGCTCTTTAACAAGCTCCGGATTGGTCTTGATATTAGTAAAATATGCGTCTGTCATGTAGGCTGCATTTTTCGCATATGCATACTCAGATGATAAGCCATTTTTGACACTTGTCACTGCCTGTGAATATGGGAGAACTGCCTCTGTTGTAGGTCCATACCACTGTGCAAATCGGCGCACACTCATCTGATAGCTGCCACCATACTGCAAATAGCAGAATTGTCCCCCTGTATTAGTATATATTCCATTTGGTCCATCATTCCATCTAATATAATCCCCCTCTGTTCCGCCCAGAGGGTCTACTACAGTATGATAGTTAAAATATGCTAATGACAACTCGCTTAAATCAATTGTCTTATCTGCTTTACCATCATGTATCAAGTCAAACTCTGCAAGTCCCACAGATGAAAATGCCCAGCATGTTCCGTAGGGATTCTGATTTCTGTTTGCCGGCATTGAGTCAATAAATGACTGGTCTACCGGACTTGGATATGCTGCCGGTATTGCCTCCCGCCCTGCGTAGTTCTGATATTCCGGCAGTTCAACTGTCGGTGTATTATTGTCATCCTCTGACAGCACATATCCGCCACCAAAAGACGCAGGCTGCGGGTCCGTTCCCAGCTCACTTGCCCAAATCGTAACCCTGCCACTCTGCATTCCCAGCATTGCAATAGCTGCAAGAGCTGCTCCACTGATTAGTTTTTTGATAATGTGTTTTTGCACTATATTTCTCCTGTATTGTAAAGTTAATCGTTACTTTAGTACTATTGTACTTACTTTGACTATACAGGAAATTTTCCAGTGCGTCAAGTTATATATTTATTTATCCTGTTCCTGTATAACTGCCTTCACAGAAACCGCCTGATTTGCCACATGCTCGTGCATAGCCTCTGTCACCTTCACCTTATCCCTGGCCTCAAGTGCTGCCACAATGGCATTGTGCTCTGCCATAAGTGTCGGGTAGTTTTCAGGATTTTTCAGGCATTCTACTCTGTATCTGAAAAGCTGTTCTCTCATGTTCCCCAGAAGAGCTACCAGTCTTGCATTATCTGTTGCTTCATATATTATGTCGTGAAATCTCACATCCACATCCGCAATCTTCTTTACGTCACCAGACTCAAGAATCTCTTCAAATTCCTTCTTGGTTTCCTTTAAAATCTGCATCTGTTCTGCTGTCATTCGCTCACAGGCTATCTGTGCAGCAAGCTCGTCCAGAGCATCCCTGACCTCAAGCACATCCTCCATATCCTTCAGGGTCATCCTTGCAACTTCTGCGCCCTTTCTTGGCATTGTAACTGCAAGTCCTTCCTGCTCTAACATTCGTATTGCTTCTCTGATTGGTGTCCTGCTGACCCCAAGCTTTGATGCTAGCTGCAGCTCCATAAGTCTCTCTCCCGGCTGCAGTTCCCCCTTTAAGATTGCTTCTCTTAATGTATTAAATACTACATCTCTAAGTGGCAGATATGCATCCATATTAAGTGTAAGATTATCTGTCATTCTCTTTCTCCTTTAAAATATTTTCCTCTCATCTAATTCTGTTGTTATATATATCTGTCAGGTAGGTCTGTCTCGACAAGCCTGATTTTTTCATCGCCTTGTATGCCTGTTTTGCCTTTTCAGCATCATCAAACAGACCGAAAACTGTAGGACCGCTGCCGCTCATCATGGCTCCTGCGGCTCCATTTTCTATCATGTTTTTCTTTATCTCAGCTATTATGGGATAATTCGGTATGGTTACTGTCTCCAGAATATTTCCCATATGGTCACATACTCCCTGTAAATCCTTTGCCTTTATATCCTTAATTAGCTGGTCTATATCCGGATGCTTTGCCTTTCCATCCAGCTTGAGGTTCTCATATACAAACTTCGTGGACACAGATATCTGTGGTTTGGCAATGAGTACAGGGCACTTTATCATAGGCGGCAGGGACTTAAGCTTCTCTCCTATGCCTTCTGCCAGTGCTGTTCCTCTCATCAGGCAGTAAGGTACATCTGCCCCGATTTTGACACCTCTGTCCTTTAGCTCCTGCATGGACAATCCCAGCCCGAACATTTTATTCATTCCATATAACATAGCTGCTGCATCGGTGCTTCCGCCTGCCATTCCTGCTGCAACCGGAATCCGCTTGTCCAAATCAACAGACACGCCCTCTGTTATATCAAATTCATCCATCAGCAGTCTGCCCGCCTTATATATGAGGTTATTTTCATTTACCGGTAAATATGACAAGTTCGTCTTTATTCTTATCCCCGGTTCACTGGTTTTCTCTATATTCACCCTGTCAAATAAATGAATCGTCTGCATGATCATACGGACTTCATGGTAGCCGTCTTCTCTTCTTCTGACCACATCAAGCCCCAGATTTATCTTTGCTAATGCTTTAAGCGATATCTTATCCATATTGTACTTCCTCTGTTTTTTGTATACAAAGGGATTATAACATTTATTCTTACAAAGAGCAAATTTCCCGATAAAGATATTTCAAATTCTGCCGATATATAATTTGAAAGGATACGGACATCCGCATTTGACCAAGGAGGGCACGATATGGGTATTGATATTTACAATGTAACTTCTGCAGTCGGCACAACTTCAACAGCCACTGCTAAAACTACAAAGGCTTCTGACAAGACTTCAGAGAGCAAGTCATCTAATAAGGCTTCTTTTTCAGACAAGGCTGCTGTATATGAGAAGTCATCAGGCACAGACACAAAGTCTTCTTCAAAAACTAAGAGCAATTCAGCAATTGTCGCACAGCTTAAGGCTGATGCCGAGGCTAGACAGAATCAGCTTTTAGAGATTGTAAGAAAATCTATTGGGGATCAGGCTTTCACTTTTGCAAAGGCCACTAACCTCAAAAGCGTATTTGAGAATATGACTGTTGATCAGGACACTATCCTTCAGGCACAGAAGGACATCGCTGATGATGGCTACTGGGGTGTTGAGCAGACCTCTGACAGAATTCTGGATTTTGCGAAGGCTCTGTCTGGCGGAGATTCTTCTAAGGCTGAGGAGCTCTTAAATGCTTTCAAAAAGGGATTTGACCAGGCTACCGCGGCTTGGGGTGACAAGCTTCCTGATATCAGTCAGAGAACATATGATGCTGTTGTCGAGAAGTTCCGGAAGTGGACTGAGGGCACAGAGGAATAAACTGCATACTTTGTTATATAACTAATCCGCGAATGTCAGGTTCGCGGATTTTTTTGCTGATACTGGTGGCGTCGGGGATTGGGCATGGGTATGGATTCCCTGCAGAGGTCAGCCTTTTTAGCTAGCTTATGACTCCCCAGTAATGCTTCTGCGCACAAGAAAAACCTTAAAGTAAAGCCATAGCTTTTGCCAACACAATTTTTTGCCTTCAATAAGGTGTACTTCAACGCATTTGACAAGGGGCGCAAAGTGTCCGTCTCAGGTGTACAACCAGCTGACCATTCTAGTTGGACTAAGAGCCTTGCTCAAGAAGTGCCTATTAGGGGCACCTGCGCACAACTCAAGCAGTTTCTTTTATGCGCGTCCGCGCAGAGAAGAAACTGCTTTCAAACATGTGACTACGGTGCCCCAGCTCTTCCTTCGCTAAGGCTCTAAGTCCAACACGAATGCCCCCTGAATTGTTGTACACCTGAGACGGACACTTTGCGCCCCTTGTCAAATCGTTTGAAGAACAGCTTTAATCGAAGAAGGCAAAAAATTGTCTTGACATTCGCCATTCATCTTGTATAATACAATTTGCAAATGATTTGCAAATGCAATCAAATTGCAATTACAAACTATGAATTATATAAGGAGACCCTATGCTCGACATTTTATTAGATACCATATTAGACAGCGTAAAATTACTACCATTTTTATTCCTGACCTACCTTGCCATGGAGGCTCTGGAGCACCATACAGGTCAATCCCTGCAAAAAAAGATAAGCTCTGCCGGCAAGACCGGTCCTATCTGGGGCGGTTTACTGGGTGTGATTCCCCAGTGCGGCTTTTCTGCTGCCGCTTCCAGCCTTTATGCCGGCCGCGTAATTACTGTAGGAACCCTGATTGCAATATTTTTGTCCACATCTGATGAGATGCTTCCTATTTTCTTATCAGAAGCTGTGCCGGTTTCTACTATTGTAAAAATCCTTGGCACCAAGGTGGTTATTGCGGTTATCTCCGGATTTATTGTGGAGTTCATCTATCATTTCACCCTTCACAGGAAGGATGAGGATATGGACATAGAGGTGGTCTGTGAGGAGGAGCACTGCAGTTGTAAGGATGGACTATTTGTTGCCGCCTTAAAGCACACCCTCAGAATATTTGTGTATATTTTCATTATCTCTCTTATCCTTAACCTTGTAATCGGTATGATAGGCGAGGACAATCTGGCATCATTATTTTCAAGCCTCCCTGTTGTTGGTGAAGCTGTTGCGGCTCTGATTGGTCTTATTCCAAACTGTGCTTCTTCTGTGGTTATCACTCAGCTTTATCTGGACGGAATCATCGGTGCCGGTCCTATGATGGCTGGTCTTCTGGTTAACTCTGGTGTGGGTCTTCTGATTCTGTGCAGGCTCAACCGCCATGTTAAGGAAAATGCAGCTATTATCGGTTCTGTATACGCTCTGGGTTTAATCTGGGGAATTATTATTGAATTTACGGGAATTGTGTTTTAACTGGAGGACTTGCAATGAGTACAAATGGCTATACGACTACCAGTCGTACTAAAATACTTGAATTTTTAAAAAATAACTGCGACAGGACTGTAAAGGTCAGTGATATCCAAAAATACCTTATCAACACCGGCCACGAGGTCAACATCACTACTATTTACAGGTATCTGGATAAGCTCTCCAATGATGGAACCGTCATGAAATATGTCTCTGAAAAGGGCAATCAGGCTGTCTACCAGTACATTGATCTGGGGCTTCACTGTGAAAATCATCTGCACCTGCAGTGTACCAAGTGTGGTGCCATCTTTCATCTTGACTGTTCCTTCATGAGTGAGATTGCAGAGCACATCCAGGCAGAACATGGTTTTGCTATACAATGTAAAAACTCTATTATATACGGACTCTGCCCTAAATGCCAGGATATGTAATATCCGCCGAGACTGTCACCGGCAGCTTTTATTGCATACTTTGATATACAGAGACCTTGCCACTGGCAGCTTCTCTTGCATGCTTTGATAGTCGCCGCCACCCTTAAAAAGGGTGGCTCGGGGCGCTGGGTATAACCCCTTGG
>ERZ1031095.618-NODE-618-length-11793-cov-4.378770_pt1 | contig 11793 bp, 9 predicted proteins | sample MGYA00517108_ERZ1031095 | MGnify/ENA primary metagenome ERZ1031095 (study PRJEB33719, sample SAMN04261275) | wastewater metagenome | biome: rural village; feature: human; material: feces | host: Homo sapiens | place: El Salvador | collected 2013-01-07 ... | reverse complement strand
ATAATGTGCCAATCCCACAAAATATGGTCCAACTTCTCTAATTCCAGATCTACAAAATTCATAAAAACTAAACCTCACTGTATCTGCTAACAAAACCAGCGAAAAAATAAAATATATTACGAAAAATGGAAGTATAAACAGGTATCCCCATTTTGCATAATTTACGCCCTTTTTTTTCTTCATGAGACGAATTCCTTTCTACCAGAGTGGCTACTGCGGAGTCTTATTACTCCGCAGCTCATTTAAGAATTTATTCTGGCCATGTAACCTGTTTGATGTCTGGATAACGCTCTTCAATAGCTGTCTCGAAGTTTGCCTTAGCCTTATCGTAATCAACATTTCCCTGTAAGTAGTCACTAAATGAGCTCTGAATAAGCTCTACACATCCTTGATCATATGCTGAAAGTGGTGCAATCTTTATATTCTCAGCTACAGGTGCAAAATATGCAAATGGATTCTGTCCTCCAAGGAAATCAGATGCAAATGACTCATCTGTTGCAGCTTCCTGCATTCCTGATTTAGTATTTGTAAAATCAGAGTAATCCTTAGAAATCTTAAGTAAGTTATCCTTATCTGCTGTCATTGCAAGGATGATGTCTTTTACATGCTCTGGGTCATCTGTTCCTGTTGCAGCGTGAATATAAGATCCTCCCCAGTTGTATTCCTGTGGTGGTGTTGTAACAGCCCATGAACCTTCAGCGCCATCCCAATTTGGTGCAAGTGTGAAGTCAATTCCCCATGCTGGGAATAAAAATGCAAATACTTTTGACTCAGAACCCATTGCTTTGTTCCAGTCATCATTCCACTGTCCTTTAACGTTTGCGTCTACGTATCCTGCATCAAGCCACTCTTTTGAGTCATTTACCCAGTTTGTGATCTTCTTGTCAACAACTACTGTGTCTGATCCAGGCTGTACCCATGAATTATCAATGCTGTTTCCATATAAACGGAATGTATCAGCATAAGAAGAGAATGTATAATATCCTTTTTCCTTAAGTTCAGCCGCTGTAGCCTTTAATGTATCCCAGTCTTTGGTCTTCTCGCCGATTTCTTCTGGATCATCTGTTCCAAATACATCCTTTGCTATATCTCTACGATAAACTAAAAGTCCTGGACAGCACTGCCATGTAGAACCTCTCTGTACTCCATCTGAATCAGATGCTGTTGTTCTTGTGAAATCATACTGGTCTGCAAATGCTTCATCACAGTCAATTCCCAAATCCTCAAGTGGCATTGCTACATCAGCATCTTTGTCTGTATATTTAAATACGTAATCTGTCTCTGATAAGAATATATCAATCTTGTCATCAGCTGATGCTGTTGCCTGATTGCCAAGTGCCTCATCAAGCTTCTGCTGATATACACCATCCTGATTAGGATTAATAATCCAATGAATCTCTGTTCCATCATTAAGTGTTGTAACTGTACCATCCTTAGAAGTCTCTTTAACCTCTGGATATACTGCCTCAAGTCTTGTACGGAACTCATCATTCCAAGAATAAATGTTAATAACCTTTCCCTCATCTGATGATGCCCCAGCTGCTCCTGTCTCGGTTCCATTTCCGTTTCCTGCTGTTGAGCCACATCCTGCAAGGAGTGTTGCCCCCATAGACAGTAACAGCATTGCGCTAATCACTTTCTGTTTCATTTTTCATTTCCTCCCTAAAGCTTTATGTATTGTTTACATTGTTTATATTACCCCTTAAAGGTTTTCGTTTATATTAAATCAATTGTAAAAATATCAAATTCATGTCATAATATAAAAAAGACGTCATATATCTTATATTTTCATATTCAAAGGAGACTGACATGGCACTTTCAAAAGAATGGTACAATTCAGAATTTATAGACAGTGAGAGCGAAACCCAGCATCGTTCCCCAAGTATTGAATACTCTTTTTACAATGCGGTAAAGACCGGAGATATGGATTATGTAGTGCAGAATTGCAAGGAGGATGCCTTTGTAAAGCTTGAAGGAACCGGAGTCCTGTCAAGAAATCCCCTGAACAATATCAAATATCATTTTGTAGTTACTACCGCCATGATAACCAGATACTGCATAGATGGCGGATTAGAACCTGAGCAGGCATACAGGCTAAGTGATTTCTATGTCCTTAAGATGGATAGCTGCACAACAATCCGACAGGTGGCTGATCTGCATCACGAAATGGCTAAGGATTTTACCGGAAAAATGATTCTTTATAAAAAGGCTTCTATCTTATCAAAGCCTGTTACACAATGTGTAGACTACATATACAGCCATATTAAGGAACGCATAACCATAGCTGATTTAGCAGCCTACACCAATCTCTCTGAAAGTTATCTATCAAGACTCTTCAAGCAGAATCTTGGCATATCAATCAGCGATTATATAAGAGAGAAGAAGATAGAAAAAGCAACCCACCTGTTAAAGTACTCAGATAAGCCCATTATTGATATTGCAGCTTACCTGTCTTTCTCATCCCAGAGTCACTTTATACAGATTTTTGAAGGATATACAGGCCTTACTCCCAAGAAATATCGGGACAAGCATTATAAGTCTATGTGGTAAAAATAAAGCTTCGCACATTTTGTTTACTATGTGCGAAGCTTTACGATTCTATTTATCCTATATTTATTTGTATTACATGGCACTGCTTATTCGAAAGTCTGTCTATGTCAGCTTTCATAAGTTTGACACTGTTTTCCGTTACATTTTCAAGCTTTATACCATCACACAATGCCTCTTTAATTCTGGCATATTCTGGTTCGATTTTGTCAGAATTATGTACTAAAACATCAAATTCATGACCCGAAAATCGGAAAGTAAGCCTGGCGTTTCCATTCTCATCATACTGATCCAGCATAAGATTTGGTGCTATAACAAGATTCCCCAGATTTCCATGTATTCCGTATACAGCAGTTACCATAGTGAGCATATACCAGCTCGCAGCACCTGTCAGATAAGAATACAAACCTCTTCCTGTATTATCAAAATACTCTGGTATTCCGGGATACATCCTGCTCCTGTCAAAATCCCTTGCTGTGTCAAGCAGAGTCCTAAGTACATTATGTCCTTCCCTTGCAAAGCCCTGCTTGTATAAGGCATATGCATACATCACTGCCATATGGGAAAATACCGCTCCATTTTCTTTCTCTCCATATGCAAAGCCAAACATCCTTCCAAGGTCTGATTTTTCTTCCTTAAAATCTGTGTTCAGCCTGTATCCTCCTGCCCTTTCGTCAAAGAGGTATCTGTCTGCACTTCTGCAGATTGCCTTTATCTGTTCTCTGTCTGCTGTTCCACTCATTATGGCAAATACCTGACCAGTCAGCATCATGCGTAGGTCATCCTGTCTGTAATATTCAACCTGTCTGCCACTGTTGTCATAGTATCCGTTAAACCAGCCTTCGTCACTTCCACCGGCTATCCACTCTTTGTTACGGATATTCTCCATCATCCAGGCAGCTTTACCTTCCAGATTTTTGCAAATACTCTCAATAGGTATTACAGCCATTTTGCCATTTGTACAGTGCTGGCAGGTCTTTGCATAACGCATCAGAAGCTCCTGTTTTTGTTCCGGACTGTTATATAATTCCTCACCCTCAGCCAAAAGTATTTCAAGCTCTTTTAGAACCTCAATTTTAGTCACACCGCTTATTGCCATTAGATTTCTAAGATATTTTGCAATATCTGTCAAATTTCCTGCATATGCACATGTAAACGCAACACTCTCTCCGTTTTCTGCTGCCATATCCAGTGCATCATTCCAGTCCGCACCATGCAGCCTCATTTCATTATGGGCACCCACATCATAAAATGCACAGAGATTTTCCACTAAAATATGCTCCAGCACTGTTACAAAATATATTTGCCCATTGACTATTTTTTGCTTACTGCCATACTCTGTATTCCATTCCAAATCATGGCTGCTGCCACGCAGTGACTGATAATCTTTAAAATAAGGCACCTTTTCAAACAGGATATCCATATCTCCAGTCTGGTCAATGTACAGTTTGGTGGTAACAAATGGCCAGAAAGCATGATCCATCCATACACGGGTTATATTATTCCTGTCAGCAATAAACTCTCCCGGCTCACTGCCAATAATAGTCGCATTAGTTCCGTCTATCCTGACGCCACCATAATTATTCACAATCATCCTCCGGACATCTGTCGGATCCATAATAAGAAGCGCAAGGCAGTCCTGCCATAAGTCTCGCCAGCCTCTTCCGCCCTTTCCATAGTCATGGTGTGGTAAAAAAGAACATCCATATATTCGTCTGAGTTCAGGCTGAAAACATATCCATTTCAGATAATTATCCACATCTGAATCACCTGTCTCAAAGCTTATATTTACCTTATCTATCCAATGCTTTTTTACTGCTTCTAATTCTTCTTTCACTGCTATTGCAGTACGATACTTCTTTGTGAGCTTATTTATATCGTTGTCTCTGTCTGTCAGTCCAGCCAGCATTATATAGCTGATAGTCTCCCCAGGTTTAACGGTCTTTTTCTCAAACCTGATGGCCCCTACTGCTTCCTTGCCTTGTATCTCAGTCCCTGGCAAGCATACTTTTTTATCAGTTCTTACAGCTTCCGGTATCAGAAAACTGCCTCCCTCTCCAATAAAATCCTCCACTGTAGGATAAAAGCCCTGAGGTTTTCCTTCTTCGCCTGTGGCTCCATATACAAAATAGCTGATATTATTCTTCTGGTGGCCTCTTTCATCAAAAGACAGAGTCGGTGTCACTTCAACCCCATATTCTGTTGTTTTTATTCTGTGCAGCAGGGAGGTTACATGTCTGTGATCTCTGATGTTGTCAGCACTTCTTCCGTATATTGGAATGACGCCAACAGGGGTAATCTCCATCTCATGTTCTGCCTTGTTTGTTATCTCCACAAGCATGACTTCCATGCTTCCATCAAGAATAACAAACGATGTTGTATCTGCTTCCAGTCCATATTTCTTAGACACGCGGTGCAGCTTCTGCCACATCATCCCGGCTTCGATTTGACTCTCGTCCTGCTCATCTGTAAATCTGTCAGCCTCCTGCCATGCAGATGAACCGCATACTGACCAGCAGCCCTGCCCCTCGATTCTGCACCAGAAGTTTCTGGTGTTTTTGTTATTATGGAGATTTTCTATACTGACAGGCTCCAGAAGAAAAGTATTCTGGTTTACTTTGCTGTCTCCTCCAAGATTTGGTGTAATGCTTGATTTAAGCCCGCCTTCACCTGCAAGAGGAAAATATAATCCACTGTAGTTTTCAGGATTTTTTATTCTGAATGTTCCATTTTTGTCTATGAATTCTATTTTTTTCATGTTTCCCGTTCTCCGTTAGCTTATCTATCCACCAATTGTTACATGGTTAATTCAATATAGGTATTTTCACTCATCATTTCTTCCGGAATATAATTGCCTTTAATCTCCTGTCCATTTACAAGCAGTTTGCTGCAGCCAGACTCAAGGTGTGCAGGATTTTTAACAAGTATATGAAGGTGTTTTCCTCTGAAGTCTTTGTCTATTTCAAAATTATCCCATGTCTTTGGTATAGATGGTGCTATTCTAAGTCCATAGAAATCAGGTCTCATTCCAAGGATTCCCTCCACGCAGCCTACCATTACGGTTGATGCCGTTCCTGTAAGCCAATGCACATGTGAGCGTCCAAAATTAGGACTTGCCTTACCTTCTGTAAACTGTCCATAACAATATGGCTCAAGTCTTCTGATTTCAGCTCTGTCGTTTTGTGCTGCTGGTGCATTTTCCATAAAGTATTGGAATGCCCTGTCTCCATGACCCTTAAGTGCTTCTGCAAGAATTATCCAGCCCTGTGACTGTGAAAAAATACCTGCGTTCTCCTTTGTTCCCGCATTATAAATTACAGCCAGTGCTCCATCAAATGCATGGGCATGATAAGGTGGATCCATAAGGATTGCTCCATACTCTGTATTAAGTCTCTCATATACCTGCTGCAATGCTTTATCAGCCTGTTCATCATTTGCCAGCCCACTTATTACAGCCCAGCTCTGAGGATTAAGCCACATATTAGCCTCAGGGTCCTCTCTCTTTCCGATTACCTGTCCCTCTCCTGTAAAGCCGCGGATAAATCTATCCTCATTCCAGCACAGGTTCTGTATAATATCCCCAAGCTTTTTCTGATTGTCAGTAAGATACTTTATATATTCCTCATCATTTTTATATGAAGCAAACTCTTTTAATATTGTCATTGCATAATAGAACTGAAGTGCCACAAATGTAGATTCCCCATCAGCTCCCAATCTCAGGCAGTCATTCCAGTCAGCATATAAGCCTGCCGGCATTCCATGTCTTCCCAGATGGTTCATAGAAAAATCAATTGCTCTTTTCAGGTGCTCATATACAGTGCCTTCATCCCTGTTTGCAAATGGAATCACTTCATCTATAAATGCCAGGTTTCCTGTTTCGGATACATACTTGTATACTGTTGGAAAAAGCCACAGGGCATCATCTGCTCTGTATGCCGGATGTCCTGTTTCCTGCACATATGAGGCATCATCCGGTGTATCCTCATGTCCTGGGTTATGTGTAAACTTGACAAGCGGAAGTCCACCACCATTATCAACCTGGGCAGAAAGCATAAATCTGATTTTTTCCACAGCCATTTCCGGCGCAAGGTGTATCACACCCTGTATATCCTGCACGGTATCACGATATCCGTATCCATTTCTAAGACCACAGTATGTAAATGAGGCAGCTCTCGACCAGATAAATGTCATAAAGCAGTTATATGCATTCCATGTATTTATCATAGTATTAAACTCATCACTTGGAGTCTTAATCTGAAAATGCGCCAGTTTTCCATGCCAGTATGATATAAGCTCCTCAAGTTCCCTGTCACATACATTTTTTGTATCTGCATAGGTCTCAACAATTTTTCCAGCCTCTTCATTTCCTGTCATTCCAACTAAGAATGCAATTGTCTTTGTCTCACCCGGTTTGAGCTCAATTACTGTAGTAAGTGCTCCACAGCTATTCTCATTATAATTTCCATGATTATTTAGTTTTCCGCTCTCGACCCCAACAGGATTGCTGTATCTGTGATATCTGCCAAGAAATTCCTCTTTATCTCCGCACCAGCTGTCAACTGCTGCACCAGCCAGACCTATAAATCTATTTACTACATCCTTATTGTCTATTTCTTTGCCATCCTCAATTCTGTCGAGATTAGCATGAATCATCTGACGTACTCTGTTTTCAACAAATATGGTCTTTGTGATAAACTGCGAATACTGGAGATTAACCTGGTCCTGCTCGTAGTTACTGTTATTTGTAAATTCAGCATAGCCTGTGATGTTTAAGCTTCTTGCTTTGTCAGAATTGTTTGTCAGGCTGAGATTCCACACCTCATAAGTTTTATTAAGAGGTACATAGTATCTTACCTCTGAATGAATATCACTGTAATCAGCCAGCATAACTGTGTAGGCTGTTCCATGATGGCATTCACTCTTGTAATCATCCAGATTTTTCCCTACCGGCTGCCATGAAGCCGACCAGTAATCTTTACTCTCATTATCCCTGATATAGATATATCTGCCCGGTTCATCAAACTGATTAAATACATATCTTAAAATTCTTCCGTTTGCTCCTGATTTTGCAAAACTATATCCCCCTGCATTATTGGATATAATTGCTCCATACTCCGGCGAACCTGTATCCACCAGCATTATTGGATACAATAGCACCATATTCCGGTGAGCCAAGATAATTTACCCATGGTGCCGGTGTATCTGGTCTTGTTATTACATATTCCTTTTTAGTTTCATCAAAATATCCATATTTCATCTTCTCTCTCAATCCTCCTAGGCTATCATACTTATTCACGATTTCAGCTATAATATATTCCATATCAAAATATCATTATACAAAAATATCTATTAAAATATCATTTTCATGACATAGAAATACCGGCTGCAATATTGCTGTAGTTTCCATTTACGTTAGGATCACGAAGTGTAATCTATTTTACCGGGCGTTTTACATCCTCGTTGTAGCTGTCCTTCTGGTAAACACGGACATAATCTATCTCATATGGATTATTCTCAAAGCTCGTCTCATCATTTGGATTTCCGACCCAGCTGCCACCTACCGCAAGGTTTAAGATGATATAAAATGGCTGGTCAAATGGTGCTGGATATGCAAGCGTTCCCTGTCCAACTGTTGTTGAATACCAGTCGTTTTCCTCATGATACTTAACACCATCTACATACCATGTGATTTTTCCCGGCTCCCAGTCACAGGTAAATACATGAAAGTCATCTGAAAAGTCACTTTCATTCTCCCCTGTGTAATATGTCCCCTGTGATTGCGCATGAGGATTTCCGTAGTGGACAGTTCCGTAGGCTTTGTTCGTCTCCTGTCCCATTACCTCCATGCAGTCAATTTCACCACACCTTGGCCACTGACCATATAAATTCTCATCATTTGCCATAAGCCAGAATGCTGGAAGATATCCATGTCCCTTTGGGACCTTTGCCCTACACTCAAAACGGCCATACGTAAATGTCTGCTTATTTTGTGTCGAAACTCTGCCTGATGTATAGGATACTACTTCTTTTGTTGAAGCAGCATCATTACTTTCTATTGATGACACCTTTTTAACTGGATTTATCACTAATTTTCCATCTTTAACCTGTATGTTTTCCTCTGAATCTACATACTCCTGCAGCTCACTGTTTACCCAGCCTTTCTCATGAGTCTCCACATTCCAGTCGTCACGGTTTAATGAATCTCCATCAAACTCATCACCCCACACTTTTGTATATCCCTCATAACTTAATGTGTTATTCTCCTGTGCTTTGGCATTAGGTCCCGTTGCAAATGTCTGAGCTGGCATGGCAGTAGTCTCCCTGGTTAATCCAAGCCGAGCAGCTCCTAACCTTCTTTTCATAAAAAGTTTCCTTTCACTATAGTTTTTATTTGTCACTTAACTATAGCGATTAATGACAATTTAGATATACCATTTTCTACTCTTAAATATCATTTTCGTGACATTACATCAATAAATATCCATCATTCTGAAGTTCAAATGCAATTACCTCTGTGTTGTCGTTTGCCCAGGCAGCCGATGTACCATTCTCAAAGGCTTCCTTTGCTGTGGCATATGAGTCAAACTTCTGCAGCTGGATGTCTGGATAGTTCTCTACCAGGTATGTCTCTGCTGTTGTTCCAGAAATAACAATGATTGAGTCATCCGGATTCCAGTTGTCAAGGCTTTCAATCACATTGTCATCTCTCGATAGAACTCCAAGTGCCTAATTTAGCAAAAAATTGCCAATTATAGTGGCTTTGAATCTATGATTACAAAAATCGGGAAGCATATGGTTGTTTCCAAGAACAAATTCTTGGAAATGCGCCATATGCTTCCCGATTTGATTTTCACTTCATATTTTAAAAATTTAAAATAAGATTAACTTACAAATTATCTGCTGCTGTTTATATCAGCGGATTTAATATTTATTATTCACCATCATTCGCAGTTCAATTTTCTAATTAATCGCATGATTGAATTTATGCCTCTTTTTTATCAGGTGTCTTCACATCATCATAATTATCAAGAAAATGATGCTTGACACCATCCTTCTTATAGGCAACCACTGTGGCAAGATTTACATTTTCAACGCTCTTAAATATATTTCCTTCCACAAATGGATTTGTCTTCTTCAACTCAGCGATAAGTCCTTTTATCTCCTTGCGCTTTGAAGCGTTTTCGTTGTTACATGATGTACATGTATCTGTGAACTTACATGCGCACTGGATAAAGTGAAGTCCGTTATAGTCTCTCCAGGCTTCTATATCGCTTTCCCTTACCAGATACAGTGGGCGGATCAGCTCCATTCCTTCAAAGTTTGTGCTGTGAAGCTTTGGCATCATGGTCTGCACCTGTGCTCCGTACAGCATTCCCATAAGGATTGTTTCTATTACGTCATCATAATGATGTCCTAGCGCTATCTTGTTACAGCCAAGCTCCCTGGCATAGCTGTAGAGATGTCCTCTTCTCATTCGGGCACACAGATAGCATGGAGATTTTTCTATATCATATACCGCGTCAAATATGTCTGACTCAAAGATTGTGATTGGTATGTCGAGTCGTCTTGCATTTTCCTCGATTACCTTTCTGTTTTCCTGACTGTAGCCTGGATCCATTACCAAGAATTTAACTTCAAAATCAAACTTATTATGGCGTTTTAACTCCTGAAAACACTTTGCCATAAGCATTGAGTCTTTTCCACCTGATATGCAGACTGCTATCTTATCTCCCGGTTTTACCAGCTCATAATTGCAGACTGCCTTGGCAAATTTGGTGAATATGCTCTTTTTGAATTTTTTTCTGAGACTAAGCTCCACGTCTCTTGCAAAGCTCTTATCCTTATCTGCTTCTTCCTGTGTTTTCATAAAGTCCAGAAGCCAGGCAATATAGCCGCCCTCAAGGCTTAGGGCATCAAGCCCCTGCTCTCTCAGCTGCTCAGCCACATCGACACTTTCCCTGCCCCTGCTACAACAGACTACTATTGTCTTTTCCTTGTCTATTCTCTCGTCTGACATGCCGATAAGTGCCTCTGGTGACAGTGCAGCTGCCCCTGGTACTGCACCATGGGCTATTTCCTGTTCGCTTCTTATATCAACTATCTGATATTGATTTCTATCGGCTTTTTTTAATTCTTCTATTGTAATACTTGCTGTATTTTCTGTTGTAATCATATCTCTATAACAGTTCTATTCCATTTTTCTCGCACTCTGCCACCACATCCTCAGGCCAGATTGAGCTCTGCACCTCTCCGATATGCGCTTTCCTGAGGAAAAACATACAGATACGTGACTGTCCGATTCCTCCTCCTATTGTGTATGGAAGCTCCTTATTCAAAATTGCTTTCTGGAATGGAAGCTCTGCTCTCTCAGGACATCCTGCCTTGTCAAGCTGCTCCTTGAGGGATTTCTCATCAACTCTGATTCCCATTGATGACAGCTCAAGAGCTATGTCAAGTACCGGATAATAAACGATAATATCTGCATTTAATGCCCAGTCATCATAGTCTGGCGCACGTCCGTCATGCGGCTCACCATTCTCAAGCTTATCTCCAATCTGCATTACACAGATTGCGCCCTTTGCCTTTGCAAAATAGTACTCTCTCTCCTTTGGAGTGTTGTCTGGGAAGAGCTCCTCAAGCTCACTTGTCGTAACAAAAGTGATATCCTTTGGCAGGATAAGGTCTATGTAATCATACTGAATAGCCATATACTGCTCTGTCTTTCTGAGGCATTTGTATACAGTCTTTACAGTCTCCTTCAGAAAGTCAAGGTTACGGTCTTCTTTTCTGATAATCTTTTCCCAATCCCACTGGTCAACAAAAATTGAGTGGATATTATCTGTGTCCTCGTCCCTGCGGATAGCATTCATATCTGTATAGATTCCCTCTCCCAGAGAAAATCCGTATTTTTTAAGTGCATATCTCTTCCATTTTGCCAGAGACTGTACAACTTCTGCTTCCTTCTCTCCCTGCTCCCTGATTCCAAAAGATACAGGTCTCTCATAACCATTTAAGTTATCATTTAATCCTGTTGATGGATCTACAAAAAGTGGTGCAGTAACTCGTGTAAGTGATAATCTCTGTGCAAGTAATCCCTGAAAGAAATCCTTGGCTGTCTTAATTGCAATCTGAGTGTCGTGAAGGTTAAGCTCAGATTTGTAGCCCTTTGGTATTTTTAAATTATCCATGATGACTCCTTATATAATTTTCTATTTTTTCTAAATATTATATTATTGCATACATACC
>ERZ1031095.615-NODE-615-length-11835-cov-4.574958_pt1 | contig 11835 bp, 8 predicted proteins | sample MGYA00517108_ERZ1031095 | MGnify/ENA primary metagenome ERZ1031095 (study PRJEB33719, sample SAMN04261275) | wastewater metagenome | biome: rural village; feature: human; material: feces | host: Homo sapiens | place: El Salvador | collected 2013-01-07 ... | reverse complement strand
TGTTCGTCATATTATATATTCGGGATTTTCTGCGCGTTTTGTGGGCAGAAAAGGAAAACTCTTACACGAGTATAACGTAAAAAATGACCGCACAGTGGTCGCAGAAAAGGAGAAAGACATGGCGAAAGAGAAGAAACTTGTTGAAGCCATTACTTCCATGGAGGAAGATTTTGCACAATGGTATACCGACGTCGTAAAGAAAGCAGAGCTGATCGATTATTCCGCAGTAAAGGGCTGCATGATCATCAAGCCCGATGGGTATGCTATCTGGGAAAATATACAGCATGAATTAGACCGCAGATTCAAAGAAACAGGCGTAGAGAATGTATATATGCCGATGTTTATTCCGGAGAGCCTTCTGGAAAAAGAGAAGGATCATGTGGAAGGATTTGCACCGGAAGTCGCATGGGTGACTTACGGCGGACTCAATCAGCTACCGGAGCGTCTGTGCGTCAGACCTACTTCTGAGACACTGTTCTGCGATTTTTATAAAAATCTGATCCAGTCTTACCGTGATCTGCCAAAGGTGTACAACCAGTGGTGTTCCGTAGTACGCTGGGAAAAGGAAACCCGTCCGTTTCTGCGTTCCAGAGAATTCCTGTGGCAGGAGGGGCATACAGCGCATGCAACCGCAGAGGAGGCACAGGCACGTACCATCCAGATGCTGAATCTGTATGCAGATTTCTGTGAAGAGTTCCTTGCCATGCCGGTTGTCCGCGGACAGAAGACAGAAAAAGAAAAATTTGCCGGTGCGGAAGACACCTATACCATCGAGGCACTGATGCATGATGGAAAAGCCCTGCAGTCCGGAACCAGTCACAACTTTGGAGATGGATTTGCAAAGGCATTTGGTATCCAGTATACCGATAAACAGAATAAATTACAGTATGTACACCAGACTTCGTGGGGAATGACAACACGTCTGATCGGAGCCATCATCATGGTTCACGGCGACAATGATGGACTGGTTCTGCCACCTAAGGTAGCACCGACACAGGTAATGGTTATCCCGATCCAGATGCAGAAGGATGGCGTATTGGATAAGGCAAACGAAGTGCGTGAGCGTCTGGGAAAAGTCTGCCGTGCAAAACTGGACGATTCCGATAAGAGTCCGGGATGGAAATTCTCTGAGCAGGAGATGCGTGGAATTCCGCTTCGTGTGGAACTGGGACCGAAAGATATTGCGGCAAATAAATGTGTGGTTGTCCGCAGAGATACCAGAGAGAAAATTGAGGTTTCCCTGGATGAGATCGAGACAAAGATTCCGGAACTGTTAGAGACCGTTCAGAAAGATATGTTTGCGCGTGCAAAGGCACATCGTGATGCACATATCTGGGATGCACATAATTACGAAGAATTTAAGGATATTGCAGAAAATAAACCGGGATTCATCCGTGGTATGTGGTGCGGAGATCAGGCATGTGAGGACAAGATCAAAGAAGATCTGGCAGTAACCTCACGCTGTATGCCGTTTAATGATCAGGAACAGATTTCAGATGTTTGTGTATGCTGTGGAAAACCGGCACATAAGCTGGTATATTGGGGCAAGGCATATTAAAAATCAGCCGGGATTATGGATTTCAAATAGGGGGTTGGAGCCATGATTGAAAAGTACTTTAATGGTGTCATAGAACAGGTATATCACAGAATCGGAAACGCAGAAAAGAACATTGTTATGGCAAGCTATAACAATGACTTTTCTGTGTCCGGGCTGGAGAATAAAAAACGTTATCAGGAAGACGATAACGTTTTTTTTGCCTGTTGTGAACTGCAATATGAGACGTTGTCCGGGGCATATACACCTTTTCTGGACATTATCTGTGACATGTTCCGCAAATTTGTAAAGGGAGATTTTGAAGCTTTTTTGCGCGAATGCGGAACTTATGAACTGCACCGGTCTTTGTTTTTAGGGTACTATGAAGATGGTATCTGCAAAAGGGAAGAAGGGGTGCTGTTAAATGAAGTGGAATATGAGCAGCGGCGCATGACAGAAGCCATCGTTGCCATGCTGAAAAAACTCACGGAATACCGGCCGATTATGATTGTAATTAACCGTTTCCAGCTGGCAGGACGCAGTTCCATGGAACTTATTTACCGGCTGCTGACAGAACCGTGTACGGAAATCGGGATTGTGCTTGGAGTAAACGAAATGCAGCCGCGGCTGGATATGGCTGTCAACATGTGGGATGCAATCGTGGAAAAACTTGAAGACAGCAGCCAGATTTATCATATTGGAAGTTCCGGGAAACACAGAAACCGGGAGAATGCGGAGGATGTGGCAGAAGAGAAAAATTACAGCCACATGCTTGCAAAGGTAGAGACAATCATTACATTTCTGGATTGTGACCAGGCAAAATGGTACTTGCAGAAACTTGAATATAAACTTAAATTTGAAGATATTTTTGTGGATGATATAACCCTGCGGGAATTTTATCTATTGTATACCCGTACCGCTATTTTGCGTGCAGAGCTTTCTAAGGCACTGGAGATGGTTGATTCAGCAATGCGTCTGCCATCCGTTTGCAAAGATCTGTTTTACCGCAGTGAATGTTCCTTTTTAAAGGGAACGTGCCTGATGTATCAGGGCAAACTGCAACAGGCGGAAATGTATGCACAGTATGCCCGGGAGGAAGCACAAAAAAGTGGGAATGAGAAACAGATATTCAAGGCGGAACTCTTGTCTGTTATGGCGCGTATGTCCGGCTGGTACAATATTTTTTTCTGTATACAGGATATCCCGATTCATGAAGGGCTGATTGAAAAGCTGATGCAGAACAATTACCGGAATCATCTGGCACATATTTATATTTATGCATATGATAATCGGCCGGAGATGGTTGCAAGGGCCTACCGTTCCGAGGCATCTCTTTTATATTTCAGTAAAGGGGTGGCACTGGCAAAAGAGATTGGAAATGAGCAGCTGGTATATGATGCATATCAGAAAAACATTATGCTTGCATCAACGAATGGTATGAATGAGATTGCCATGCTGTATTCCGTGCGTACATACCAGTTCATGAAATCAAGGGATGATGTTTATGAGGGCAGAATTCTGTCCGGCATCGGATATAATCTAAGTGCCATGGGAAAAAACCGGCTTGCGGAGCATTATTATAACCGTGCCATTGAGGTGTTTTACCATTTGCGTCTTCCGGAGGATATTGCGGAAGTGTTTTACAACCGTGCACTGAATTATATTATGCAGGAGAACTATGCGAAGGCGGAACATGATCTGCTGATGGCGATGAAGGTAATAGAAAAACTGCATCTTAACAGTCTGCGTGTATGTAATCTGTCAAAATTATATGGTCTTTTAGCACTTGTGAGCATCATGCAGAAAGACCGGTTTAACTGTGAACGTTACTTGCTTAACTGCCGGCAGTTCCTGAATTATATTATTGAGAAAGAAAAAGAAAATGAAAACGAGGAAATCATCCATGACTATGCCAAGTGTGATGAGGATATGTTTCTATACACATTTTCCATGGCAATGATTAACCGCATGGATGGAAAGAAGGAAGAGGTACTGGTCAGTTTTGAACAGGCAGAGCGTTTCCTGCTTCAGGCAGAGGGAAATGAGTTTTTCAGTTATCGTTTATTCCGGAAAGAGAGAATGAAGCTGTTTGAGGAAATGGGGCGCAGTGAGCGCTGCCAGATGGAACGCGCAACGCTTTTGCAGCATGAGGAGATTAATTCCCAGGCGGCACGGCTGCTTCCCATGAATCTCCTGAAGGAAATTGATCTGGGAGAGCATCCGCAAACGTGTGCCGTGCGGGAGGAAGAAATTGAAGCCCTGATCAAACAGGAAGGCCTTTTACAGGATTATGCAACGTCCCGGAGACAGATGGAGTTTATTTCCACATGGCAGAAACTGATTGATGTGAACGGAAGCAACGTAGAGGGTATGGTACAGAATGCGTTCAATACGTTTATGAATCATTTCAGCCTGGATTGTGCATTGTATATCTGTTACCATGAAGATGGTGCCCATGTACTTTATAACGATACCAAATGTGAGATGACGGAAGCGGACATAGCGGCGATCGGAAATACCATGCTGGAATATCCACAGGGGTTTGCGGTATCAAAGATCAGCGACAGTTTTCTGGAACATCAGGATACGATCGGTTATTTCGGAATAGATGATGTATGTTCGTTTGTGGCAGCACCGTTTTTCAAAAACGGAAAGCTGACCAGCCTTCTGATCACATATGTCCGCATGAAGGATAACTGGCATGGTTCGATCGAACGTTACATGCTCAACGAGGATGACCTGAGAATCTATTCCCTGCTTTTTCGGGAGATGGAGTATTCGATCAATCGCATGGAGGCAAACGACAAGATTTATATGATGAACCGCAAGCTGCAGGAAGCTGCGGTTACGGACATGCTTACCGGTATTTATAACCGTGCCGGCATGTATGAAGAGATCCAGCAGATGATCAAGTGTTACAGTATGTCAGAGGAGACACATCATGTAGGACTGATGTTTATTGATCTGGACAATTTCAAGCATTATAATGATACGTTCGGGCATGATGTCGGAGATCTGATCTTAAAGGAAATGGCAAAGATTTTCCGCAAGGCGGTAAAGGGAAGAGGATTTGTCGCCAGATATGGCGGGGATGAATTTATTATGATCTTAAATACCGATGCCCTGGAAATCCTTGAACAGATCGCAAAAGGAATCTATGAGAAAATCAATTCCACGCAGGGATTCCAGCGGCAGATTGAAAATTATCTCGGCCATGCGATCACGACGACCGAAAAATCGCGGATTACCTGTTCCATCGGAATCGCAAGCGCAGGGGATGTGAGAAAAGAGGAAGATATTAATGAATTAATCCGCAGCGCAGATGAGATTTTATATAAAGTCAAAACAGGGGAAAAAGGACACTACGCATTTTTATGAAAATTCAATTACCAGAACACGTAAAGCAAATTATACACAGACTCCAGCAGGAGGGGTATGATGCCTATGCCGTGGGTGGATGTGTCAGAGATACACTTTTAGGACGCAGCCCACAGGACTGGGACATTACAACTTCCGCGAAACCGCAGGTGGTGAAAGCCCTGTTTTCCCATACGGTTGATACGGGTATTGCACATGGAACCGTTACGGTTATGCTGGATCATACAGGGTATGAAGTGACAACTTACCGGATCGATGGGGAATATGAAGATGCCAGACATCCGAAGACAGTGACTTTTACGGGAAATCTGGTAGAGGATTTAAAACGCCGGGATTTTACGATCAATGCCATGGCATATAATGATACCGCAGGACTGGTGGATGCATTTGACGGGATTGGGGATCTCAAACGGCACGTGATCCGTTGCGTGGGGGTACCACATGACCGGTTTGGAGAGGATGCGCTGCGTATGCTGCGCGCCGTGCGTTTTGCCGCACAGCTTGGATTTTCCATTGAGGAGAAAACCAGACAGGCTGTGGCAGATCTGGCAGACAATTTACAGAAAGTCAGTGCGGAGAGAATCCAGACGGAAATGGTGAAACTGCTTACCTCCGCACATCCGGAGGAGATGCGTACGGTATATGAGCTTGGACTTTCCAGAGTATTTCTCCCGGAGTTTGACAGGATGATGGAAACCCCGCAGATTACGAAACATCATTGTTACAGTGTGGGGGAACATACCATTCATGCCATGCAGGAAGTCCAACAGGACCGGATTCTGCGCCTGACCATGCTGCTTCATGATGTGGCCAAACCGGTGTGTGTAACGACAGATGAAAAAGGGCAGAATCATTTTAAAGGACATCCGGCAGAAGGTGCGGAAATGGCACGGGTTATTTTGCGGCGGTTGAAGTTTGACAACGAAACAATAAAACGCGTATGCCTGCTCGTGCGCTATCATGATGACCGTCCGGCCGTGACACCGCGCAATGTGCGCCGTGCGATCAGCAGGATCGGAGTGGAAAATATGGAGGCTCTGTTTGCGGTAAAGCGTGCAGATACACTGGCGCAGAGCATGTATGAGCGGCAGAAAAAGCTTTCCTATATTGATGCCTACGAAGAAACTTATCGTGAGATATTAAAAGAACACCAGTGTGTGCAGAAAAAGGATCTTGCCATAAACGGCAGGGATCTGATTGCACAGGGAATGAAAACGGGCAAAGAAATGGGAGAAGTGTTGCAGGCGCTGTATGAACAGGTTCTTGATGAACCGCAACTGAATAATAAAGAGACGCTGCTTGCACTTGCTTTGCAATTGCAACAGACAAAACAGGAATAAATAAGACACCCTTTCCATATGATGAAAATAGATTCAAGTCATGTGGGAGGGGTTTCATTTTGTATTATCAGCCGGAAGCAATGTTGGAGCAATATGACATAGAAATAAAACAGATCACGAAAGGCAGAGGTGTGTTTTGCTGTGAGACGGATCAGGGGAAAAAAGTACTTGCACCGTTTCGGGGATCTGCAGAACGCGCAAAATTTGTGCGCGAAATATTATGCAGCATGCAGGAAAAGGGATATCCGGTGGAACAGGTCAGTCTGACAAAAGACGGGCAGTGTGTGGTAACGGATGAAAGTGGCATGCGTTTCTGGCTGAAAGATCTGGTAGAGGGAAATGAATGCCAGACAGGTCGGGAGAAAGATGTAGCTGCCGGTGCCCAGGCGCTGGCAGGGTTTCATTGCTGTGTTTCATCCTGTATTACGGAAATTCCGGATTTTATGAAAAATACAAAGAATGAACCGGCAGTGCTCTATTACCGGCATTACCGGGAACTGATCCTGGTAAAAAATTTTGTGCAGTCAAGAAAAACCCGAAACGAGTTTGAGCGGTCATTCTGGGAACAGTATACGCATTATATCGCACAGGCGAAAGAAGCGGTCGGGATGCTGCAGGAGCGAAAAGACCAGGGGAGAACCAGGGGGTTTTGTCACGGGGATTGTAACCAGCATAATATGCTTCGTACAGCACAGGGGGTCCGGCTCGTAAATTATGAAAATCTGTTTTACGGAGAACAGATGGTGGATCTGGCAAACTATCTGCGTAAGATTCTGGAAAAAAACAGTTGGAGTACGGACATGGGAAAACATATTCTGGAAGCCTATGAAAAGCAGAGAAAATTGTGCAAGGAAGAAAAACAGCTGCTGCATGTGCTGCTTCTGTTTCCAGAGAAATTCTGGAAAGTATCCAATCACTACAGTAACTCGCATAAAGCATGGGTATCCGGCAGAGATATTGAAAAATTAAACCGGCTGATTGCAGCGGAGCCGGCAAGGGAACATTTTCTGGAAAATTTGTTTTCTTTTCTGTGAAGAATGAGCTATACTAAGGATATGAGAAGAGACAGAATTAAAAAAACAATTACATATTTGAGTCTGCTTTTTTGGCTGAGTCTGCTTGTGGCATGTGGACAGCAGGAGGAGACGACAGATGACGGAGTTACCTATTTTCATCATTCCATCGCAGACCGGAATACACAGGAAACACAGGAGAATTCCACGGAAACGGAAAAGTCCGAAGAGTTTCTGCTGACCGCAGTCGATCAGATTCAGGAAAGTCTCCAGCTGTACCGGTATGCGGATGGAATGGAATACCGGTATTATTACGGAACAGGCACCCGTTTTTATGACAAATACGGAAACCGGACACCTGTGACAAGTTTTGAACCCGGTCTGCTTGTGACCATCGGGGATGTAGACAGCGAAGGAATCCTCACGGAAGCCCGGATTTCGGATCAGGCATGGGTATACGACAATATCACCCGGTTTTCGGTAAATCCGGATCTGGACATGCTAAAGATCGGAGATGGAAAATATCGCTATACGGATGACACGATTGTGTTTTCCGGAGATAAAAGAATCCAGATGACGGATTTGTCGGATGGGGATACGTTAAGCGTTGTCGGCAAGGATAAAAACATTCTTGCGGTGCGTGTGACAACCGCACAGGGAACGCTTGCACTGTCTAACACCAAACTGTTTGAAGGAAGTTTTTTGCAGCTGGGCACAAAGATTTTTGCGGAAATTACACCGGATATGGAGATTCAGGTGCCGGAAGGAACCTATGAACTTCGCGTAGCCAATGACGGATGGGGCGGCAGTACGGAAGTGACGATTACGCGTGGAGAGACTACAAATGTGGATCTTGACACCTTAAAAGGCGAAGGACCGTCTTACGGAAAGGTGCAGTTTGTCATCGATGCAAAAGATGCGGTGCTGTCAATTGACGGAAAAGAAACGGATTATGAGAAGCCGGTGAAATTAACCTATGGAAGCCATACAATTACGGTATATTCTTCGGATTATGATACCTGGAAGCGGAACTTATATGTCAACTCGGAGAAATCGACAATTGTTATCAATCTCGCGGATGAAGATTCCAGTGAAACAGGCAGCAGTCAGAGCAGCTCAGCAAGCAGCAGCCAGAGCAGCTCACAGGGGAGCAGTCAGAGCAGTTCAGAAAGCAGCAGCCAGAGCAGTTCACAGGAGAGTTCCAGCAGTCAGAGCGAGTACAAGAACCGGCAGGAAGAGCTTGAGACACTCAAGGATCTGATTTCCAGTATGACATCCTCCAGTTCGCTTGTGTCAAAATGACGGTTTTCCGGACAGAATTTTGGTTGTTTTTAAGTGCCCCAAAGCCCGAAAATATCGCATTTTTCCTTGACAAAAGGATGGAAAACAAGTATAAATAGATTTGTAAGTAATTTGAGAGAAGGAACTCGAATTATATAATATAGGAATCCATAGGAGGAATTTTAACATGAACAAAGCAGAGTTAGTTGCAGCAGTAGCTGAGAAGGCAGAGATTTCAAAGAAAGACGCTGAAGCAGCAGTTAAGGCATTCACAGATGTTGTTGCTGAGGAGCTGAAGAAGGGTGAGAAGATCCAGTTAGTTGGATTCGGTACTTTCGAGGTTTCTGAGAGAGCAGCAAGAGTTGGAAGAAACCCACAGACAAAGCAGGAAATCACAATCCCAGCTTCTAAGGCACCGAAGTTTAAAGCAGGTAAGGCTTTAAAGGATTCCCTGAACTAATTCTGGTGGAATATGTGGGAGAGCGTCATTGGACGCTCTCTTTTCTGTTATAAGGAGAAATAATATGAGATTAGATAAATTTTTAAAAGTATCACGCCTGATCAAGCGAAGAACGGTCGCCAATGAAGCCTGTGATGCAGGACGTGTTATGGTAAACGGAAAACCTGCCAAGGCATCCACCAATGTAAAAGTCGGAGACGAAATAGAAATTCTGTTTGGACAGAAATCCGTAAAAGTGCGTGTTACGGATATTCAGGATACGACCAAAAAAGAACAGGCGAAAGATCTGTTTGAATACATATCCTAGAAGTGTGGCGCATACTCTTTAACAGGAGGGCGCTTGTATGGAAGAAAGAGGACAGTCAAACAGCACAGGGCAGCATAAGCTGATCCTGCAGAACCGGAAAAGCGGAAGTTTTACCGGTGTAACGGATGTTGTAAATTTTGATGCAAATGAGATTATCCTTGACACAGAACTCGGACGGTTGACGATTAAGGGAAAAGAACTTCACGTAAACCGGCTGGACCTGCAGAAAAAAGAAGTGGAAATTGATGGAACCGTGGATATGCTTCAATATTCCGGAACACCTGGCCGGGGTGTCTTTGGAAAGTGGTTCGGTTAAGTGGAAGAGGGCAGGATTTTTGTACATTTTTTTCTGTTTGGGATGATAGCATTTGCGGCATATGACGGAATCCGTGTAGTTCGTAGAATTTTTCCGCATGGGATCTTTATGATTTCCTTAGAGGATCTGGTATACTGGCTGGTCATTTCGCTTTGTTTTTTTCTGCATCTTACTCAGGTAAATAATGGAAAAATCCGGGGCTATGTACTCCTGGGAAGCCTTCTGGGAGCGTGGATTTATTACAGTTTCTGCAGTCGGTTTGTTATGCGGTATCTGACGGAAAAGATTCATTATCTGAAAAAGAGGTTGAAAAAGTTCCGGGAAATGACTACAATAAAGTTAAATAAGCTTCGTAAAAGAAAGAAGCCGGAAGAATCGGAGAAAGAACATGAGAAAAACTAAAAAGCGTCGCCGTGGAAGCGGTACTGCAGGAATCATGATCATTGTGCTTGCATTTTTGGTTTTCATGACGGTTCAGATCTGCAGGATACGTTCAAAAGATGCGGAATATGCGGCAAAAGAAAAAGAATTACAACAGCAGTATGAGGAAGAAACCGAGAGATCTACGGAGATAGATGATCTTGAGACGTATATGAAATCCTCACAATATATTGAAGATGTGGCAAAAAGCAAGCTTGGACTGACCTATAAGAATGAAATCATCTTCAAGGAAAAGAAGTAGAAAAGAAGAATCTGTCTGAACAGGTTCTTCTTTTTCTTTAATGCATTGATGGAAGATTTGAGCGAAAACTTTTTTGAAAACCACAGAAAATCTGACAGAATATGCGTCATTGTCTGTGTATACTTGTCCCTCGAAAACAATTTTTTGGAGGTGTATCATGCGTACAGGACAATGGAAAACAATGGGGATAGGATCGCTGATCGGAAAAATGATCTATGCAGTATTCGGGCTGGCGGCAAGTATGTTATGTATCATGGGATATTATCCGGTGGTGCCGGCATTTTACACGGCATGCTGTCTGGATAAAAAGAGAAATTTTCTGCTATACATAGGACTGGTTGTGGGAATGGGCTGGTGCATGCCGGTGGCTGCGATTGTAAAATATCTGTTTATTCTTTTTGTGCTGGGAATCGCCATCCGGTTTTATATATGGGCAAACAGGCGCTGCAGCGGATGGACGGCAGGAATGATTGCGGGAATTACAACGATCGCGATGAATACATCGGGACTTCTGATTCTGAATATGGAGAAAAAGGCATTGATCCTTGGCATCAGCGAAGGTGTGATCGTGTTTGCACTGGCAGTATTGTTCCATTATGGAATCGGAATGGGCAGTCAGATTTTCCGGGAGAGACATAAGAACCGGGTGGAACAGGAAGGCGTGGAAACGATGGTTGGAATGGACCCTCAGGGGCGGATTCATGCATTTGCAGAGGCAGTTGACGAGCTTTCCGTGGCATTTGCCGCGATGGACGGCAGGCAAAAGCCAAAACAGCAGGACCATCTGGATATTCTTGCCCAGGAGATTACCGGAAAGCTGTGTGCGGACTGCGATGGATGTGCCGTGTGTTTAGAGCAGCAGAAACCGGATTTCTGGATAAAAATCCGCCGGATGCTGCAGGCAGTTGCACAACACAGTACCAAAGAAGAAATTTTAAGTCAGAATTTTATGGAGGAGTGTCCGCGTTATTCCGGGATGGTGGAAGAGGCAATCTGGGCTTTTTCCCGTATGGAACTCAATGAGGCATGGTATCACCGCCTGCAGGAGAACCGCAAGGTAATCGCGGATCAGCTGGATGCGATGGCGGATGCTTTGCAGGACTGGGATCAGGGAATCCGGTGTATGGACCGGACAGAGCGTGTTCTGCTGGCAAAAATTGCGTTTGAGACAAGGGAACGGGGACTGGATGTAAAACAGATACATGTTTATGAGGACAAAGAAAAGCGGCGCATGGTGACCGCTTTGGTGGCAAGTAAGTGGGGAGGCGGAATTCCTGTTAAAAATTATCGGAAAGCGCTCGAGCGTGCTTCCGGTATGGCGGTCCGGCTGAAAGAGGATACCAGATCCATACTGACGCAGGAACCGGTTATGATTACAGCGTATGAAGATACCTGCTTTTATGCATTATCCGGGGTTGCTTCGGAAAAAGAAGAGGGATCGAGTGTCAGTGGAGATAACTTTTCTCTGTTTTCGATGGAAAACGGGCATTATCATGTATGTGTCTCCGATGGTATGGGAAGCGG
>ERZ1031095.606-NODE-606-length-11955-cov-5.187647_pt1 | contig 11955 bp, 10 predicted proteins | sample MGYA00517108_ERZ1031095 | MGnify/ENA primary metagenome ERZ1031095 (study PRJEB33719, sample SAMN04261275) | wastewater metagenome | biome: rural village; feature: human; material: feces | host: Homo sapiens | place: El Salvador | collected 2013-01-07 ... | reverse complement strand
ATTTGAGATTCAGCATAGTGGCTTAGATGAGGCTGCCGGAGAAAAAGATTATGTAATGACATGGCAACACAAGTAGAAATTCCAGTTTTACGGAGACTCAAATTAAAGTTTGCAGAGCGGAAGAATGAGCTGGATAAAATCGGCAGATGGGGGACTTTCCCCACGTTCTATCCTGTCGACAGTTTTGGTGCTGCATCCGATAGCAGCAAGGTTATCTTGGTGAATTTTTTGAGGAAACTCTTGTAAATAAATCTTAAAATTCATAACGTAGCGAACATATGTACGACATATAACCCATATTCTGTGCTACAATCCAATCACAGTAAACACAAACAGGTTTTTACAGAAAGTGGGGACAGCATAATATGGATAATGAATTTGACTACATATCATCAGTTAAGGAGCTCACTTGTGAGGAATTAGCCGAGCATATTGATAAGGATATAACATCCTACGATTTATCAAGGATGGATTGGGAGGAGTATCTGATACACTTCACATGTCTGGTATCAGAGCTTAAGGAATATCGCAATGAGCTGGCAAAGAAGCATTCTGATATAGACCAGAAGATATGTGACATCCTGCACTATATTGAGTTGTGCGAGACCAATGATGATGAGGCGGTGGCATTAATCGAGCTGCTCAGAGTATGCAGGACAAAAAGAAGATATATAATGGACGAGCTTCAGAAGGCAGACCAGTTTCAAAACAATCTGGGAACCAATGAGAACGTAGAAAAGGCTAAGAAAGCCCTTAAGGGAATAAAGGGACTTGAGAACAGAAAGTATAAGCCAAGGAAGTATGAGGAACTATTTCAAAATGGTGTACTGAAAGAGAAAGGTTGAAATAGAAGTGTGAAGCTAAAGTTGTAAATGTGTAATAAACATGATAGTATTGGTATTTAGTTACACATAAATTATGTTGTAAATTATTAATTTAAGGAAATGTACATGATTTTAAGTAAACGAAGTATACCAATACTAGACCGGAATAACTTGAATTTGTAAATCTCTACATGTAAGTTAATATGCATATAAAAAACGAAGATTAGGAAAAATTCAAGGAGAATACAATGAGCAACCCAATAAAAAATTTAACAAAAAAAGAGTGGATATTATGGATGGGCTCTCTGGCTATAGTCATATTATCAAATTTACTGTCAACTGACATAGATGTCCTGACACTTGTATCTGCATGTGTGGGAATTACATCACTGATTTTTGCAGCAAAGGGTAATGTCTGGGCACAGATACTGATGGTGGTATTCAGCATACTGTATGGTTTGATTTCATGGCAGTTCAGATACTGGGGTGAGATGATTACCTATATTGGAATGACCATGCCCATGGCTGTATGGTCAACGATTACCTGGATTAAAAATCCGTCTGAAAGTGGACAGGAGGTGGCAATCCAGAAGCTTACCAGAAAGCATGTGGCAGGAATCGCAGCAGCAGGAGTCATTGTGACGGCGGTATTTTATATGATACTTAAGGCTCTTGGTACGCCTAATATCCTTTTTAGTACAATATCAATCACTACAAGCTTTCTTGCGGCGTCACTTACAATGCTTAGAAGCTCTTATTATGCGCTGGGATATGCGTCAAATGATATTATACTTATTGTTATGTGGGTGCTGGCGTCAATTGAGAATCCGGCATATATACCTGTAGTGGTGAATTTCATAATTTTCTTTTTCAATGATATGTATGGATTTGTCAGCTGGAAGAGAAGAGAGGCGTAGAACATATTTGAATAAAATTTGATATTGGCAAATCCTGATATATGTGGGGATGATATAGCAAAATCACAGAAAATAATATTCTGTGTTGAGCTATGTCATTCCCATTTTTGATATAAATAAAATCTATAACCAGTTAGCGTTTTTTCGTAATCCCAATTTCATTTACAAACATAATTGCATATGGTAGTATTTTTATATTCTATTAATCATATTAAAATAGTGGGAATTGAAAGAGGTGAAGATATGGCAAAGGTAGCAAAACAGTTAACAGAGTTAATCGGACACACACCACTGCTTGAGCTTTCAAACTATGAGAAAGAGTTTGGACTTGGAGCAAAGCTTATTGCAAAGCTGGAATATTTTAACCCATTAGGAAGCGTGAAGGACAGAGTAGCAGCAGCCATGATAGAGCAGGGAATAAAGGACGGCAGGATAAATCAGGAGACCATAATCATAGAGCCAACAAGTGGAAACACAGGAATCGGGCTGGCTTTTGTAGCAGCAGCAAAGGGACTTCACCTAATCCTTATTATGCCGGATACCATGAGTGTTGAGAGAAGAAAAATTGTCACAGCACTTGGCGCAGAAATCCGCCTCACTCCTGGAAGAGAGGGAATGAGAGGAGCAATCGAGGAAGCTCAAAGGCTTGAGCAGGAATATGGCAATGTCTTTATTCCACAGCAGTTTGAAAATGAAGCAAATCCAAAAATCCATGAGGTCACTACCGCAGAGGAAATCTGGGAGGATTTGGATGGGAAGGTGGATATATTCGTATCATCTGTAGGAACTGGTGGAACAATCACAGGCACAGGCCTTGGACTCAGAAAGAAAAATCCTGATGTGAAGATTGTGGCTGTAGAGCCAAAAAGCTCTCCGGTTTTATCAGGAGGAAAGCCTGGACCACACAAGATACAGGGAATAGGTGCCGGTTTTATACCCAAGGTCATGCGCATGGATATAGTAGATGAGGTTATTGCAGTCGAAAATGATGATGCATTTGACAAGGCAAGAGCAGTGGCAAAAAGTGATGGACTATTAGTCGGTATCTCCTCAGGAGCTGCAATATATGCGGCAACAGAGCTTGCAAAGAGACCTGAAAATCAGGGCAAAAACATAGTAGTGCTCCTGCCGGATACAGGAGAGCGCTACCTGTCCACCCAGTTATTTGAAGTGTAATATGTCAGCTTATATATGTGCATAAATGAGATGAATAAAAAGACGTCATAAGATAAGTGGCAAAATATTTGATATTTCACCATAGCATCCGGAATTTACATAGGTCAGTCTGAGATAGGAAATGTATATATGAGAAAAAGAATAATTACAGCGAGCTTGTTGGTAGCAGCCCTCCTCACAGGCTGTGGAGGAAAGAATGATGATGGAAGCATCACCATCACGAATGTGTCCTATGATCCGACAAGAGAATTTTATGAAAAATACAATCAGATATTTGAGTCATATTATGAGGATAAATACGGTGAGCAGGTCAATGTAATCCAGTCCCACGGAGGTTCGGGTTCTCAGGCTCGTTCAGTAGTGGAGGGCTGTAATGCAGATGTCGTAACTCTTGCCCTTGAGCACGATATAGACCTGATACAAAACACCGGGCTTATCTATGAGGGCTGGATAGATGAATTTCCACAGGATTCATCACCTTATACTTCAACTATTGTTTTTCTTGTGAGAAAGGACAATCCAAAGGACATAGAGGATTGGGACGATTTGGTTAGGGATGGTGTGGAGGTAATCACACCAGATCCAAAGAGCAGTGGAGGAGCATGCTGGAACTTTCTTGCAGCCTTGGGTTTCGCAAAGACAAATTATACAGAGACTGATGACCAGAAAGAATTCATGAGAAAGCTTTATGAAAATGTGCTTGTCATGGATTCGGGAGCAAGAGGTGCGACCACTACATTTGTGGAAAACGGTCAGGGAGATGTGCTGATAGCTTGGGAAAATGAAGCTTTGACCACACTGGAATCCTATCCGGACCAGTATGAGCTGGTGAATCCATCTGTCAGCATTCTGGCACAGCCCAGTGTGGCAGTTGTTGATGACAATGCAAGAAGTAATAAGACAGAAGAGGTCAGCAGCGAATATCTGAATTATCTCTACAGCGATGATGCCCAGAGGCTTATAGGAGAGAGTGGTTACAGGCCGACAAATGAAAAAATATTAGAGGAATTTTCGGACAAATTTGATTTAGACATAGAGCTTTGGACTATAGATGATTTTGGTGGATGGGAAGAAGCTTATGAGACATATTTTGATGATGGAGCAATGTTTGATGAAATTTACGATGGCTAAGAGCAGAAAAAAAGTGAATACAAAAGTCATACCGGGTTACCATCTTTCGATGGGAATAGTCATCACCATGCTTTCAGTCATTGTGTTGATTCCCTTAGCGTCAGTACTGGTCTACTCGCTTAAGATATCGCCGGCAGAGTTCTGGCAGCTTATCCTAAAGGAAAATGTGAGGAATGCCTTTATAACCAGTATCACAAGCTCCTTTATAGCGGCAATCATTAATGTAGTATTTGGACTGATTGTGGCATGGACCCTTGTTAAATACGAATTTCCGGGCAAGTGGCTCTTAGATGGACTAATCGAATTACCCTTTGCCCTGCCAACAGCGGTGGCAGGAATCACCCTGTCAAAGCTCTATTCAACCAATGGATTTTTCGGAAAAGGCTTATCACAAATAGGAATAGATGTGGCATACACCCAGACAGGAATAATCGTAGCCATGGTATTCGTAGGACTGCCCTTTGTAATAAGAGCAGTGCAGCCAATACTTGAAAAAATGGATAGTCAATATGAAGAAGCAGCCTTTATGTTAGGCGCGAGCCCTAAAATAACATTTTTCAGAGTGATTCTCCCAGAGCTTAGACCAGCCCTCCTAACAGGATTTGGCTTGGCATTTGCCAGAGGAATCGGTGAATATGGAAGCGTAATATACATATCGGGCAACAGTGCCAGAAACAAGACACAGGTAGTGTCATATGTAATAATGCAGAAGTTGAGCTACATAGATTATGCCAGTGCAACAGCGATTGCATTGGTGATGTTGATTATATCATTCCTTGTACTGCTATTTGTAAACATAGTTCAGGTGAAGCAGTCAAGGAGAACCAATCTTGGAGCTTAATACAAAGAAGAATAATCATGGTAAAAAGCAGCTATGCAAATGGATTTTAGTGTGAGTCATTAATGTAGGTAGCAAATGGGATAGTGCTACTATTAAACAAAACATACTAAGAAAACTGTAAGCAATTATGCAATAAATAAAAATATGAAAGCAATGTAAATAGACTTGGAAACAGTTTCTAGCATCCAGAGAATATGCCAGAGGCATATTCAATTGGATGCGACTTAAAAAATTGCAACGTGGAGATAGGAATATCGAGATACGATAACCGATTGCCAGTGACGTGTGGAGGATATTAGATTTTCTTAATGTTCTGCACATAACCAGCAGCTCGGCAACACGATGTTGCCGAGAGCGAGACCCGAGCCATGGATGGCGAGTGCGCCAAAGTGTCCAGCAAAAGCTGCCAGTGGCAGGTTTTGTCGGTCGAGCGGTTGCGTCAAGCTATCAATACATAAATCAGAACATTTAGAAAAAATTATATCCGTAACAAGACACAGACAATCGGTTATCGTATCTCGATATTCCGAGCCACACATGCAAGAAAGGAGCCAAGGATGGAAGAACAGCAAAAACTAGAAAAAAGCAAAACCCGCACAAAGCTATGCCTGATCACAATCACAGTCCTCTTTCTGACAATAATGCTTGTGGTTCCCCTGATATCGGTAATGGCAAGTGCCCTGAAAGAAGGCATAGGCTTTTATCTTAAAGCCATCTCAACAGAGTATGTGCTGTCAGCCTTAAAAGTCACACTGATAGCCACAAGCATAGCAGTCCTTGTAAATACCTTCTTTGGAATATGGGCAGCCTGGCTTTTAACCAGATTTTCATTCAAGGGCAAGCAGATACTTGCAACCATCATCGACATACCATTTTCGATATCACCGGTAATCGTAGGTCTGGCATACCTAATGACCTTTGGACGATTGGGCTGGCTCTACCCGGCAATCAGAGCGATAAATGATTTCTTTGGAACAAATATAAGAATCACCTTTGCAGTGCCTGGGGTGGTGCTGGCAACAATTTTTGTAACTTTTCCATTTGTATCAAGAGAGATTATCCCAGTCTTAAATGCCCAGGGCAAGGACGAAGAAGAGGCAGCAGCCCTGATGGGAGCAAGCGGCTATACAATTTTTAGAAAGATAACACTTCCTCATATGAAATGGGGACTCATATATGGAATTATCCTGTGTACAGCAAGAGCACTGGGAGAGTTTGGAGCGGTAAACGCATTGTCAAAGACAAGAGGAGAGACCTTCACCCTGCCACTTGAAATTGATGCACTGTATATGTCGGGCACAGACAGCTCAATCACGGCTGCCTTTGCAGTATCATCAATACTTGTAATTATTGCACTTATTATACTTTTTGCCAGAAATATAGTGGAGAGACGTCAAAGGAGATAGGTATATGTATGTTGAAATGAAAAATATATACAAAAAATATGGTGACTTCGCCGCCTCAAATAATGTGAGCTTTGGCGTTGAAAAAGGAAAGCTTGTGGCACTTCTGGGACCATCCGGAAGTGGCAAGACCACACTGCTCAGAATGATTGCGGGACTTGAGACACCAAATTCAGGAGATATCTACATAGATGGAAAGAGAGTTAATGATATCCCGGCTGCAAAACGAGGCATAGGCTTTGTATTCCAGAATTATGCCCTCTTTCGTTATATGACGGTATACGAAAATGTAGCCTTTGGACTGGAGCTTCAGAAGATGCCTAAAAAGCAGATAAGGGAAAGGGTAGAAAAGCTCCTTGAGATGACTGGTTTATCCGAAATGGGAAAACGTTATCCAAACCAGTTGTCCGGAGGACAGAGACAGAGAGTTGCATTTGCAAGGGCGCTGGCACCGAATCCACAGGTACTGCTTCTGGATGAACCCTTTGCGGCGATAGATGCTAAGGTCAGAGGAGAGCTGCGCATATGGTTAAAGGAGCTGGTGGAAAAGCTTGGGATTACAAGCATTTTCGTGACCCATGATCAGGACGAGGCGGTGGAAGTGGCAGACGAAATCATAATCACGAACCATGGCACCATAGAGCAGATGGGCACACCCCTTGAAATATATAAGGCACCGGATACTCCATTTGTGGCTCAGTTCATAGGACATTCCACAATCGTTGAGGACTACGACAGACTAAAGGGCTTTGAAATTATAGAAAATGCCAAGAGGGCTGTTATAAGACCGGAGTTTATAAAGATTTCAAAGAGTGGCAACCTGAACCGTTTTATGTCGGCAGCAGAGGAAGGCACTGTGACAGATGTGGTTTTCAGGGGAAACAGGGTGGATGTCACTGTAAACATAAACGGAATAGAAGTCACAGGAGAGCGATCACTGGAAAAGGACATGGTCAATGTAGGAGAAAAAGTACATGTGCTCATATACAGGCTCTATATATTTGATGAGCATAGGACCTACCTCGTGGAAAATAGTGCGATGCAGGTGGATGATGTATTTTATATATAATTTACACATCATACACAAAAATTTGAGCCGGGGAAGATACAATATTAGTGTCTAAGCATGCAGAAAAAGCATAAAACTTCTGCAAGTGACAGGTTAGCTCGTGAGCGTATAGATACATAAAAGGAGACAAAGATGCAGATTGAGAATAAGAAGCTTTTGAAGACGGATGTCCTCATAATAGGAGGCGGAACTGCTGGCTGCTATGCGGCTCTTACAATCCGTGAGAAATCAGCCTACTCCATCATAATAGCAGAGAAAGCCAATATCAAGAGAAGTGGCTGCCTCGCTGCAGGAGTAAATGCTATAAACGCCTATATAGTAAAAGGAAGAAAGCCACAGGACTATGTGGATTATGCAAAAAAGGATGCTGACGGCATAGTTAGGGAAGACTTACTTCTCACCATGTCAGAGGGCTTAAACAGGGTCACAGAGAAAATGGAAAAACTGGGACTTGTTATCCTAAAAGATGAAAACGGCGAGTATGTGGCAAGAGGCAATCGTAATATCAAGATAAACGGAGAAAATATCAAACCGATTCTTGCATCTGCGGTTGAAGCCCTGCCGGATGTGACTGTTTTAAACAGGATAAATATCACAGACTATATAGTCGAGGATAAGGCTATAAAAGGAGCATATGGATTTTCTATTTCAGAGGGAACTGCATATGAGATAAGAGCCCAAAAAGTCATCTGTGCAACAGGAGGAGCCGCAGGACTCTACAGACCAAACAATCCGGGATTCTCAAGGCATAAGATGTGGTATCCGCCATTTAACACAGGTGCTGGATATGCCATGGGCATAAAGTGTGGAGCTGAAATGACCACCTTCGAGATGAGGTTTATTGCCTTAAGATGCAAGGACACCATAGCACCAACAGGCACAATAGCTCAGGGGGTTGGAGCCAGGCAGATTAATTCCTTTGGTGAGGTCTATGAGGATAAATATGGACTTACCACATCCCAGAGAGTGTATGGAACAGTGATGGAAAACCTTGAAGGACGTGGACCATGTTATCTGAGAACAGAGGGAATATCTGAGGCACAGGATGAGTCTTTGAGAAAAGCCTATCTGAATATGGCACCAAGCCAGACCTTAAAATGGGTTGAGGCTGGTAAAAATCCAAGCCGGCAGAACGTGGAAATCGAGGGCACAGAGCCATATATAGTAGGAGGTCACACAGCCAGTGGTTACTGGGTAGATACCAACAGACAGACCACAATTCATGGACTATATGCCGCAGGGGATGTGGCAGGAGGATGTCCGCAGAAGTATGTGACAGGAGCCATGGTTGAGGGAGAAATCGCAGCCATAGATATAGTGAAGCATCTGGATGAGGAATGTGGAATGAAGCCATCTGCAAGGTGTGATGCTGCCACACATGAGAAGGATAAGGGTGAGACAGAAACAACAAAAATGCAGACAGACTCAGCCTTCGAGCAGAAAATCGCCGAGTATAACCACTTCCTTGAGCCAAAGAAAGCCCAGTTCAGCACAGAGGCAATCGAGGAAGCCATGCAGAAGGTCATGGATAACTACGCAGGAGGAATTTCCACCCATTATCAGTTCAACGGCAGACAGCTTGCCCTGGCAGATGAAAAAATCAGGCAGCTTATTGAGCTTACGGATGAGCTAAATGCCACAGACATGCATGAGCTGATGTTTATATACGAGCTTAAGGAGAGGCTTCTGGTCTGCCTGTCGGTGATTGCCCACCTTAAAGCCAGAAAAGAGACCAGATGGCACAGTTTTGCGGAGAATCTTGACTATCCGGAAAAGAGTGATGAATGGCTTAAGTATGTGAATTCAAAACTGGTTGATGGACAGCTTCAGATAATATACAGAGATTTGGTAGGAAAGGAGACACATTATGAGCATAATGATTGATAAACAAAAATGTAAGGGCTGTGGAAAGTGTACAGATGTGTGTCCGGGAAGCCTCATATATCAGGATGAGGATAGAAAGGCTTTTATCAAATACCCTAAGGACTGCTGGGGTTGTGCCTCCTGCATCAAGGAGTGCCATTTCGGAGCCATAGGATTTTTCCTCGGAGCTGACATAGGAGGAAGAGGAAGCGTGATGACCGTTAAATCAGGGCCTGATACCCTGACCTGGAACATAGAAAAGCGTGATGGTCAGACAGAACAGATAATCATTAATAAAAAGGAAGCAAACAAATATTAGAAAAGGATGGTAGAGAAAATGAGCGAATTATCACATCTCGACGAACTCGAGGCAGAGGCAATATATATAATCCGTGAAGTGGCGGCAGAGTGCGAGAAGCCGGTTATGCTTTACTCGATTGGAAAGGACAGCTCCGTAATGCTTCATCTGGCAATGAAGGCATTTTATCCGGAAAAGCCGCCATTTCCATTTCTACATGTAAACACAACATGGAAATTCAAGGAAATGATAGAATTTCGTGACAGAATTGCAAAGGAAAAAGGAATAGAGATGCTTGAGTACATCAACGAAGAGGGTGTGAAGCAGGGAATCAACCCATTTGACCATGGTTCAGCCTACACAGACATCATGAAGACCCAGGCACTTAAGCAGGCACTTGACAAGTATGGATTTACAGCAGCCTTTGGCGGCGGCAGACGAGACGAGGAAAAATCCAGAGCCAAGGAGAGAATTTTCTCATTCAGAAATGAAAATCATGCATGGGATCCTAAGAACCAGCGTCCAGAGATGTGGAAGCTCTACAATTCCAAAATTCAGAAAGGACAGGAGGTCAGGGTATTCCCGCTTTCCAACTGGACAGAGAAGGACATCTGGCAGTACATAAAGAGAGAAAATATAGAGATTCCATCACTTTATTTTGCCAAGGAAAGACCGGTTGTATACAGAGATGGCAATATCATAATGGTGGATGACGACAGGATGAAGCTTCGTCCGGGGGAGGAAATCCAGTACAAGAGCGTGCGCTTCAGAACACTGGGATGTTATCCTTTAACAGGTGGCTGCGAGTCAACAGCAGATACACTGGACGAAATCATAGAGGAAACACTAAGCGCTGTATCATCAGAGCGTACAACACGAGTGATCGACAATGAAGCAGCAGGAAGCATGGAAAGAAGAAAAAGAGAGGGATATTTCTAAAATGAGCGGATTATTAAAATTTATCACATGCGGCAGCGTGGATGATGGAAAATCAACACTGATTGGACATATATTATATGATTCTAAGCTTCTCTACGCAGATCAGGAGAAGGCTCTTGAGCTGGACAGCAAGGTGGGAAGCAGAGGCGGAGCTATTGATTATTCACTACTTCTGGATGGACTTATGGCAGAGAGAGAGCAGGGAATCACAATTGATGTAGCCTACCGTTATTTTACAACAGACAAGAGAAGCTTTATTGTGGCAGATACACCGGGTCACGAGGAGTACACCAGAAACATGGCAGTAGGAGCATCCTTTGCAGACCTTGCAGTTATCCTTATAGATGCAAAGCAGGGGGTACTGGTGCAGACCAGAAGACATGCCAGAATCTGTGCCCTTATGGGAATCAGATACTTTGTATTTGCAGTAAACAAGATGGACCTGGTGGGATATGACCAGAAGCGTTTTAATGAAATCACCAGACAGATTGAGGAGCTCACTAAGGAGCTTTCACTTGAGAATATTCAGATTATCCCAGTGTCAGCCACAGAGGGAGACAATGTCACAAAGAAATCTGAAAACATTCCATGGTATGCAGGACCAGCCCTTCTATCATACCTTGAGGATATAGATATCTCTGATAACAAAGAGACAGGATTTTATATGCCGGTACAGAGAGTATGCCGTCCAGACCATACCTTCAGGGGATTTCAGGGACAGATTGAAGCAGGAAGCATCAAGGTTGGTGATACAATCACAACACTTCCAAGCAATGAGACAGCTCATGTAAAGAGCATACATATCGGTGACAAGGAAGCAGATATAGCCTCAAAGGGACAGCCAGTCACAATCCAGCTCGACAGGGAGGTGGATGTATCAAGAGGCTGTGTGCTTTCAGATGGAACAGGCGTGCAGGCAGTTTCATCAATCACAGCAACCCTGCTCTGGATGGATGATGACGAGCTTTTTAAGGGCAAGAACTTTTTCTTTAAGCTGGGCACCAAGACAATACCGGGAATTGTCACAAGCATAGAGTACGCAATTGACGTAAATACAGGAGACAAGACCAGGACAGAGACATTACGCAAAAATGAAATCGCAGTATGCAAGATATCCTTTGCAGATAAAATCGTCTGTGACCTATTCAAAAATCACAGAACTCTCGGCGAGTTTATACTGATTGACAGAGTGACAGATATGACATCAGCCTGCGGAGTGGTAGAGGAGCTTCATACAGAGGAAAACGGACTCTATGAGGGCAGAATCGACAGAAATGTAAGAGCTGCAATTAAGGGCCAGAAAGCCATCACCGCCGTATTCGTAGACGGAGTGGACGGTGTAAACAGAGGCTTTGTAGAGGATGTAGAAAAAGCCTTGAATATAGATGGCAGACATACATACCTCTATGCACCAAAGGAAGGCGAGGATTTTGAAACTGTAGTCAAGCACCTGAACAGAGCAGGAATCGTAGTACTTCTGCTTATCAGCGAAAA
>ERZ1031095.603-NODE-603-length-12002-cov-10.694902_pt1 | contig 12002 bp, 5 predicted proteins | sample MGYA00517108_ERZ1031095 | MGnify/ENA primary metagenome ERZ1031095 (study PRJEB33719, sample SAMN04261275) | wastewater metagenome | biome: rural village; feature: human; material: feces | host: Homo sapiens | place: El Salvador | collected 2013-01-07 ... | reverse complement strand
AAGCGTGGCTTTGTTACTCTGATGGCCAACAATTATTTGGAGCCGAAAGACAACATTGATAATTGGATAGTTACGGCTATTTCTGCTTTAAGGAAAGGTAACCTGGATGATTTTCAAGTCCATCTTACAGCTTTCCTATCAAGTATTCCTTATACGATGCGCCGCAAGGATTCGGAACGGGAAAAGGAGCGTTATTTCCATTATACTTTTTATCTTCTGCTGCGACTTTTGAGCACATATACGGTTTATACGGAGAAGGTGCAGAGCCAAGGTAGGGTAGATTGCATAGTTGAGACCTTGAAGTTTATCTATATCTTTGAGTTCAAACTTGACGGAACTGCTCAGGAGGCATTGTTGCAGATAAATAATAGGGGATATGCCCGTGAGTATGCCAATGATAAAAGAAAACTCTTTAAAATTGGATGCAGCTTCTCTTCAGAAACGGGAACCATAGAAGATTGGAAGATTGAAGGCTGAAGTCCCCCTTTTGCAGAATTATCTAATATAATTTGGTATTTTCAGTCTTCTGCTAGGCCTATGCTATAGGCTTACAATCGGTTTAGAATAAACAATATAAATAATAATAAACTCACTGCTTATGAAGAAGAAATTTTACACAGTTTTCTTGTTCGCCATGATGGGCATGATGCCTGCTCAGGCACAAGTAGTGCGCACCGAACAGATGCGTACTGTGAATGTTGCTGAAATTGAAGGACAAACCGTCAAGAAAATGCTTCCGGTGGCCTTCATCCATTCTGATGGAGCTAAAGCTGATCCGGAAGGAAAGATAAATTATGACTCGCAAGGTAATATCGCTCAGATAAACTATTCTGATAAGAGCGTTGAAACCTTTGAATATTCCTACAATTCTCAGCATAAGTGGACCACTCTTCTACGTACCACGAAGAATGTACAGAACGAGGTGATTGCTAAACTCAAAACCGAACGTGCCTTTGATGAAAAGGGACGTATCCTCAGCATCAAGGTAACAGGATGTGATAATGATGCTCAGAAATGGTACCCTGTGAGCGATCATGTATATAGCTATGACAAGGAGACCGAAACCCTGGATGAAAACATGCAGGCCTATGTGGTTAAGGACCTTACCTATGAAAAGGTGGGCAACAGATATATGGCTCATGGCACTGAATATGTATGGTATGAAGCTGCCAAGGCTTTCATAGAATGCAAGAGTGATGAGCACCGTCAGGAGACCGTGGTGCTGGATGGGAACAACTATACCAAAGTGAGAAAATATTATTACGGCAACAGTAGCAGCGATGAGCCAAATTGGTGCGATTACGATAAATGCGAGGCTTTGGTTAACCAGCCTGCTGAAGGCTATGTTACGCTGACATACTATCGATCATCTGATGGCGTGAACTGGGAATTCAATGAAAGAATTGCACAGACCCAAAACTTCGACTCCAGCTTTGCTGTAAACGACGGGAAGCATAGAGAAAAAACTGTTTACAGCTACGACGGGTCAACACAGCAATATCAGATTCAGAGAAAAGATGCTTACGACTGGGTGAATCATCCAACCCTCAATCTCGTAAAGCATACCCATTTTTATTACGATGATGGTGAGTTAGAAGATGTTAACACTACCTATGAAAAGGTGGAAAATGGTGATTTCATCAGCGATAACTCGGAATACTATATCGCTGCTGACAACAGTTATACGGTATTAAAACATTCTGATAATTCAGATGAAGTTCTCCTTACATTCTATGATGCCCATGGCAAGGAAACCAGACGCATCAGATCGGGGGAGAATGTTCAGAAATGGCGTTCTCCTAGCGTCATGGAAGAGTATGAGAATGGTAAATGGGTGGCGCTGAAGAATGCTACAATTACACTGGGTGCCGGTTCTGAAAACCTTACTACCGTCAAGACCAACGAATTGGGATATGGTGTATGGTCGGAAATCTATGAAGATGGTAAGCTTAGCGAAACAAGTGAGGTAAAATATACAGATAATGGATACGTGGCTACTTATTATGAGGCAAACGGCAATGGCCTGATGTATCTGGAAGAAATAGAATCGGCTAAACTCCTGGCTGATGGCTCCACGGAAATCATCTATACGGATTATGACGAGGATGGCGAGATTGAGGAAAAGGAGCGCACCGTGGTACAGATTGACGGCATTGAAACTTACTATAATTGGGATGAGGATGCCAACGACTGGAAAATTTCACACATGAACATTCCTCCTCTTTCATCAACGAATGCTGATGGTGTGAGTGTTACCATTCTTCGCAGATGGAACGGCGAGGCTATCGAGGAATACAAGACTATCCTGGAAGATAAGAATGCTGACGGTACAAAGAAATGGACAGAAATTTACAACAAGGAAAATGGGGAGTGGAAACCTAGCCAAAAGACAGAATATGCAGCTTATTCTTTCGGGGCTGTATCATGCACGCTGCCTAGCAATCCGCTGCCTGCCATCATTCCGCAGAGTCTCTTCAACGACTTCTTCCTGGTTCCTGCATGCGAGGGTGTTTCTGAAATCTCTTACGGATGGAATGAGGAGACGAACAGTTGGGATACTGCTAATTCTTCTTTCCGTGACTTCTCCTATTCTGAGCGCCAAGAAGATGGTTATAAGATAGTAGAGGCTTTCTATAGAGGTAAACCATATACCTATTATATTGACAGCAAGAATCGCCTGGCTGTTTATGAGGGTCCTGATGGTCCTGCGCGTCTCTTTGACTATGATGAGGAAGGAAGAGTTACTCAGATGGCCTTTAGAAGCAACGAGGTGGAGGCCTATGTCATCGCGTATGGTGAGGTAGAGGTATCTAATGGCATTTCTGCTCCTGCAGTGCAGTTGGCTTCGCATATCCACATTGCCGGCAAGACCATCACAGCCGATGGCGTGAAACTGCTGGAGTTGTTCTCTGCCGATGGTCAGTTGGTGGGTAGCAGCCGAAATGGCTCTATTACGGCTCCATCTTCCGGCATCTACATTGTGGTTGCAGATGGCAAGCGACTGAAACTTCGTCTTTGCAATCTGCACTAATCAAAATTGATATTCAGGGGAAAAGATTATAAGAAATTTTATCTTTTCCCCTCTTTTATTAAAAAATTTCTAAAAGATATGCGAAATCTCAATTATTATTCGTATATTTGCAGTGGTTTTCAGAGGTTTGTCTGTTTTCTAATGCAACACTAAAACAGATGATGCCAATGATGCTACATAATCCCGGACCTTCAGAGACCACCGGGACTCCTAAATATATTCTAACTAACAGTGTTGCTAGATGAAAAAAAATGAAAATCAAAAGCTTTTTGATTGCGTCTTTGGCTGCATTCTCTCTTACAGCAGGCGCACAGTCGTTGTCGCCTAATACCAAGTGGCATTGGGACAAGGGTACTATCGTAGTGGAAACTCCAGAACGTCCTGCCGGACAGCAGAACGTATTGGGACTCAAGGCTCCTAAAATGCAGACCGTGCGCGTGGGATTCGTGGGACTCGGTATGCGTGGACCATGGGCGGTGATGAGATTCTGCCATATCCCTGGTGTTGAAATCGTGGCTCTTTGCGACTACGAGGAGGAGCGCGCTGAGAAATCGCAGGAATTCCTGCGCAAGCAGGGCTTGAAGCCGGCTGCCATCTACAGCGGAGAAAAGGGTTACGAGGAACTGTGCAAGCGCCCAGACATCGACCTGGTTTACATCGCTGCCGACTGGAACCACCATTTCCCAGTGGCTCAGTGTGCCATGGAAAACGGCAAGCATACTGCCATTGAGGTGCCTAGTGCCATGAACCTGGACCAGTGCTGGAGCCTGATCAACATGAGTGAGAAGACCCGCAAGCATTGCTTCATCCTGGAAAACTGCTGCTACGACTATTACGAGATGAACGCCCTGGCAATGGCTCAGGCCGGCGTATTCGGCAACATCATCCGTGCCGAGGGCGCCTACATCCACTGCCTGGAAGACTTCTGGGATGCTTACTGGAAAGACCCTAATGATAACGACAAGGACAATCTGCACTGGCGCATGAAGTACAACATGGAGAACCGTGGTGACGTTTATCCTACTCACGGCTTGGGTCCTGTGGCTCAGTGTCTGAACATCCACCGTGGCGACCGCTTCACTACATTGGTTGCAATGGATACAGAATCTTTCGTAGGTAAGGATTGGGTTTCCAAGAAGAGCGGCAAGGAGTGCAAGGAGTACCGCAACGGCGACCATACCACTACCTTGATGCGTACAGCCAAGGGTAAGGTGGTAGAGATTCAGCACAACGTGATGACTCCTCAGCCATACAACCGACTGTTTAAGTTGACCGGTACCAAGGGTTACGCTACCAAGTATCCTACCGAGGAGTTCGCCCTTTCAGGCGATGCTTTGAAGGGAACAGGAGCGCCTCAGATGGATAATCTCAATGCTCACGGCTTCATGAACAAGGAGCAGAAGGCTGCACTGGTGAAGAAATACTATCACCCAATCCTGAAGAAGTATGGTGAGCTGGGCCGTCAGATGGGTCACGGAGGTATGGACTTCATCATGGATTCCCGTTTGGTTTACTGCCTGCAGAACGGTTTGCCTTTGGATATGGACGTTTACGACTTGGCTGAGTGGTGCTCGCTGGCAGAGTTGGGTGCCATTTCTATGGATAACAACTGCGCATCCGTAGCCTTCCCAGACTTCACCCGCGGTTTCTGGAACAAGGAGCAGGGTTACAAGCATCAGTATGCTTCTCCAGCCGACGAGGCTGCTACCGAGGCTGCCGCTGCTGCCTACACCAAGGCTCAGAAGGAAGCTACAGCCAAGTATAATCTGTGGAAGCTCTATGATGCTGTGGCTGCTGCCAAGAAGGCAAACAACGCCAAGGCCGTAAAGAGCGCTACTGCCAAGTACAACAAGGCTGTGGCTGCTGCCAAGAAGGCGATGGTTGCCAAGAAATAAGGATGATTATGACATAAAGATAATCATCAGAAAATTAGAATTATCAAGAAAAGTTTGCTTCCTGGAAGGAATTGGCTCCCAAGAAGCAAACTTATCGTAAATAACATAACTAAATGAATAGAACATATTTATTACTTTTGGCTGGAATGCTCTGTGCTCCAGCCGCCTGGGCCGACGGCACGCTGGGAGGATATTTCTACCAGCAGCAGGCTGCACCTACGGGATGGGAATGGCAAAGTCCTGATTCCGTGGCTGTTAACAAGCTGCAGCCGCATGCCTGGTTCTTCTCGTTCAGAAACATCGAGGAGGCAAGAAAGGTTTTGCCGGAAAACAGTTCCTACTGGAAATCACTCGACGGCATGTGGAAATTCCACTGGGCTCCGAATCCGGATGAACGCCCGAAGGATTTCTTCCGCACCGACTATGACGTGTCGAAATGGGACGACATCAAGGTGCCGGTAAGCTGGAACATGGCTGGACTGCAGAGAGACGGAAAGAACAAGTATGGAGATCCGCTCTATTCCAACCAGCGCGTCATCTTCCAGCACTCCTGGCAGCCGATGAACGACTGGAAGGGAGGAGTGATGCGTACACCGCCAAAAGACTGGATGACCTACCGCAACCGAAACGAAGTGGGTTCCTATCGCAGAACCTTCACCGTGCCTGCCGACTGGAAGGGACAGGAAATCTATCTCAACTTCGACGGCGTGGATTCCTTCTTCTATCTCTACATCAACGGCAAGTACGTGGGATTCTCGAAGAACTCCAGAAATCTGGCAGAATTCAACATTACACCTTATTTAAATAAGGAGGGAGAAGAGAACACCGTGGCTGTAGAAGTTTACCGCCATTCCGACGGATCCTTCCTCGAAAGTCAGGACATGTTCCGCCTGCCGGGCATTTTCCGCACCGTGGCGCTTACCGCCAAACCTCAAGTGCAGATCAGCGACATCAAGGCGATTCCAGACCTTGACGACACCTATACCAACGCCAAGCTGCATATTACAGCCCAGCTTGAGAACCTCTCCAAAAAGGCCATCAAGGGCTATACTATCCAGTATTCGCTCTACGCCAACCGCCTTTATTCCGACGAGAACACCCTGCTCAGCGGCGTTGCCGCATCGGCTAAGCTGGAAGGCAAGCTGAAAGCAAAGGACGAAATCAGTCTCGAAACTACACTCGATGCAGCCAACAAGGTGAACCTCTGGAGTGCTGAGGCTCCTCACCGCTATACTTTGGTGGGCGAACTGAAGGACGCCAAGGGCAGAACCGTTCAGACATTCTCTACCTACGTAGGTTTCAGAAAGGTGGAAATCAAGGATACGCCTGCCGATAAGGACGAGTTCGGACTTGCAGGAAGATACTACTATCTGAACGGACAGCCTATCAAGCTGAAGGGCGTAAACCGCCACGAGAACAATGTTCAGACAGGACACACCGTGAGTCGTGAACAGATGGAGCACGAGGTGTTCCTGATGAAGCGCGGCAACATCAACCACGTGCGCAACTGCCACTATCCGGATGCGCCTTACTGGTACTATCTGTGCGACAAGTACGGCATTTACCTGGAGGACGAGGCAAACATCGAGAGCCATGAGTATTACTACGGCAAGCAGAGTCTTTCTCACGTTCCGGAGTTCCGCAATGCCCACATCGCCAGAAACATGGAGATGGTTCACGCCACCGTAAACCATCCTTCGGTGGTTATCTGGAGCTTGGGCAACGAGGCAGGTCCGGGCAAGAACTTCGTAGATTGCTACAATGCCATCAAGGCCTACGATACCAGTCGCCCTGTGCAGTATGAACGCAACAACGACATCGTGGATATGGGTTCCAACCAGTATCCATCCATCGCCTGGGTGCAGGGAGCCGTTCAGGGCAAATATAATCTGAAGTATCCGTTCCACATCTCGGAGTATGCGCATTCCATGGGCAACGCCTGCGGTAACCTGATAGATTACTGGGACGCTATCGAGAGCACCAACTTCTTGATGGGTGGAGCCATCTGGGACTGGGTTGACCAGGCTCTGGACAAGCAGGATCCTGCCACCGGAAAGACCTACTGGGCCTACGGAGGCGACTTCGGTAAGGATAACAAGCCTAACGACGGTATGTTCTGCATGAACGGAATCATGCGCCCAGACCTTACCCCTAAGGCTCAGTACTACGAGGTGAAGAAGGTTTACCAGAACGTGGGCGTCAAGGCCATCGACATGAAGCAGGGACAGATTGAAATCTTCAACAAGAACTACTTCGAGCCGCTGAAGAACTATCAGATAGTCTGGTCGCTCTATCAGGACGGCGTATGCGTGAAGAAGAACCAGCCGCTGCAGGGAGCCAAGAACATCGTGGGTCCTCGCGAGAAGGGCATCTACACCTTGCCTTACGACTATGCGAGTCTGGACCCTAAGAGCGAGTACTTCGTTACCATCCAGTTCCTGCTGGGCAAGGACATGCCTTGGGCTTCCAAGGGCTATGTTCAGATGGAGGAGCAGTTGAGAGTGAAGGGTGCCGATGTTGCCGCTCCGTCTATCGCTGCCGTTACAAAGGGTGGCAAGGCGATGAAGTATCAGCTGGATAAGGCTGCGAAGCGTGCCAATATTACGGGCGAGAACTTCCAGGTGGCTTTCGATTTGAACACCGGTGCCATCTACAGCTTGAAGTACGGCAACCAGGTAATCATCAAGGATGGTAATGGCCCTCAGCTGGATGCTTACCGTGCACCTACAGATAACGATGCTGGAATCGGCTACCACAATGCATGGTTCAGAAACGGATTGTACGACCTGCAGCACGTGGTGAAGAGCTGGACTTGCACGCCTAACAAGAAGGATGGAACCTACAAGCTCGACTTCACCGTGGAGAGCCAGGGCAAGGAAGGATGCGACGTGAACTATGGCAACCGCGACCGCAACCCAGAGTCTTGCTACAATTTCGAGAAGAACAAGCACGCCTTGACGGATGCTGACCTGAAGTTCACTTCCCGTCAAATCTACACCATCTACAAGGACGGTTCCATCGAGATGCAGAGTGCCATCGGAGCCAACCGCTCGAAGGTGATTCTGCCTCGCATCGGATATTCTATGGTTTTGCCAAGCGAGCTGAATCAGTATGATTACTACGGCCGTGGACCGGTGAACAACTATAACGACCGCAAGACCAGCCAGTTTATCGGTTGGTACCACAGTCCGGTGGCAGAGCAGGGCATCATGCTCCCTAAGCCTCAGGCACAGGGCAACCGCGAGGAGGTTCGCTGGTGCGCCGTTACCAACAGTCAGCAGCAGGGCGTCGTGTTCATTTCAGACAGCACCATGTCTGCATCGGCTCTTCCTTGGAGCCAGCAGGAGTTGACTCTGGCAGCTCATCCATACCAGTTGCCTAAGAGCAGCGGAACCCATCTGCACCTGGATGCGAAGGTTACCGGACTGGGTGGTGCAAGTTGCGGCCAGGGTGGTCCATTGACTCCAGATCAGGTTCGCAGCACACCAACCACCTTCGGTTTCATCATCCGTCCAGCCGTGAAATCAGAGCTGGGTAACCTGGTGAAGGTTTCTGCCACGGGCAGAGAGATGGCGAAGGAGATGATGAAGCAGATGAAGCAGAACCAGCAGAGTGCCGGTTTGCAGATAGCCTTTGCTTCGAGCCAGGAACCAGATGAGGGCGATGCGTCTTACTTGGTAGATGGTGACCCTTCAACCTTCTGGCACACGATGTATTCCATCACTTTGGCGAAGTACCCTCACTGGGTAGACTTCGATTCCGGTAAGGAGAAGGTTATCAAGGGTTTCACCTATCTGCCTCGCCAGGATGGTTCGCTGAACGGCTGCATCAAGGATTACGAGATTTACGTAAGCAACGACAATAAGAACTGGGGCAACCCAATCTTGAAGGGTAAGTTCGAAAAGAGTGCCAAGCTTCAGAAGGTGATGTTCGGCAAGCCGGTGAAAGCCCGCTACGTTCGCCTGCGCGCCTTGAATGAGCAGAACGGACAGGATTTCGCTTCTGGTGCAGAATTTACGCTGGTTACGGAATAATCAAACAGATGATTGGTTGCAAATAATCAATTATATTTCAATAAAATAAAAAGAAGAGGCTGATGCGATGTGCACCAGCCTCTTTTTATTGAAGTATTTTATTTTTTAAATTCCGTCTTAGGGATTCACCACGTTGATTGGCTTTCCGTTGATGAAAGCCTCAACATTGGCAGCCACCTGCTTGTTCAGTCGCTCGCGTGCCTCGTAGGTTGCCCAGGCTATGTGAGGAGTGAGATAAGCATTAGGCTCATCAAACAGCGGATTCTCCTTTGAAGGAGGCTCCTGTTCCATCACGTCTGCACCATAGGCGCCCAGACTTCCGGCATGGAGGGCAGCAGCAACGGCAGTCTCATCTACCAGTGCTCCACGTCCCGTATTGATCAGGATGGCCGTATCCTTCATCTTCTCAATGTTCTCGGCATTGATGAAATGATAGGTATCATCAGAAAGCGGACAATGCAGCGAGAGAATATCGCTCGTAGAAAGCAATCCCTCCTTGCTTACTTTCTGAATCCACTCAGGCAGGGAACTGGATGGCTTGCTGGTGCAGGCACAGATGTTCATACCAAACTGGCGGGCGATGTTGGCCACCTTCATTCCGATATTACCCAGTCCCATGATACCGAAGGTCTTGCCGGCAAGCTCCATCAATGGGGTGTCCCAATAACAGAAATCCTTGTTGCAAGCCCAGCGCTCGTTGCGGTTCTCCTGGGTGTAATGCTCCACGCGGTTGGTAATGGCAAGAATCAGCGCGAATGTCATCTGCGCCACGCTATCCGTGCTGTAGGCCGGAATGTTGGTTACGATGATGCCCAGCTTCTTCGCCGCCTCAATGTCAACCACGTTGAAGCCCGTGGCCTGAATGCCGATGTATTTCAGTTGGGGAAGCTGCGCCAGAGTCTCTGCATCCATCTGCACCTTATTCAATAAGATGATATCTGCATCCTTGGCATGCTCCACCTTTTCCTCGTCAGATGTTCGTGGATAAACCACCACCTCGCCAAGCTGCTCCAGGCGATGGTAATCCAAATCGCCTGGGTTGGCTGCATATCCGTCTAAAATAACGATTTTCATCTTATTCATTCATCAGATAGTTCTTGAACGAAGCAAAGTCCTTGGTCATCTGGATGCTCTTCTTCTCGCCCTTCATGAACTCAGCAAGGCGGGCTGGAATCTCAATGTCTGTACCGAGAATGCTGTCCACCTTCTCCTTGAACTTAGCTGGGTGAGCAGTCTCCAGGAATACACCTACTTCGCCTGGCTTCAACTGCTCCTTCAATGCCTGGTAGCCACAAGCACCATGAGGGTCAAGTACATACTTGGTTTCATTGTAGCACTTCTTCATGGTGTCTGCTATCTGGTCGTCCTTGTAGGTAGCACCGCTGATGTAGGCTGCAATGGCATCGTGGTCGCCCTTGTAGAGGTCGTAGATGCGGGCGAAGTTAGATGGGTCGCCCACGTCCATGGCATTGGCGATGGTCTGCTTGCTAGGCTGAGGATTGTACTTGCCAGTCTGCAGATACTCGTAGAAGATGTCATTGGCGTTGTTGGCTGCGATGAAGCGATGGATAGGCAAGCCCATCTCATGACCGAAGAGTCCGGCTGTGATGTTGCCGAAGTTACCGCTAGGCACACAGATTACCAACTTGTCGGCCAAACCCTTCTCCTTCATGCGGGCGTAGGCATTGAAATAGTAGAATGCCTGAGGCAGGAAGCGGGCCACGTTGATAGAGTTGGCAGAAGTCAGCTTCATGTGCTTGTTCAGCTCCTCGTCCATGAACGCAGATTTCACCAGTGCCTGGCAGTCGTCGAACACGCCATCCACCTCAAGGGCAGTGATGTTCTGACCCAGTGTAGTAAACTGGCTCTCCTGAATCTTGCTCACCTTGCCCTTTGGATAGAGCACGTAAACATGGATTCCCTCCACGCCGAGGAAACCATTGGCTACGGCAGAACCCGTATCACCCGAAGTTGCTACGAGCACGTTCACCTCCTCCTTGCCTTCCTGGCGTACGAAGTACTGAAGCAGACGGGCCATGAAACGGGCACCCACATCCTTGAAGGCGAGGGTAGGACCATGGAACAACTCCAGCGAGTAGATGTTTGGCTCCACCTCAACCACTGGGCAGTCGAACGCCAGGGTGTCATAAACAATCTTCTTCAGTGAATCAGCATCCACATCCTCGCCGAAGAAGGCGTCAGCTACCTTGTAGGCAATCTCCTGGAAGCTCAGCTTCTCGATGTTGTCGAAGAAGTCCTGTGGCAACTTCTTGATGATTTCTGGCATATAGAGACCACGGTCTTCTGCCAAACCCTTAACTACCGCCTTGTGCAAATCGGCGATTGGTGCTTTCTTATTTGTTGAATAATATTTCATTTTTTTACTTTGAACTTTGAATTTTGAACATTGAACTTTATGATTAGCCTCTTTGCTTAAAAGAGTGTGTGGTTATCATTAAGTTCTTGATTTTTAATTAATTGCCATAAATGCGTTCATGAAGTCCTGCAACTGCAGCAAGCCGTAGCTTCCGTTCACGCAACTCTCCTCATCGTATTTCTCTACGCTATCTGGCTCAATGCCTGGATAATAGATAATGAAAGGAACCGGCTCCTTAACGTGGGTGCGAATCTCCACAGGAGTAGGGTGGTCGGGCAATACGGCGATGCAGACTGGCTCATCCCAGGTGCTTACCTCGTCGAAGATAGGCTTGATGAGGCGCTGGTCAAGATTCTCGATGGTCTTGAGCTTCAGCTCCAGGTCGCCATCATGTCCAGCCTCGTCGCTCGCCTCTACGTGAACATACACGAAATCATCGCCATCCTTCAAGGCCTGGATAGCCGCAGCCGCCTTGCCCTCGTAGTTGGTGTTGGCAAGACCCGTAGCCCCCTCAACGATGATGTTGCGGAGACCTGCATAATGACCGATGCCACGAATCAGATCCACTGCCGAAATCACGGAACCCTTCTTAATCTGCGGATACATCTGCGAGAGGGTGAGCATGTGCGGACGGTAACCGCCGCCCCAAGGCCAGATGATGTTTG
>ERZ1031095.602-NODE-602-length-12005-cov-8.974561_pt1 | contig 12005 bp, 8 predicted proteins | sample MGYA00517108_ERZ1031095 | MGnify/ENA primary metagenome ERZ1031095 (study PRJEB33719, sample SAMN04261275) | wastewater metagenome | biome: rural village; feature: human; material: feces | host: Homo sapiens | place: El Salvador | collected 2013-01-07 ... | reverse complement strand
CAAAGGTGGTAATTCAGCCTAATGGCGGTATCATCATCGAATAATCTTCATGTTTTATAGGCATCGTTTGCCTACGTGAAAAAGTTTTTTTTAGCGAAAAAGTATCATAGTCTCATTTTTGCTTGAAAAATGAGGTTTAAATGCTTGATATATAAGATAATAACGAAAATGAGACTTCTCGGATTTTGAGCCGAGAAGTCTCATTGATGTATCATGGAAGTCTCATTGATTTTTTTAACCTATTTCTCCTCTATAACGATGGAAAATTGGGAAAAAGTGCCGATAGTGGTGCCAAAAGTTGCTTTTTTAGGCACTTTTGGCACCACTATCGGCACTTTTCTCTGTTTTTATGCTGTTTTTTGCTGTGCGTAGATGTTCTGTGGTTGTGTCAATATAATCAGGATAAGTCACGGTAATGTGTCTACTTTTTCAGTTCATCAGTTGTCTTTATGCCCTCCGGTTGGTCTGCTTGTGCCCGTTACACGGGCATCCGCAGCCCACCACGTGGGCATCGGCAGACCGTGTGCTGGGCAGCTATTGCCCATAACGCGGGCAACGAGTGCCCAAATATAGGACTTGTTTTTAGGCAATATTCTTTAGGTTCTTTGCGATGTTTAAACTATCTTTTTGCGATGTTTAAACTGTCTTTTCTTAATGTTTCAATTGTCTTTTCTCGTGCATAGTGCTGTTTTTAATGATACTTCTATAGTCTTTCATGATACTTCCATGATACTTCTTTCTGCTTTTTTCGAGAAGTCTCATTAATTGTAAATATCTATATATCAGTAATATAATATGGATTTTCCAGCGAAAAATGAGACTATGATACTTTTTTGTAGAAAAAACTTTTATGTGCGCGTAATCGGAAAGATGCTATTTCTTTGTTTGTATCCTAACCAGGAGGTGAAGATTAGTATGGAGAAGCTTCTTGCTGTGATTTATGATAGCACTCAGCGTACTGTCAGCGAGTGGATAATTAAGGAGGGATGATAAACTTATCTGTGTCTATGCTTTGTTTCTGTTTTTAGAATCTAGCAGCAGCTTTATGCAATATATTTAACTTCTGATAAGCCGCATTATCCCTTTGAAATGCCGAAGGGATGGGTGTGGTGCAGGTTGGAAGACTATGTTTTTTCTGTTACAGATGGTGACCATCAAGCACCTCCAAAAGTATCAAAAGGAATCCCATTTTTAGTTATATCAAACATAGCTGATGGAAGTCTTGATTTTTCAAATACACGTTATGTGCCAGAAGAATATTATGAAAAAATACAAATGGAAAGGAAACCCAAACGTGGTGACATATTATTTTCTGTAACTGGTTCATACGGCATTGTCGTAAACATTAAAACTGACCGACAATTCTGCTTCCAACGACATATAGGTTTGATAAAACCTACCATAAGTAATGAATACTTGTCATTTGTTTTGATGAGCAATTACATTAAAAGTTTGTGCGATAAATTAGCAACAGGAACTGCGCAAAAAACAGTCGGATTAGATACTTTACGTTCATTGTATGTTCCAATTGCTCCTATTGAAGAACAGGAAAGGATTGTTGCAAAAATAAAGCATCTACTTTTACAAATAAACTTCTTGGAAGCAGGAAAAGGGAAATTAGTAGCAGCAATAAAGCAAGCCAAGAGCAAAATTCTCGACCTCGCCATTCACGGCAAACTTGTACCGCAAGACCCGAATGACGAGCCAGCCAGCGAATTGCTCAAACGCATCAATCCAAAGGCAGAAATCACTTGTGATAACCCCCAATATGGCAAGCTGCCGAAGGGGTGGTGTGAAACGACATTAGGAAATACAATTGTGATTAAATCAGGTGATGCTATTAAAGTTCGAGACAATAGAATAGGTAAATACCCAATTTATGGAGGAAACGGCATCACAGGGTATAATGAATCTTACAATGTAGATGGAATAAATATCATAATCGGACGTGTGGGGTTTTATTGTGGTTCTGTTCATTATGTAAATAATAAAATATGGGTAACAGATAATGCTTTTGTTACTAAAATAATGGGAAATGTATATACACCAAAATTCCTCTATTATCTTTTGCAGCAATATGATTTGAAGCAATATTCAAATTCAACAGCACAACCTGTAATTTCTGGCAAAACAGTCTATCCTATTAATGTTATGCTGCCACCGCTTTCCGAGCAATACCGCATCGTTGCAAGGATTGAAGAACTATTCGCTCAACTTGACAAGATAGAATCCTCATTGCAAGCATAAAGGCTTACAATGGGGATTCCCCATTCTTGACACGTATATTATATTGTTACCATTCATTTTAATACAAAACAATATGGTAACACAATTTGAAAAGTATTTGGTCAAGGCAAACTTGGCGAAGAACACGGTAACATCGTACCTGTGGACTATCAACTATTTTCTTGAGCACTACAAGGAGGTGAGCAAGAAGAATCTGTTGGCTTATAAGGGTTATCTTATGGAGAACTTCAAACCACAGACGGTAAACTTGCGTTTGCAAGCAATGAATAAGTATTTGGAGTTTAGCAAACAAGAGAAGCTAAAGATGAAGTTTGTAAAGGCGCAACAAAAGAACTTCTTGGAGAACGTAATCAGCGATGCCGATTACAAGTTCCTGAAAGCCAAGCTAAAGGCAGACGGTTATGATGAATGGTATTTCATCGTTTGGTTTATGGCTGCCACTGGTGCACGTGTCAGCGAGCTGCTTCAAATCAAAGCTGAGCATGTAGCGGTTGGCTATCTTGACTTGTATAGCAAAGGAGGCAAGATGCGCCGCCTTTACATTCCGAAGAAGCTATGCACTGAAGCCCAAAGATGGCTAACAGAACAAAACATCACCTCTGGCTATCTGTTCACCAATCGTTCAGGCAACCGCCTTTCCACTCGTGGCATAGCCATCCAACTGAAGCACTTTGCCGAAAAGTACGGTCTTAACCGTAATGTGGTTTATCCACACTCGTTCCGTCACCGCTTCGCCAAGAACTTCCTTGACCGTTTCAACGACATCGCCCTCCTTGCCGACCTCATGGGGCATGAGAGCATCGAAACAACACGCATCTATCTGCGACGCACTGCAAGCGAGCAGCAGAAGATAGTGGACAAGGTAGTTACTTGGTAACTGTATCTATAGCATTTAGCCACCGCAAGTATATGGCTTGCGATGGCTAAACTGGGTATTTACAAAGATGCTTCTATCTTGTCAAGTTGAGCGAATAACTCTTCAATTTTTGCAACGATTCTGTGTTGCTCGGAAAGCGGTGGTAACCATAATTGTTCATTCTTTATAATGCTGCCAGATATAGCTTTAAATGTAGAACCAGTACTTTGTGATTCAAATTTTTCTTGAAAAGTAGTCAACATATAAAAAGCATAATCTAAGTTGATAGCTTTGGTTGGTGTAAGACAGCACAAGCCTCGTCCTATACATATTCTCTGCTTAGTAATATTAACCACTCCTACGGGTGCTCTTACACATAATAGTAAAGTATCAGCATCAGCTATTTTTGTTGGAGAATTTGTTAAAACACTCGATTTTCTTAAATACTTGTTTCCAAATAGGATTTTACCTTGATGAAATTCCATACCATCTATAGGATTTAGGCTACTCCCATCTGGCGATTGTCCCATAGTAACCTTAAATGCATCTCCAATATGAGTTTCACACCACCCCTTCGGCAGCTTGCCATATTGGGGGTTATCACAAGTGATTTCAGCCTTCGGATTGATGCGTTTCAGCAACTCAATTGCCGGCTCATCATTCGGGTCTTGTGGTACGAGTTTTCCATGAATGGCAAGATCGAGAACTTTGGACTTGACTTGTCTTATAGAATCTTGTAACTTTTCCTTGTTTTCCTCTATGTTGTCCACAAATGATAGCCAATACTTTAAATTCTTTATTATTCGCTCTATTTCTGGTAATGGCGGAAGAGGTATTCTCATATTTTGAGATTGGGTCAAAGAAATATTAACCTGTCCTGCACTGCCTTTGGTGGATATAGAATTAATTTCAGACATTTCTTCCAAGTAAGCCTTTAGGTAAACATTAATATTATCCTTATGAAGATAAGGACGTATAAGTACGGCTGCTTGGTTGAAATTTGCTTGCGGCAACGATGGGGGAATAATTGCCAATTTACCCAATGGTGGTCCTACAATATTCATTATTAAATCACCAACCTCTGTTCTTGAGCGTTGCAGTTTACCATTATGTATTTCAGCTGTTATATACTGTGGTTTATATTCAAAATCTATTTTCTGATTTCTCAGATTATACATCTTGATGTACGGAATGCCCTTAGGTACGAATGAGGACTTTTCTGGAGTACTTCCTGAAGCCACATATGCTATGTCATCCAACTTGCACCACACCCACCCTTCCGGCAGTTCGTAGGGATAATGCGGCTTATCAGAAGTCTTTGCTGACTTCTTTCCCTTCTTAATCTTTCCCTCTTTGATGAGTCTTTCTTTTTCTGCACGGATACGTTCGAGCAGCACCGATGCTGGCTCATCGTTGGAATCTTGTGGAACGAGCTTGCCGTGAATAGCAAGGTCGAGTATCTTTTGTCTTAATGCTTTTGTGTCCATTATTATTTGTTATTTTCAAGTTTCTTTAACTCCTCGTTTTCTTCAAATTCTTCAATCCATTCTTTTACCTTTGCTTGAAGCAAAGCCTTATCTGGCAGATAAAGCTGGTAAGCAGAAGCATAGATGTTGGCATCCTTTGGTAAAGTCAACTCTACAAGCGCATCGTTCTTTTCTTTACAGAGAAGAATGCCGATGGTTGGTTTCTCAAAATCCTGTTTTACAAATCTGTCGAAATAGTTGACGTACATTTGCATTTGTCCTAGATCTTGATGAGTTAGCTTGTCAATTTTTAGGTCAATGAGGCAATAGCATTGCAGAAGACGATTGTATAGAACCAAATCAACATAATAATTATCTTCATCAAACGTAAAACGTTTCTGTCTTGCTTCAAACAAAAAACCTTTTCCCATTTCAAGCAAAAAAGTTTGCATTTTGTCAATGATGGCATTTTCTAAAGTTGACTCGCTATAACTACTATCTGGCTTCAGACCTATAAATTCCAATGATATTGGACTCTTAATTATGTCGGCGGGTTTCTCAACAACTTGTCCTTCTGTAGCTAAACGCATTACCTCGTTTTTGTTACGGCTTAGTGCCAAACGCTCATAAAGGCTACTACCTACTTGGCGTTGTAACCAACGATAATCCCAACCTTGTTGTTGAGCTTCAATCTCATAGAAATTGCGCTCTTCGAGATTTGATATTCGCATTAATATTTGGTAATGATTCCACGAAAGGGTAAACTTAGGAATTTCGTATGCATTGCACACGATTTCTTCTTTTGTAGATTTCGTATGCGTTGCACACGAAATTCGGTATGCAGAATAAAACTTTCTGCAATTGTTCAAAGTTGTTACCGACCATCCTTTCCCATATGTTTCTGTTAGATGTGCAGAAAGGTTTGCCAAAACCTTTCTGCCGTAACTTGCACGATTACTTCCTTGTTGCTCATATTCAACAATATAGCAGCCTATTTTATAATATGTATATACCATTGCCGTATTTACGGCTTTAGCAACTTTCTTTCTACTTTCCTCGATGAGCAAAGAAATCTCCTTAAATAGAGCTTCTTCATTATTTATTTTAGCAATTATTTCCATAAAATTACATTTCCTTAATCCCACTCAATAATTTTTCCAACTCACTTACGGCCTTGCTGATATTCATGCTCTGTTCCTTGATGTTTGACATCAATTGGCTCAATGGTAAATCTTCAGTATCATTACCCTGTTTTATCCAAGTGATATCAAGACTTGTCTTGTCACGAGCCATGATTTCATCAATGCTATACTTGCGCCATCTGCCAGATGGGTTCTTGTCTGCATCGTATGTCTCTTTGCGGGCATTGATGTCCTCGGCATGATAACAGTTTACAAAGTCATCGAGGTGGTGACGCTCTAACTTGTTCGTTGCCAAGGTGTGTTTTACACCAGTGCGATAGTCATAGAACCAAATGTTCTCTGTTGGCTGTCCTTTGGTAAAGAACAGTACGTTTGCCTTTACTCCATGTGCATAGAAAATGCCTGTAGGTAAACGGAGTATGGTATGGAGATTGAAATCCGATAAGAGTTTCTTGCGGATAGTCTCTCCTGCGTTACCTTCAAAAAGTACATTGTCTGGCAGGACTACTGCTGCACGTCCGCCAGTTTTGAGCATCAGCATCATGTGCTGAAGGAAGTTGAGCTGGTTGTTCTTGGTTTCAACATAGAAGTCTGGACGGTTGATTTCTACAGAACCGGCAGGGCGTGTGCCAAATGGAGGGTTGGCAAGGATGACATCCACCAAGGTGGAAGGTTCTTTTTCCAAAGAGTCATCACACACGATAGGACTTCTGTCTGTACCAATACCATGTAGATATAGGTTCATGGATGCCAACGTTACAACCAAAGGCGTATTATCTACGCCGTGAAGTGCCTTGTTGTTCAAAAAGTCCAGCTTGTCACGGTTTTGACTCTGCTCCTTCATGTAGTCATAGGCAGCAAGCAGGAAACCTCCTGTACCACAGGCAGGGTCGCATACTGTTTCTCCGATTTTTGGTTGCAGGCAGTCAACCATAGTTTGAATCAGTGGACGAGGAGTAAAATACTGACCTGCACCGCTTTTCTTGTCCTGTCCGTTCTTCTCCAAGATGCTCTCATAGATAGCACCTTTCACATCTCCATCCATGATGAGCCATTGCTCTTCATCTATCATGGTGATGACCTTTTTCAGATAAACAGGCTTGTCTATCTTGTTTTGTGCTTTGGTATAAATTGTTCCAATGAGATTGTCTTGTCCACTCAGCAGCTTGAGTGTATCCTCATACTGCTTTACGAGATCAAAACCGTCCAATTCAGTCAGGTCTTTCCATCTGTAGCCTACTGGAATAGACGAGTCTTCTCCAAAGAGTTCCATATTCTCGTCATCCATCTTCAAGAAGAGAAGATAGGTAAGCTGTGTGATATAGTCTGTAAAACCTATACCTTGTCCTGCCAGTGTCGTGGCAAGATTCCACACCTTTTTTGTGAGCGTTTGCTCTGTTGTTATATTTTTAGCCATATTTATATACTATGCTGTTGTTCTTAATACTATAAATTTATATACGGAATCCAAAGCCTCGTCAGCTTTCTGCATGTTTCCGAAAGCTGCAATCAATTGGGCTGCATGGGTGACATCGGTCTTCCTTATTTCTCGCACGTTGCAGGCTCCATTGGCTGCGATGTATTCCACGATCTTGCCTATCAAATCCTTCTGCTTCGGTGTTATATCCATTTGTTTCCGACCATACCAAAGATTAAACATACTTCGAGCCGTAGGATAGGCACTTTCCAGTTTTTCTGTCTGATGGTAAGCGAAGCGTACCAGTTGGATGATGTTGGTAAGAGCCTCCGATTCTTCCTTCTTGGTCGTGCGGCGTACTTTATCACCATATACGATGGCGTATGAATTCCATAAGAGCTTTTGTGCAAAGCGGTTGTTCTCCATCTTCAACTTGTTTTCCAAGTCTTTCAGCATGGAATAGGTGATAGGTTCGCCCTCGTTATTGTATAGAATGCGTAAAGCTTCTATGTCATCACAGTGGTCGCAGCAATATTGTTCAAATGCATCTGTGGTACTTTGAGCCTCTTCTATAGAGAAACCTTTGGATATGAGCGTATCTTCTCCTGGCATCAGCGTGTTGACAAAACCAGCTGCAAGAATCAGTATGTACTTACGGACATTGGCATGATTAGCTATCGGAGATACCAAACCCTTACGTTCATTGTTAGGTTCATTGATATCTACGTATGGTGGCAATTGTGGCTGGTGCTCAGGATCGAGAGCATTATAGATGCGTTGAGCAATTTCCAGCATGTCATCATGAGCGATGCGGACAAATTCCTGTCGCTGTGCATTATCTGCCTTATTGTAAAGTCTGGATAATGTGGCAGCAAGCCGCTTGAGGTAATTGTCTGGCAGATTTCCATGAGCGATACGTTCCAATAGTTCTTTTAATGTGATGGTCTCTGTCTCTGGACCTTCATACTGACCTGGTATGATATGCTCATGTTCGGTTACTCCTACTGCATCAACTAGAAAGAAACAGTCTTTGCTGATAGCATTAGGTGTCACGTTGCGCAGCTGTTCATCACCTATTGTCCGGACTCCACGACCTTTCATCTGTGTATAGAGGGGAGCTGAAGCCACATCACGCATAAACATCACGACTTCCAGAGGCTTTACATCTGTTCCTGTTGCCACAAGAGTACAGGTTACGGCAATGCGAAAGTCCTTGTCGTTACGAAACTGGCGTATCAGTTCATTGCTATCTCCTGCTGAATAGGTTATCTTCTGAACAAAACGGTCATCCGTGCGTCCAAAAACTTCTTTAGCAATTTGAACGATGTTTGTTGCATGGTTCTCGTTGAGCGCAAAGATGAGGGTCTTTGGCAGATAGTCCATGTTAGGCTCTCTTTGAGGGTCATTGAACATTTCTGTATAGACAGCATCACGATAAGTGGAAAGAATAAGTTTTATCTGGGCAGGGTTGATGATGCTTCGATTTAACTCTTCTTTCGTATAAGTCTTTGTTTCCTTAGTGCTTACGGTTTTAACTTCACCAGTGTATCGAGTCTCAACTTTGGTTTTCTGACCTTGCATGATAGCTCCACCTTCTTCTGTTACCATTGTTCTGATTCGATAGATGCGGCTATCGACGTTGACACCATCTATGATTGACTGCTCAAGGGTATAGTTTACAACACGGTTGTTGTTGAAGAATGCCATCGTTTCAGGGATTGGTGTTGCTGTAAGACCAATAAGGCGAGCTGTATCAAAGTATTCTAGCACCTTGCGCCAGTTGCCATAAATAGAACGGTGACACTCGTCTATAATAATAAGGTCGAAGAAATCGTGTGGTAAGTTTGGATTGTCTGGTAATGTTACTTCACCATCAGCTGTATCTTCATCGTCATCATCTGTATCCGTAATCTCTTCTCCTTTTAAGAGTGAGAATAATCTTTGTATGGTACAGATAACCACATTGCTGTCTGTTGGTATTTCTGCCGACTTCAACCTGTTGACTGCATAGATTGTATTGAAGGCATCACCTGTTTCCGTAAGGCGGAATGTTCCAAACTCTGTTTCTGCCTGTTTTCCGAGGTTGTTGCGGTCAACAAGAAACAGAACACGACGCATAGGGGTATAGCTAAGCATACGATAAGCAGTAAGACATGCCGTATATGTTTTGCCGGCACCAGTAGCTAAAACCATCAATGCACGATTTTGACCTATACGGAAGCTTTTTTCCAATTCTGTTACTGCCTCATATTGGCATTCTCGCAGACCTTTCTTGTTCAATGTAGGAAGTCCGGCAAAAGGGTCGTCTATACCTAACATCTTTACTATTTCCTTTGGAGTAAGAATGCGGCTGATATTTTCCCATTCTGAAGTTTCACGATGTCTATAATCAAAAAACTCTATTTCCTTGCCATTTGATTTGAAAAGGAAAGGCAAAGGTCTTTGCCATGCTTGATAGCAGTCAGGTACACTCTTTGCATATGTGATAGCCTGTTCACTCACAATATTGGAAGAAATATTAATTTCTTCTCGTTTAGCTTCGAGCACACCGATAGCTTTCCCATTGATAAACAGGAAATAATCTGCTTCAAGATTGCCTTTGAGCAATCCCTCACGAATAGCTACGGCTGAGATGGTAGGCTCGTATTCATCTCGATTGACAACCTTCCATCCTGCATCTGCAAACCATTGGTCTATTTTGACTCTTGCTTTTTCTTCTGGCGTCATAGTTTTGTCACCTATTAATTTAGCTACAAAGATAATGATAATATTTCACTTGACCATTTGTATGATTCACTATTTATACTTTTTTGTCTTTTATGGATGGTTTCTCAACTTTTTTGAGAAAACTCTTGTTGGTTTCAAAAGAAAATCGTAACTTTGCTGCTACAATAGAAATATTAATAACATTGGGATTATGAAGCAGGTAGAAGACCCAACTTGCTGCTGTTTATCATGTAACTGCTTGATTTCCAATATCCGTATTCTTAGAAGTCAGGTTTGGGTGTAGCATGGATTTGCCATCATCAAATAAGTTTACACCAAAAAGGAGGAAATGTTTTCATTTCCTCCTTTTTTTATCACCTCGATATCTTTGATGCTATTTCTTTTTGTAGCGATTTACTTTTTTGTATCCTCTTCCATAGCTTCTGCCAGAGAAGCCTATCAGGTTGCCATTAAAATAGGAAATGGCTCCTTCTCTATGCATCTTGGTAATCATTGCACGGAAACTATCTTCATTTGTGGATGGTCTGAGTTCCTGGATATTAGAAAAGAGCTGATCTCTATCTATAGGGACTGAACACCCTGTGAGGACTATCTCTACGGCTTTTACAATGGACAACTTTGTGTTAGCCTCCATGTTTTCTGTAGGGAGTACTTGCTTTGGCTTATCTGCTATGCGCTCTTCCTTCTTGGCATGCTGTGAGAAAGAGTTCATATCAACGTTGAGCGTGAGCCCAAGTATGTCTAGGATGATGTTCTTCAGGACATTGACAAACTGTTCGCTGTCCTTTCCCATCAGGCAGGTTCCCTGTTTCCAATAGCGACTCTTGAAGGCAAGGTTTGCCAGTTCATCGATATCCTGTTGCGAAATCTCTTCTTTGTTTGAAAGGCGATTATTGGCAACATTGAGGAATGAAGCAAATGCGAATGTTGAAAACTGGCTTGGAATTAAAAATGTATATATTTGGCGGTCTTCACTGTTAGGGGAAGGATGCTTCAGGTTGAGCATACTCATTCCCTTGACAAGGGCAATGAGAAATACCATGCTTGCATAGGAGAGTGATGTCTGCTCATCCATGCAGATTCCCTTAAAATCAAGATTCTTCTCTGAGATAAAATTCATTGAGAACAAGCCATAGCCCATCCATTGGGTGGAATGAAGAAGCGACATGAGCTTAGGATCCTCTGGCAATCCCAATCCCTGGTTCACACTGTCTACATAGCGGCGCATGGCTTCCACCTTGTCCCATCTGGTAGGGGTTTCCTCTGTGGATACGCTATTTCTGATACCAGCGATGATGCCCATTCTAATCACATCAGGAGAGGTTGATGTCTGCAAGAGGGATGTGAGCTTGGCAAATAAGTTAGGACTCCAGTCGTAGTTGTCAACTGGAGGATAATACATATCATTGTCATCCTGATACCTATCATTGTCATTTTGATATATATTATTGTTATCTTGATACATGCCATTATCATCCTGATAGATGTCGTTATCTAACTGATATATGTCATTGTTATTTTGATAGATGTCATTATCTGACTGATATATGTCATTGTCTAAATTTTCTTGATACATTATATTTTGTTTTTATTATCTGAATTAACAGAGTTGTAAATTCATGTTTATTCTTTATGTAGGTTGCAAAAGTACGAAAAAAAAGCGAAAGTACCAAATTTTAAGGTAAGTATTTGGAATTCAAACTATTATTTTTATGCTAATTGTAATTTCTTTGGACGATTTTAGTGTTTTATATAACAAATAAATGGGTAATTCATTTGAAAGCATGCACGTATTCCAATAAAAAAGGTTCCTTCGGGGATGTTACTCCTCGAAGGAACCTTTCTTGTTTTTATATGAATTAGAGATTCTTGAACTCGATGCCGTTTGCCTCTGAGTAGTCAATGGTGATTGGCTTCTCGCGACTTACTTCCTCGGCAAGAATCTTCTTGCTCAAATCGTTCAGAACGTAATCCTGGATGGCACGCTTTACTGGGCGGGCACCAAACTCTGGGTCGTAACCTACCTCGGCAAGATAACCGATGGCGGCTGGAGTCCAGCGGAGATCGAAGCCCTGAGGCTCCAACATCTTCTTGGCTCTGTTCATCTGCAACTCCACAACCTTGGCAATCTGATCCTTGGTCAATGGCTG
>ERZ1031095.599-NODE-599-length-12017-cov-5.312991_pt1 | contig 12017 bp, 10 predicted proteins | sample MGYA00517108_ERZ1031095 | MGnify/ENA primary metagenome ERZ1031095 (study PRJEB33719, sample SAMN04261275) | wastewater metagenome | biome: rural village; feature: human; material: feces | host: Homo sapiens | place: El Salvador | collected 2013-01-07 ... | reverse complement strand
TTGGAGTGTAGTAAAATCCATGAGTGGCAAGATGAAGCAATTTAGGCGATTTGCCATGCATATTTAGGAAAGACTCTTCTGTACCGTTTTTGCCCATGTATGGAGTGACTTGCCATTTATTTTTTTTCAACAAGTCTTCAATTTTCAAGATTTCCTCTTTTGTTCCTTGCAATTCATGAAATACAGAATCACCACGAGCAATTTCACCACGCAAGGCAAGCAAGTTCGACAAATCATATTTCTTGGACTCTTCAGCCATTGCTGTTGTCTCCAAGTCATATTGCAAACCGCCATACAAAACTGCAGTATTAGCCTTGTTACTATTACTTTTTGATTTCATCTTCACCAATTCACGAGCCGAAGACAATCTCACAAAATGATAATGACTACCCAACAACGAACCATCTGCCAAAGGCAATGACTCCAATGATATTTGGAATAGCAACTGCGATGGCACATAATATATGGTTGTACCTACTGGTATATTCGTTTTCAATGGTTCCCATAGCAGCTGCAATACATCTTGTGCGTAATCCTTGTCATAAATCATATCAGGTCGAACGATGCTAAGTGAATCTATCTGTCTTTCTGCAAACAGAGGTTTCAACAGAGGATAGTCTTGCACTTTATTTATAATATAGGCAGCATACTTTCTTCCTTGTGATTGTGAAATATAGTCAGTGAAGTCTATCAGCATCTCGTTTTGTTCCAAAGCTCGTTTTACAGCATTATAATCCACATCCATGAAGTCTGTACCGTCACTATATCCTTTGCATCTATTCATCAACAGATTTTCCAAACGGCTTACTATTCTTGACACACTTAGGATGCTGTCAGCATTTGCCTTATAGTCTTTTTCCCAAGCCTTTACCTGATTCTTCATACTTGCCAATGTAGTATAGTCGTGCATATCCTTAGGCGTACCCATCCTCTTAATGACATCATACATGGAGCGTTCCGATTCCAAGAGAAAAGACTTCGACATAACAAGAGCGTCATAACAATTCTTTGTGAAAGCCGTCTGTGTCTGTTTTGCCTCCAAAGCGTATGGCGTCATTATGGTAAACAATGAGGATAGAGGATTCCACAAACCTTCACGCTCTACACTATTCATATATGGGATGCGTTGTTTCATCAAAGCCTTCAATTGCAGCACCGCTGCTGTATAATCATTGCAACCATACGTTACATTCCCAGCAAAACCTTCAGCATTGGCAAGATATATTTGCGCATTGATATGTTCCAGACTATTCTCACCATATAGAACCTTTGTGTATTCGGCATACTTCCGATAATACTGTTCAGATTCTGCATAGTTCCCAAACTGATGCTCAACGCCGCCTATTAGAGCTAACAAGGATATTCTGTCGCCATCCGTTTGTGGATATTTTGTGGCAAGCAATTCATCTGCTTTCTTATAGTCATTCAAGGCTGATTGGTAGTCTTTGAAAGCAAAATGGCATCTGCCTCTTGTTGTATATAAGTGATAGAGTTCTTTAGAATATACTGTTAGTGAAGCCGTTTCTAAAATCTTATCAAGACTCCTATAGCAGTTCTCCTTGTCACCCATCAGTCGATAAATATCAGCCAAAGCCATGTAAGGCATATTGTAAGTGGCATCACCCACTGGGGTATGTGCCTGAAATTCTTCTATTGCTTTCTTGGCATATTGCAGAGCATCGTCATACCGTCCTATAGTTGCATACAGATTTCGCAAGTTGGAATAGCTCAGATGTTTATTAGCTGATATGTTTTTTGCATCAGCATGCTCTGCAATATTCTTCCCGCGCAAGTACCATTGCTCCGCAATGCCATATTGTCCCAAGCCTTTTGCTTCATTACCTTTCTGATTATAATAAGTGTACTTAGCTTGCAAGTCAGACGTTGTGTCTACTAACGAGTCAATACTCGCAGCATAAGTCTGTACCTGTTGCACGTTGCCTATTGTGTTCCCTATATTCCATAGTTCTTTCAGAATTTCCATCTGAGCATCCGGTTTGCCATACTGCTTTGCTAAGTATAAAGCCTTTTTGTATGCATCTTCAGACCCAACAACATCGTAAAGCAAACCTTTGATTGTCGCAATCTGTTTCAATACAGAAATCTCATCCGTTACTCTTCTCTGTTTTTGAAAACCTTTTAGAGCATTCTGATAGCACGCCAAAGCCTTGTCATACTGTTGGGACAAATGATATTCAGCCCCTTCAAAATACCATGACAAGGGAATCTTTGGCAAAACATATTCTCTTATCTTGCCATCAGCGTATGGTATAATCTCCTCCAATATGGCACGAGCTTTAGCTAATTGCCTGTTGTCTCTGTGCATAAAACTGGTGGCATACATATATCCGTTCATGGCATACAGATGACCGACATCTTTTTTTTCTTTCTCTGTAAGACCGCCTGACATCAATTTCTTAGCCAATAGATACGCCTCTTCATAGCGTTTCAAGGTTTCATAACACATACAAGCCATCGTCTGACTGCATACATACACTTGATGCTCAACCTCATTTCGCTGCTGTTCCGTGTTTCTTCCGACAAGGAGAAAGGCATCCAGGGCTTCAGCGGTTTTGTTGGCATTGTTCAATGCAAAGGCTTCATTCATCTTAGCCGTGACTTCCGCCTCGGTCAATGTCTGCGCTTGCATCTGCAAGCCACAACAGAATAGAACTAACGATAATAGCAATGCTTTATTCATGATGCGATGATATGGTATCTGTTGATATAGAGTCATTGCTGATACTGTCTGTTGGCGCCGTCATATCAAACACTTCGTTTTCATCGCCACGCACATTGTCAGTAGGGGAGTTTTCTACAAACAGCGGATTGATAGCAAAGAAGCCGACAACCAAGATTGCTGCTATACTTGAAATCCAAAGCCAAGACTTTCTGCGACCATGTTTTATTTCCTTTTGAAACTCTGTCATGGCTTTCAGTTTCTCTCCACGGCTCACCATCGCCTGTTTAACATTCTTCGTAAACTCATACAGTTCTCGTTTCTCTTCATCCTCTTCTATCTCTTTCAGGAACTGTGCCTCGTCTTCTTCCGACATGGTGTCACCATGAAGCAAGTATTCGTCTATTCTATCTTGAAAATTATTATTGTCCATATCCATCTGCCATTTTATGAGTTCAAATAGTTGTGATAAATGTTTCGAGCCGAAGTGCGCAATGACTCCATACACTTGTGCTTCTTCGTCTTGAGAGCGTTCTTTGAGTCTATTGTCGGTATTTCCAACAGGATTGTGTCCAAGTCCTTTTCCTCATAGTAGAACTTGCTCAATATCTCACAGCACCGCTCCGACATATGGGATATGACATCAGCAATGATGTCAAGCATCTTGTTGTCCTCCGAATCATACAGCATATTGATGTATTGCTGGGCATCAAATCCTTCTTCCTTTATCTTTCGTCCCATTTCTGTTTCTGGGTCAGCATAGGTTGGATGTTCTCTTACCCATTCCAAATACTTGATGCGAGCAATCCCCATAAAATAGGTGAGGATGCTGCTACTCAAAGGTTCGTTGTTCTTGCCCATCACTCTGCCATCGCTCACATAAATCTTCCTGCGCTCTATATTTTCCCACATTGCTATGAATGTGTTTTGGAAAATTTCCGTAGCAGATTCCTCATCAGCGAAGAACACGCCACGATAGTTTGTCCAAAAGTACTTCGAGCAATAAGCATACAGTTCCGACTGTATTTTCCGATTCTTATCGTACATTCCAGCAACAAGTCGGGCTTCTTTCTCTTGTTGCGGTGTACGCATTAGTATTGTCTTTGCCATTCTATCTACTCAGTATGTCTGTTATATTGTATTTGTTGATGTCTTCACCTGTCATTTCTGGCTGTTGTGGTCTGCTACTGGTATTGCGGTTGACGAACTTTCTGATTCGCTTCATAAACTCATCATTGCCAACCTTGTCAACATTCTTCAGTTCCGTCCACAAGGCGTATGTCAGTTTACCAACTGTAGGTTTCTTCATCTCGATATTCACTTGGTCGCTTCTGCAAGCACTGATGGTGATCCATCGTTCCGCCAATGGCTTTGCCTTAGTATTAATGACATTCCCTTTGCCATTGTCACCAACGAAGAACGATTTAATCGCCTCAAAGGTTTCATATAAGCCGCGAGCATTTTGGCTGTCAACCACCAACGTGTCTTCCACACCTCGCACTATCTCATCGTCTTCTCCACGAGTACCATCACCACTATGGCAAGCGTCTATTACCACCAATAGCTTTCCTTTCGCTCCGATTTTATTACGGATAGCATTGAGATACACATTCAATTCATCATCCGTCAAGTGCTTCTCACCATGATAAGTTGCGCTTGCTTTCCGACAAGCATCATACGGAATCCAACATTCATCCAATCCGTCTTTCTCGTCATTATGCACATCCGTCATCTGCTGTCCATGCCCAGAATAATGGATATATACCACATCGCCATGTTTGCATGATGCCGTCATTCTCTTGAATGCCCTAACAATGCCAAACTTTGTTGCCTGTCGATTTACCAATGTCGTGACAGATTTGAAACCTGCGTTTTTCAGCATCGCCTGAACAAGCGGCACATCCTTGTCGCCATTAATTTTGTTCCAAGCCTTATCCTGCTGTTCGCCTAACCCTATAACTATTGCTCTCTTTGTTTGTGCAGTAACGGACAAAGAGAGCAATAGGAGAAAGTATGTTATGATTCTTATTTTCATCCAGGTAAGCATCCAACCCCTATGGCAATATAGCTCTGCCCCCAGTAAACACTGGGGGCAGAGCTATATTGCCATGAATTGAACTTTTTCGATTTTTATCTATGTTTAACATAAGAGACAAACGAAGAAATTAAGTTATATAAACTTAAATATCAAAGAGTTGTAAATTATTCAGCAGACACTAACTAAAGTTTTCATAATCCTTAAATGTTATAGTTCTATATCAGACAAAGTGGTTCCATTGGCAAATCGATTCAAATCCACTGTTCCTTTTATACCTTTAATAATGCCTTTTTCTGAATACTGCCAGATGTTGTAGGTCCCATTACCTTTAAGAACTGGTTTCTGGGTGCCGTAGCGTGCAATGAAGATATAATATTTATTGAACTCAGGAGCAAGCATCTTATTATAGAAGCCATATTGACTATATAAAATTGGATATTGTCCATATTCTCTTTTTACCAAGTCCATGTACTCTTGCAGATTGCGTTGAAGTTGAGCGCGACTAATATATCTATTACCTGCTTCTTCTACGTCAACCACAGGGATTAAGTCCTGATCTTTTTTTCTAACGTGTCTTGTAAAATTTTCAAATTGATCTTTAGTGGCTTTTCTTCCAATAAAGAAATGATAACTGCCGACCTTTATTCCGGCATTTCTTGCTTGCGTTATATTTTTGTTATACTTGCTATCAAAATAATCACTTCCTTCAGATGCTTTAATATATGCGAACTGAATATGACTATCCTCAGAAACCTTATTCCAGTCTATATTACCTTGATATTTAGAAACGTCAATGCCGTTATAATCAGTTGCAGTTATAGTATGTCTATTTGTGCCAATGTCACTAATTTTATCTTTGATGAAGAAAAAAGCCAAAACTGAAACACAAAAGATAATAAATAGCTTTCCGTACTTACGAAATCTTCTGCGTAATCTTTTGAAGATTCGTTTAAAAGAGAATTTGTTTGATTTCTTACGTGCTTTACGTTTCCTTTTTGCCATTATTATATTACAAAGCCTAAAGCTCCTACAGCGTTATCAAAGATAGTTACAGCACATCTCCAAAATGATGTAAACACATTGTACGAAGGAAAGAATGCCACAACTATTATACATACATTAATAAGACGTGCAACATTAATAAATAGGTAGGAGAACAGTAATGGATATTGGTTTATGTCAGTTTGGTACTTTCCAGTTTGATGAATAAAACAATTCACATGAAAGGAAAGACTAACTCCTATGATTATATCATATATCCACATACCATGAAAATTCATAAGGCATCTAACCGACAATAACAGGAAAGTATATATCGGCAGACAATATGGAGCCAATGCCATAGGTACTATCATATTGTTAGATTGTCCGCTTGTATAAACCACTCCAGACCCTTCTTCCGCATGAAAAGAATGAACCTTACGAAGGAATAGCATTGCCACAACAATATGCGTCAATTCATGTGTAAATGTTTCAAGCCATAAAATGTTCTTGTTGAGAAATCTTCTTATTATAGAATAGCTAACAAATCCAACAGCAGCCCATTGAAACAATGAGAGTTGCTGTAACACCTTTACATGCTTAGGAAAAAATACTATCTGTACTAACTTCCATGCATAAGGTATTGTTAAAACAAAAAGTACTATTAGTAGAAATATACCAATATGATATTTGTAAGTTTTCATCTACAAAAACTGTTTTACGATGATACATATTATCAAAGAGTAAAAACCTGCTAGAGCATCGTCTAACATGACTCCCCATCCACCTTTTACATTCTGATCAACCCATCTGCACCCTAAAGGTTTAAATATGTCAATGATTCGGAAAGCGACAAAGCCTAATATTGCCAATATCCATGTTTTCTCGCCACATGGTGCAACGAGAGCAGGAATCCAAACACCAATGAACTCATCGATAACTACAGTTCTTGGATCCTCGCCCCAATATTTTTCCATCACGTTGGAAGTCCATACTCCAACGACTGTCACGATTATTGTGGTGAATAAAGTTACCCAAAATAGGGTTTGTTCTGTCAAGAAGCAATAGCCACACCACCATGCAGCTAATGCCAATAAAGCAGCAGCAGTTCCTGGGGCCACAGGTGTAAAGCCAATTCCAAAACCTGTGGATATAATAACATGAAACCAAGGTACCTCACCTAACTTGTGGTTATTGTTATTGCTCATAAACAAGAATGATAATGTACAAGAAAATGTAAGGGTGGCATTTCTACCACCCTTACTATAGTAGTTTATTTGAAGATCAAATGTTTAAGTTCTCGAATACCTGTTACCATAAATCCTATGATAAAGATGATAATCCAATCCATCAAAGGTAACTGTTGAACATTGAAGAAGCTATTAAGGAATGGAACCTGAACAATAGCAACCTGTCCTAAGGTAACAACTGTTGCAATAATCAAGAAGCCATCACACCCCTTAAGATTCCATCCAGAGCCACCAGTCTTATATCCACGGGCATTGAACATATAACCCATATGTGTCATCACAAAGATTGTGAACAAGAGCGTCAGTTCGTATGTGGAAACGGAACTACGTTCTCCGAACGAGAAATTCAAGAGATCACTCATACTAGTAATATCTGCATGCTGGAAGATGATCAGCAACACAAGTAGGATTGCAAAGAAGAAGCCACCAACACCGAAGATATTGCAAAGCATAGATGAATCAAGAATAAATGCCTTAGGATCACGGGGCTTATCGTTCATAACAGACTTCTGTGGAGGCAAAGCAGAAAGTGCAATAGCAGCAAATGTGTCCATAATCAAGTTAACCCAAAGCATCTGAGTAACAGTAAGAGGAGACTCAGTTCCAAGGAATGCACCGAAGAGAACCAAGAAACAAGCCGCTACGTTTACAGTAAGCTGGAACAAGAGGAAACGTTGGATATTCTTATAGAGTGAACGTCCCCACATAACTGCATTCGCAATTGTACTAAATGAGTTGTCCTGAATAATCATATCAGAAGCATCCTTTGCAACAGCTGTACCATGACCCATAGAAAGACCAACGTCAGCCTTGTTAAGTGCTGGTGCATCGTTAGTACCATCACCAGTAACAGCAACAACTTGGTCAAGTCTCTGTAGAGCCTCTACAAGTCGTTTCTTGTCCATAGGTCTTGCGCGAGCAATAATCTTTAAATCCATTGCACGCTCTTCGAGTTGCTTATCTGAAAGCTTTGCAAGTTCAACACCTGTTATGATATTCTTTTCTGTATCGGTCTTATCGTTCCAAAGGTTAATCTTTCTTGCAATAGCAATTGCAGTTTTAGGAGTATCACCGGTTACAACCTTTACGGCGATACCAGCCTTCATACATTCGCCAATAGATTCCTTAACACCTTCACGAACATCATCCTGAATTGCATAAACACCAACAAAGTTCAATGTGTTAAGACAAATCTTACCATCCATGAAGATGTTGTCTGTATCTTTCAACTCTGCGTATGCAAGACCAATTGTGCGCATTGCTTGATCCTGATACTTAGCAAGACTCGATTCAACTGCAGACTTTGCAGATGCTTCAATCTTTGATATTTCGAGAAGAATCTCAGGAGCACCCTTTACATAAACAACCTTCTTACCGAGAACTGCAGAATTTACGATAGTAGCCATGTATTTGTTCTCAGTAGAGAATGGCAAGCGGTCAACAATCTGAAGTTCTTCACGTATGTCTAGATAGTTAACGCCTGTCTCATTCACCCAAAGAAGAAGAGCTCCTTCTGTTGGATTGCCGATAACCTTAATAGCTTTGCTATTAGTATAATCAAGATTTGCAGTTGTATTTACTGCAATCATTTCAGCTATCAACTTCTTATCGATGTTAATAAGATTTGCGTCTGCAACCTCCATTTGGTTCTTTGTAAGCGTACCTGTCTTATCTGTACAGATAACAGAAGTTGCACCCATAGTCTCACAAGCGTGCATAGTACGAGGAAGAGTATTACTTTTCATGAGCTTTCTCATACTGAATGCTAGACTCAATGTTACTGACATAGGGAGACCTTCTGGAACAGCAACAACGACAAGAGTTACAGCAATCATGATTGTCTTCAACAAATAGCTAACAAACTCTACCCAGAACTCACCTGAAGAGAATTGAGTATCAGCTGAAATAAAAAACCATACTAGACGTCCAACTACAATGAATGCAGCAATCCAATAACTTGCCTTTGTAATCCAATCTGCAAGACCATTAAGCTTTCTACTCAAAGGAGTTTCACTGCCCTTGCGAACACGCATTCGGTCAATCAATGGCTGTTCAACAACAACATCAGCATCTTCATGCTCACCCATGTAGTCTTCAAGTGCGTCATTAGCATTATCCTCACTGTTGAATCTGTCAATAATCTCACCTGTGGTAACATCTTTGAGCAACCAGCCGACCTTCACCTCATCACCTTCATTAAGTGACTTGTAAACCTTGCCACTCTCCGTAGCATCACCAACATGAGTAACCTCTGCTGTACAATAGCCCTCAATGAGGTTCGTTCCTTTCTTTATTTCATTAGACTTATAGGTTGCATCACCATCAAACTCTTTAGGATCTGTTGTCTTTGTTGCCTGGAGCTCACCAGTAAGAGAAGACTCGTCTACAATAAGATTTAGAGACTCTAATAACTTTGCATCAGCAGGGACTTCCTCACCAGTTTCAAGTTTGATAATATCGCCTACAACAATATCCATACGAGGAACCTGACATACATGTCCGTTACGGATAACTTTTACTGGCTCATCATCATTTGACTGATTAAGGCTTTGGAATGTCTTCTCATTGCTTTTCTCCAACCAGAATGCAATACTAGTTGCAAGAATAAGAGCAACAATAATACCAATAGGTTCAAAGAAAGTGGTCCACTCTGCATTGTTCCATTCAAACTCATAAATAGATATACCCATTGAAAGAACGAATGCGGTTATAAGAATCTTAAACAACGGGTCCCCGAAACCGCCGAAGAAACCAACAATTAGGATGAGTAATGTAGCAATAGCCACAATAGCTGGCATCACAAAGATGGTTGTTCCCATACTTCCTACCAAAACACCAGCAAGAACAGCTGTTGCTGCGATAAGTATGAACATAGTAATTGCAATCGGATGTATGCAAACTTCTTTAATCTGATCCCAGATGGAATCTTCTTCAGGCGGAGTAAGAACGTTCGCTCCATACTTCGCACGGCTTTCGAGCACCTGAGCATCGGTTAAGCCTTTGTAATGTACTTTACTCATTTCTCTTTAGTATTACTATTAATATTTTTTTGCATAAAATTTTGACATTGCGACTGATAATAGCAAATATTGCAACTATCAATACCACAATCAATATCTTTAAGACAGATTCCATCTGTTCCTTGTATTCATGACCACATATTATAAGACCGAGCATAAGTAATATGGCGATAGGAGTTGCAATAAACCCTATTATATTCCATCTTCTTCTATTGTGTGTCATATCATTCAATTTTATAATTGCAATAGTAACAAATCTTGCATGCTCTTCTTGTTTTCGAAGCTTCACTTAATGAAACTGCCTTGATTTTGTGTGTGGCATTACTCAAACCACGACAATCTCGTGTTGCATGATACACTTTCCCTGTCACACATAATATAAACAATAGTATCGTTTACTGTTGTTTGTGATGTGAATGATTGCAACACTAAGGCTACAAGCGTTATAGTTAGCGTCTTGGCTATTCGTTTCATCTTTTACTTCTTTGTTATTGTCACAAGTCACATTTGCATTTGACTCTTTTATTTTAGGTTTCATCACCAGGAAACTCCCAGAAGGACACTTTCAACTAATGAAAAGCCTAATTGGGGAAAGGGTAACGAATTATCCTTCCCCATACTAGTATTACCATTTTAGATTGCCTTCGCGATACATTTTGTTCACGACTGCTTGCACCTTGTCATAGTTATTACCTAAGTTTTTACGACGCTCAGCGCCATTTCCAAGGTCGCCACGAATAGCCTTTTTAGCGTCAATTGTTACGTCACCACACTGTGATTCAGATGGAGCGACTATATCTACTTCAGACCCTTGAGGTTCTTTTGGAGCAGGTTCTGCACCAGGACCGTCTGAAATTTCATCAATATCTACTGTTGGCTCTTCTTGAGCAACTACGGAATCTACCCTTACGACAGCAGGAGTATCAACTACTTGTTGAAGACTATCAACTGGAGGAACTACAGGAGGAAGCACTTCACCCTTTGGCCAAAAAACTACTGCGGCAGCAACACAAATTGCTGCAAATGCACCTCCTCCATACCATTTCCCGAATTTTTGGAAATGAGACTTCTCTGGTTGGTCTTTGGTGAAGTCAAAACGGCCACCTCCGCTATTATTGTCTTTGGTGAAGTCAAAATGTTTTGACCCTTTTTTCTGATCTGCCATAGTATCTATGCATATATGTCTGCCAAGGTTGCGATGCCGCCGTCATGACCTTCTGCGATTGCTTCAAATTGCCAAACGCCTTCTTCGTCACGAAGTATCTTACCAACCTCTACAGCTGTTTTTGTACCGAAATCATTTTTGAGATTATAACGGCAGATAACATTTCCAGACTCTACGTCTGTGATAAGTACCGCAGGATCTCGAACATCACTAAATGTTATGCCTGGTGTTGCAATAGCGATACAGAACACAATCTCCTGAATATCATCACTGATCTTATCAATGAGAACGTGCATTGTTTCACTTGCATCTTCGCCATCATCATCTTCGTCTCCCAGATCGTCAGGAGAACCCAAAACAGAACCATCTGCAGATACAGGAATGGTTGCCTTACGCCAACGTGGCTTGTTTCTGTGCTTTTTGATGTCGAAAGGTTCGAAATCACCATCTGTCACATCACAATTTGGATCGTCCAATGGGAGTTTTGGCATCCAACGACTATTAGACTTGAAGTAGATGAAGTCCTCATCACGAAGGATGATACCATCTTCTCCTAACAAAAATGCACATGCATCCAAGTCCGCACCCGATTTCCAAGTGAGTTCCACCTGAATCTTGCTGTAGATTTCACCATCGTCTTTGGTAAAATCGAAACGACCACCTCTGTCGAGGTCTTTCGTAAAGTCAAATCTTCCTGGCATAATAATAAAAATTTAACGTGTTAAACAATATTATTGATTTTAATAATTAATGCATCAATATCGTCCGTAGGAATCTCATATGTAAGATACATAGACTTCAACTCTGACAATTGAGTTACAATGTTCTTAATATCAGCTCTAAATCGTTTTTTATTGATTTCAGTCACTTTTGCAACAAGTTC
>ERZ1031095.596-NODE-596-length-12042-cov-11.541920_pt1 | contig 12042 bp, 9 predicted proteins | sample MGYA00517108_ERZ1031095 | MGnify/ENA primary metagenome ERZ1031095 (study PRJEB33719, sample SAMN04261275) | wastewater metagenome | biome: rural village; feature: human; material: feces | host: Homo sapiens | place: El Salvador | collected 2013-01-07 ... | reverse complement strand
AAGTACAGCCCCAGCGCCTTTTTGCTCTGCATAGTCTTGGGGTCCACCTCCCGCACCGATACGCCGCCGCTGGTAATGACTGCGTGGGCAAGGTCGCCCCGGGCGTCAATGGGCACCTGCCAGTGCTTGACCAGCTGCACCAGCTCCCGCTTCTGCTCCCGGGTGATCTGGTTTGCCTTGGTGGCAGGGTCGATGCCCCAGCGCACCACCATGACCGGCTGCATACTGGAGGGCAGCAGCTTGACCAGCGCACCCTGTGCCGCGTGGTTTGCCAGCAGGGCAAAGTCCCGGGTGATGCGGTCGTACAGCTGCTCCTCGCTCAGGGCGGGCTTCAGGTCGATCTCCGCGATGTACCTGTGCTTTTTCATATCCCCCAGATGGCTGGACGCGCTCAGGGTCAGCGGCCCGCTGATGCCAAAGTGAGTGAACAGCATCTCGCCCTGCTCGTCAAAGATGGCCTTGCCGTCCTCCAACAGGGTCAGGGTGACGTTTTTCAGCGCCAGACCCATCATCTTTTTGCAGTCCGGGTCCCGGCTGACAAGGCTGACCAGACTGGGCACCGGCTCCACAAGGGTGTGTCCCGCCTGCTGCGCCAGCTTGTAGCCATCGCCGGTAGAGCCGGTAGTGGGGTAGCTTACGCCGCCGGTGGCCACCAGCACAACGTCTGCCCGGTACTCCCTGCCGGAGGTGCCCCGCACGCCCACGCAGCGCAGCACCGGGCCAGCCTTTTTCTTTTTGGGGTGGCGCGGGTTTTCCGCTGCCGCCGGGGCAGGCTCTGCCTCCGGCACGATGTCCTCCAGCAGCAGCTTTTTTGCACCATCATAGACGATGTCGGCGTCCTGCGCATAGCGCAGCAGCGCCTGCCGGATTTCCTCGGCCTTATCCGATACCGGGAACACCCGGCGGCCACGCTCCACCTTCAGCTCCACGCCAAGGCCTTCGAACAGTTCCATGGTCTTTGCCGGGGGGAACGCTCCCAGCGAGGAGTACAAAAAGCGCGGGTTCGTGCGCACATGGCGCAAAAACTCCTCTGCCGGGCAGTCGTTGGTCACGTTGCAGCGCCCCTTGCCGGTGACAAGGATCTTCTGCCCGGGCTTTTCGGTATGTTCCAGCACCGTTACCTGATGTCCATGCCGCACGGCGGCACCCGCCGCCATCAGTCCGGCTGCCCCGGCTCCCACGATCAAAACCCTTGCCATCTGTCATCCTCCCAAAATCGCCTGTTGATTCTATTGTATCATACCAGAAACAAAGCACAAAAGCAATGCAGCGCCGCAGGAAATGAATGGATTTTCGGTTCCGACCCTCTTGACAAAGCCGCCGGGCTGCGGTATTCTTTTTACAGACCGTTAGTTTGTAAAAAGGAGCATCTGCCATGCCGCGCAACAAATACCCGGAGCAGACCGTGGAAAAGATTCTGGACGCCGCCGCCCTGCTCTTCCTCCAGAAGGGCTACCAGAATACCACCCTGCAGGACATCATTGATGCCACAAAGCTTTCCAAAGGGGCGGTGTACCATCATTTCCGCTCCAAGGAGGAGATCGCACAGCGTGTGGGGGATCGTTTGGGCGACCAGATGTGGGAGCCGCTGCGCCGTATCCGGGACGACCCGGCCCTGACCGGACTGCAGAAGCTGCAGGCGGTGTTTGCAGTTTCCTTTGCCGGGCAGCGGCAGCAGCAGATCGCGCAGACTTTGCCGCATCTGTGCAGCAACCCGCAGTTCCTTGCCATGGAGCTGACCAACATTGAAGCGCATCTGGCCCCGGAGTGCATTGCACCCATGATCCGGCAGGGCATGGCGGACGGCTCTATCCACACCGCCGATGCCAATGCGCTGGCCGAAGCGCTGTTCGTGCTGGCAGACATCTGGCTTTCTCCCCAGACGCGCCCCACCACGCCGACCGAGCAGCGGGCGCGGAACGTCGTGTTTCAGCAAATGACCCATGCACTTGGGCTGGATCTTTTGACGGATGCACAGGCCGAACAGCTGGTGCAGCTGTGCACACCGGTCAAAGGCTGAATTTCCCGGGCGGAACGCTCCGCCTTTTTTTGCATGTAAATACAGACCAACAGTCTGTAAATAAAAAACAGGAGGTTTCCATGAACACTTTTGTCCTTATCGTCCTCGGGCAGATCATCTCCCTGTTCGGCAATGCCGCCCTGCGGTTTGCGCTGCCGCTGTATCTGCTGCGGCAGACCGGTTCTGCCGCGCTGTACGGCGGCATCACCGCTCTGGCCATGCTGCCCGCCCTTGCTGGAATGCTGACCGGCGGCGCGCTGGCAGACCGCTGCCGTAAAGCCCGCCTGATGGCACTGCTGGATCTGGTGACCGCCGGTATTGCGGCTGCAGCCGCTGCCGGACTGCCGCATCTGCCCCTGCTTCCGCTGGTCCTGACAGTGCTGGGCAGTCTGTACGCCATTCAGGGGCTTTACCAGCCCGTGGTACGCGCCTGCCTGCCCCTGCTGCTGAACGGCACCCAGCTGCTGCGCGGCAACGCAGTCATCCAACTGGTGGATACCGTGGACGAACTTCTCGGTCCCCTGCTGGGTGCTGTTCTGCTGGAGCACCTCGGCATCCGGGGTCTGCTGGTGCTCTGCGGCTGCTGCTTTGCACTTTCTGCCGGGATGGAGCTCTGTCTGCGCATCCCACAGGATGTCCCATCGGACACAAGGCTCTCCGTCCGTTCTCTGTGGGCCGACCTGCGGGAAAGTGCGCAGTTCCTCACCGGGCAGGCTGCGGTGCTGCGGTTAGCTGCCGCCATGGCGGCTGTAAACCTGCTGGAAGTCCCCGCCCTCACCGTAGGTGTTCCGGTGCTGGTGGTACAGACCCTGCAGAAAAGTGATGCCTCCCTTGGTCTTGTGCAGGCGGTGCTGAGCGCAGGCGGCATTCTGGGCGGCGTGCTGGCCGGAACCGTCTTTGTCCGTCATCCCATCCGCAGCGGCACACCTCTTTTGCTGGCGCTCAGCGGCGTGTGCGCCGCGCTGGGTCTTGCCCTCCGGGTGTCAGTGCTGCAGTTCGGCAGCATTCTGGTGCTGGGGGCCGTGTTTATGGCCGTGGCAGCGCTGTTCAATGTGTGGTTCTTTGCGCAGCTGCAGGTGTTAGTGCCGCAGGCACAGCTGGGCAAGACGACAGCCTGCCTCTCCGTGCTGGCCTGCCTGACCCAGCCCATCGGACAGGCAGCCTACGGCAGTGCCTTCCAGCACTGGGCTGCGCACCCGGCAGATGTCCTGCTGGCAGCCGGGGTGCTTTCGGCGCTGGTCCTCTGGCTGCTGCAAACGCGCCGTACCGTCTGACACAGCAAAAAAGGAGCCGCTGTTGCAGCCCCTTTTATGGTTTGCTTACTCCGGCAGCTTTGCCGGGTCGAGGTAGCTTTCGCCCTGCTTTACCTCCACATGGATGTGGCTCTCCTCGGCGCACTCGCAGCCGACAGTGCCCACCGTGCCAAGCTTCTGCCCGGCGGCTACGGTATCCCCGGCCTTTACGGCAGGGTCAGCCACGCCGCACAGCCGCCAAAGGCGACCAGCGGCATCTTCCAGCACCACCACGGTGCCCCAGTTGCCCTCTGCCCCGGCAGACACCACCTTGCCCGCCACGGGTGCTGCTACCGCTGCCCCCTGCGTGCAGGCGTAGTCCACGCCGTTGTGGGTGCGCCAGTCCCCAAGGGTCTTGTTATACACCAGTTCATCGCCGCTGAAGGCGTTGAGCACGCGCCCCGGCATAGAGGGCGCGGCGGCAGGCTGTGCCGAACTGCTGGCAGGCGAGGATGCGCCTTGCAGTGCCGAGGGTTCGCGCAGCGAACCAGAGCCAGACTGCGCACCAGAGGACGCCCCAGAGGGCGTCTGCTGCGGCACATCGGCCTTGCTGTTTGCAACGTCGGTCACGGGCTGCTGCCATGTGGTGTCCTCCTGTGCGTCCCAGTCCGGTTCTTCTTCCGGGGTGGTCTGTTGGGTGGTGCCGGGGGCGTTTAGTCCATCCAGACTTTTTTGCAGTTCTGCCCGCAGGGCGCGCACCGCCCACACCCCTGCCGCAGCCGCAGCCAGCAGGCTTGCGGTCAGCAGCAGGGCAAAGCCCTTGCCGTGCAGAAATTTTTTGATCTGCTCCATGCTTGTTACTCCCATCTGTCCGTTTTGTGTACGGGAACTTTTCTGGGCTTAGTGTGGGACAGCGGCGGGCGGTTTATGCAAGGGGACAAAAAAGACACGCAAAAAGGCTGAGCAGCCGCTTTTTGCAGCTGCTCAGCCTTGCTGTATCCCGTTTTTGGTTACTTCCGTGCGATCATTTCGGTATAAGCCAGCACCAGCGGGCCTACGCCCTTGGCATCGTTGCAGACCACCGGCTCGCTGAAGTAGTAAGCCAGAGAGCCGTCACGGTGATCCTTGCCGCCCAGACCCGCCACAAGGCAGATGCCGTCCAGCTGCAAGCTGCCGTCCGGGTTCTTGGACAGGTACCGGTCGCAGGTGCCGTAGAAAGCCTTCTCCGCCCATGCAGCCATGCGTTTGGGCAGATAGCCCAGACGCACGCCCTTGAGCACGGCGTAGGCAAACAGGGCGGTGCCGCTGGTCTCCAGATAGTTGCCCTCGGCCTCCGGGTGGTCGATGACCTGCCAGAACATCCCGGTCTGCTCGTCCTGGAACTTGTGCATATCCTCTACGGTCTGCTTGAGCATGGCCATGATGCCGCGGTACTCGTTGTACAGCTGCTCGTCCATGCGCTCCAGCACATCCACCATTGCCACAAGGAACCAGCCCATGGCGCGCAGCCAGAAGTTGGGGCTGCAACCGGTCTCGGGGTCTGCCCAGTACATCTGGCGGCTCTCATCGTAGCCGTGGTAGTACAGGCCGGTCTTTTCGTCCCGCATGTGCTTTTTGATGTTCATGAACTGCTTGTAGCTGTCGATGCAGCCCTGCATCTTGTTGAAGCGGGTCTCGTACTCCATGTAGAAGGGCTGCGCCATATAGGTGCCGTCCAGCCACACCTGCCACGGATAGATGTCCTTGTGCCAGAAGTTGCCCTCCTTGGTGCGGGGCTGGGTGAGCAGCTGGCTGCGGATGGTGTCGATGGCCTTGCGGTACTTCTCGTCCCCGTAGATATCATACAGAATGAACAGGTTCTTGCCCTGATTCACGTTGTCCAGATTGTACTCCTTGGGGTCGTAGGTCTTGATGGAGCCGTCCGGCTGCACAAAGTAGTCGATAAACTCCTTGGAAAACCCCAGATACTTCTCGTCGCCGGTGGTCTTGTACAGGCTCAGGCAGGCGGTGATCATGCAGCCGTCGATGTAGTTCCACTTGTTGGGCTTGCCGCTGCGCACCTTCTCGATGTTCCACATCGGTGCCTCGGCGCTGGAATTGGCGATCAGGTAGTCCACATAGTCGCCCAGCATGGACAGGATCTCTTCATGGGTCATGGGTCAGTCCTCCTCAAAATGTTCTACGTTGGCAAAGTGCAGCCGCTCGCCCTCGTAGCCCTCGATCTTCACGTTGTGCAGGTCGATTTCCTTGACGTTCTCGGCATAGATGGCCAGCTTTTTCACCAGCGGACGGTTGTCGGCCATAGCCGCCTGTCCCTCCTTGGCGTTGGGGTCAAAGGTGATGCTCACATCCCGCATGGTCACCCGCTCAATGGGCTGCTCCGGCAGGCCATCGAAATAGCAGCCTGCAAACTGGGCATCGGTGGCCACGATGTTCTCCATGGTCAGGCTGCCCAGCTTGGGGGTGTACTCGTCCACCGGCATCGGCTCGCGGCACTGTACATAGGGGCCGTGGCCGTCCGGGTCGCAGAAGTAGAACATATTGATGACGAAGGGTGCTTTGACGCCCCGCATCTCCACATTGCGGAACACCAGCCCGTCGATGACGGCAGTGTTGCCACGGCCGCGGCGGGTCTTGACGCGCAGACCGCGGTCGGTGTGGTCCATCAGGCACTGGGTCACTACCATATCCTTGACGCCGCCGCTCATCTCGCTGCCGATGACGATGCCGCCGTGGCCCTTGTCCAGCAGGCAGTTGCGGATGACGGTGTGCTCGCAGCTGCGCTTCAGCTTCATGCCCAGAAAGACCTTGCTGGCCTTCATGGCGATGCAGTCATCGCCCACATGGATGTTCATGCCGATGATGCGGATATACTCGCAGCTCTCGGGGTCGATGCCGTCCGTGTTGGGGGCGTTATAGGGGTTGTTGATATTGAAGTTGAGCAGGTCGAGGTGCTTGACAAAGATGGGATGGATGGTCCACGAATAGCTGTTCTGCACCGTGATACCATGCAGGCAGACGTTCTCGCTGTCCACCGCAGCCACGGCCCGGGGACGCCATGCAATGCGCTTGACCTTGGGGTTCACCCACCAGTCGCCGTTTTCGGCATCGCAGTCCAGCGTGCCCTCGCCGGTCACAACCACGTCATGCACCTGCGTAATGTTCAAAAGACCCGCAAAGCTGTCCAGCGGGTTGCCCTCCCAGCCGGTCAGATAGTACTCGTCCACCTCGTTCTCGCTGGGCAGCACGCCGGGCAGGATGGGGTAATGGGTGCGGTCGTTGTCGCCCAGCAGCACCGCGCCCTTTTCCAGATACAGGGTGGTGTTGCTCTTCATGAACAGGCTGGCCGTGCGGTAACGGCCGGCGGGCACATACACTGTGCCGCCCTTGGGGCAGGTGGACAGCGCCGCCTGCAGCCGCACGGTGTTGTCGGTCTCGCCGTCAGCCACCAGACCATAGCGGGCAGCATCCACAAAGAAGGTCTCGGCCTCGGTGGTGAAATCCAGCTTCAGGGTCTCGCCCTCGGCCTGCACCTCCACCGTATAGGTGGTGCCGGGCAGCAGGGAGAACAGGGAAAATACATTGGTGTTGCAGGCTTCGTATACCGTCTTGCCGTTCAGGGCAACGGTAAAGGGGTGTGCCGGACGGTAGCACAGCTCGTTTTCCAGCTCGAAAACGGCGCTGCGGGTCATGGAACGGATCAGGGTCAGATTCATGCGAAATAACCTCCTGTGAGTTTGTCTTGCCCCCACGGGGCAGACGTGGTATCATGAGGAAAAGCGCTCTCCCGGCTACCGGGAGGGCTGTTTCCGGAAAGGATGCGCAAAATGAAAGCGGAACGGGAAAAGATCCATGCAAAGGTAAAAGCGGACTCCGTGCGGCTGAACGGCAGCAAGCTGGAGCTGACGGCAGACGAGGAGATGGGCACCTTTCTGCTGGTAAGCGAGGGCAGCTGCACCCTGCAAATGGGGGAAAACGATCTGCTGCTGAACCCCGGCAGTGCGCTGCTGCTGGGCGCGGGGGACGCAGTGCTCTCTGCCGCCGGTGCAGCCGTACCGGAACTGGTAGGCTGCCGGTTCCCGCTCAGCGCCCTGCACGAACTGCGCAGCGCCACCCAGCGGGATTTTGCCCGGCTGTTTTTGCCCGGGGAGGTAACGGTACTGTACGGCCCGGTGCTGTGGACCCGCCGCCTGCGCACCCTGCTGGAGATGATGCGCGCTGCCATGCCGGAGCAGGACTACCCCGGCGGGCTGTACCTGCTGCTCATCCTGCACTATGTAGAGCAGGAGTGCCTTGCCGAGAGCAGCGCTGTGGCGCGCCCCCGCAACGAGACCATTGAGCAGGTGTGTGCCTACCTTGCCGCCAACTACCGGCAAAAGTTCTCCCTTACCGAGGTGGCGGCGCGGTTCTACCTTTCCCCCTACTATCTCAGCCGCCTGTTCCGGCGGGTGACCGGGCAGTCCATCGTGGACTACCTGAACAACCGCCGCATCGAGGCTGCGCAGAAGCTGCTGGAGACCACCGAGCTTTCCATCAGCGCGATTGCCGAGCAGACCGGCTTTGCCAGCGCCGCCCACTTCCGCCGCGTGTTCCGCGAGGTGATGGATATCAGCCCTTTGCAGTACCGCAAGAAGCAGACAAAATGATGTATCAACCAAAACACCCCCTGTGCCATCCGTTGGGAGCAGCACAGGGGGTGTTGGTCTTGGTCAGATGTTCTTATGGCGCATTAGCCCTTGACGGCACCTGCGGAGATACCTTCAACGAACTGATCCTGTGCACAGAAGAATACAATCAGCTGCGGCAGGATGGAGATGAGGGACAGAGCAAGGATCTTGTTCCAAGCAAAGCCGGTATCACCGTCCATGGACAGCTTGACGAACAGGGACATGGGGTACTTGCCGGGGGTGCTGACGTAAAGCAGCGGGCCCATAAAGTCGTTGCAGCTCCACATGAACTGGAACAGTGCGCAGGACACCAGAGCGGGTCCCAGCATGGGCACGATGACCTTGTACAGGGTCTGGAAGGAGGAGCAGCCGTCAATGGCGGCAGCCTCGTCCAGATCACGCGGAACGTTGCGCATGAACTGCACCAGCTGATACACGAAGTAGGTCTCGGTAGCAAATGCGCAGTGCACCCAGATGGCCAGATAGAAGGGGCTGTCCACCCAGCCGAACTTGTTGTACAGCAGGTACTGGGGCACGTTCAGCACGACCTGCGGCAGGAACAGGGTAGCCAGCATGATGTTGAACAGCAGCTTGCGGCCGGGGAAGTCGAAACGGCCAAAGCCGTAAGCAGCAATACAGGCAGACACCACAGTGCAGATCACCTTGGGGATGACGTAGCTATAAGTGTTGAGCATGGCCTGCAGGATGTTGATGGAGCCGCCGAAGTTGTTCAGGGCGTTGCGGTAGCCATCCAGCGTAGGCTTTTTGATCCACAGGCTGATGCCTGCAAAGATCTCGCTGTTATCCTTGAAGGTAGCGCTGATCATCCACAGCAGAGGATAGATCATGATGACACCAACCAGGATCAGCACGAAGTACTTAAAGAAGGTTGCGATCTTATTCGATGCTTTCATTCCCATATTGGTCACCTTACCTTTCATCCGAGTAGTAGACCCACTTCTTCTGGCTGGTGAACGCAATGATCGTCAGGATGCAGACGATGATGAACATGATCCACGCCAGAGCAGAAGCCATGCCCATGTCGTAGGACTTGAATGCGTAGTTGTAAACCAGCAGGGAGATCAGGGTAGTGGAACCACGGGGACCACCGTTGGTGATGATGTAGGGGCCGTTGAACTCCTGGAAAGCCTGGCAGATCTGAGTGACCAGGTTGTAGAAGATGATGGGGGTGATCATCGGAACGGTGATGGAGAAGAACTGACGCCACTTGCCGGCGCCGTCGATGGTAGCAGCCTCGTACAGGTCTGCGGGCACACCCTTCAGTGCAGCAAGGAACAGCACCATGGCGGAACCGAACTGCCATATACGCAAAAAGCAGATGATCCACAGCGCGTAGTTGGGGTCACTCAGCCACTCGGGGCCCTGCACCGCACCAAAGGTGACAGCGCGCACCACGGTGTTCAGCAGACCGTCCACGCTGAACACAGCCTTCCACAGCACGGCGATAGCCACAGAGCCGCCCAGAATGGAGGGGATGTAGTACACGGTGCGGAACAGGTTGACGCAGGCGATCTTGAAGTTCAGGATGTAGGCGATGAACAGTGCGAAGATCAGCTTCAGGGGCACGGTGATAAAGGCGTACTTGAAGGTGATGATCAGCGCCTTGGTGATCTTTCTGGTGTGGAATGCGGTAATGTAGTTGGCCAGACCAACAAAGTTGGTGCCGTCCTTGAAGAAGTTCATATCGGTGAAGCTGTAATACAGCGACTGACCGAAGGGGAACGCCTTAAAGACGAGAAAGCCGATGATCCAGGGGATCAGATAAAACAGGCCCTGATACTTATCGACCCATTTCTGAAACGGAGTTCGTGCGCCGGCGGGCGCATTACTTTTTTTCATCCGAAGTCCTCCTTTTACAGGATTTGAAGCAGACAGTGCAGCAGGTCACAGACCGGCAACAATTCATTCAAGGTTTGATAACCATTCACCGAAAAAACAAGGGCATCTGTCGTACGGGCGGCAGATGCCCCTATTTAATTCAGAATACTGTTACCCGGTTCAGGCTGCTGCCCGTGCGGTAAACTTAGCCGACGGTGTAGCCAACAGACTCCATGCCGTCCAGCAGGGTCTCAACAGCCTCTTCGGGGGTCTGATCGCCGTAGTCGATGTTATCGAACACTTCCTGATAGATGCCGGTGCCGGAAGCCTTCAGGTCGTTGTTCTCGAACAGGGGATCCAGCTTGTTGGTGGTGAAGGCCATGACCTTGGCGTTTGCCTCAGCAACCAGGCTCTTAACAGCGCCGGCGTCCTGAGCGAACTTCAGGCCAGCCTTGGAAGCGGGGATGCCGCACTCGGAGCCCATGATGGAAGCACCCTTCTCCTCGTTCAGCAGGAAGTTGATCAGGGTAGCAGCCTCGGCAACGTTCTTGCAGGTCTTGGTGATAGCCAGACCCATGGACACCTTGGAGAAGCCGCCGTTGTTATCGCCGAACTTGATCTCCTCGCCGACGGTGAAGCCGTCCTTGTTGCTGTCGTCCAGAGCGGAGGAGTACTTGCTTGCAGCGGAATCCCACTCGAAGATGCCTGCGATCTTACCGGTGATCCACTCGTTGGACTGGTGGGTAGCGGTATCGGAGTTTGCGGAGTAGTAGGTCTTCAGGTTCATCATGACATGGTTGTCCACCAGGCTCTTGATGAAGGCCAGACCCTCAGCGATCTCGTCCTCGGTGTAGTTCAGGGTGGAGGTAACGGGATCTGCCCAGTCCTTGCCGTACTTGGACTCGAGGTAGAACACCATCAGGATCATACGGTCGTATGCACCCAGGTGCATGGGGTAGTAATCGTCGCCCAGCTTCTCCTGGAAAGCCTTACCGGCAGCCATCAGATCGTCCAGAGACTTGGGAACCTCGGTGATGCCAGCCTTATTAAAGGTGGTCATGTTCCAGTAGAAGATACGGCCGGTCATGGAGACGGGCACGCACTGCTGGCTGTTGGCCACATAGCAGGCGTCCATAGCAGCGGAATCCCACTGGGTCAGGTCGATGAACTTGGAGGTGGTGTTCAGGTCCACGAACTTGCTGCCGTCGGCAGAGTAGTTGTACAGCCAGTTCCAGTTCACCTGGCAGACATCCTGAGCGTTGCCTGCGATGAAGGCAGCAGCCATCTTCTCTTCCCAGCCGGACCATGCGGCGAAGGTGGGCTCCACGGTAATGTTGGAGTGCTCAGCCTGGAAAGCCTCCAGAGCGCTCTGGTAAGCAGCGTGACGGCTGTCGCCGCCCCACCAGCTGATGCTCAGGCTGACAGGGCCGTCAGACAGGGCCAGGCTCTCGTCTGCGGAAGCAGCGGGGGCCTGAGAAGCAGCGGAAGAAGCGGTGGAAGAAGCAGCGGAGCTACCGCCGCAAGCAGCCAGCAGACCTGCAGCACCGACAGCGCCGGTAGCCATCAGGAAGTTACGACGAGAAATTGCCTTGCTCATTTTTGTTCTCCTCCTAATAGAAAACATCTTCATGCAGGGGGTCTGCACATGCCCCCTTGTATACAATTATGATAACAAAAGCCACCGAAAAAAGAAAGATGCAATTTACAGGGATACGGGATAAAAACGTACAAATATTGCCCTTGTTTTCGCGTGCAATTCGCCGTCCTTGCCGAAATGAATAAACTTGCGCTGAAAAACTGTGCAACTTGTATACTTCAATGACTTGCATAAAAATCTGGGATGCAACATGGGAAGAACGGCAAAAATTTCAATAATTCCTGTTACTTTTACCGTTCTGCCTGTAATTTTTTATGCTCTGCCGCCCCCGCCGCTCTCTTCTTTTCCCACTTTCTCTCCCCTCCATCGAGTAACTGCCCAATCCGAACTGATATATCAATAGCGCAAAAAACGTGCGAATTTTGCCCGGTTGATATATCAGTCCCTGCCACAAAATGCAGCAAATTGATATATCAGTCTGTATACAGCCTGTTGGGGGCGCTGACGGGGATACCCCTTCCGTCTGCTCACTGCGTTCGCAGCCACCTTCCCCAAGGGCCGCGTCCTCGCCCTCTCAGTCACCTGCGGTGACAGCTCTCCCAAAGGGAGAGCCCTTGGCATAGCGGCAAAGTTTCCGGCAAAGCCGTAAACTTTGCAGGTGGGACGCTCCCCCTTGGGGGAGTTGTC
>ERZ1031095.586-NODE-586-length-12114-cov-5.577162_pt1 | contig 12114 bp, 11 predicted proteins | sample MGYA00517108_ERZ1031095 | MGnify/ENA primary metagenome ERZ1031095 (study PRJEB33719, sample SAMN04261275) | wastewater metagenome | biome: rural village; feature: human; material: feces | host: Homo sapiens | place: El Salvador | collected 2013-01-07 ... | reverse complement strand
GTTCAATAAACTCAGCAAAAAAAGAAATATTAGTAAAAACTACAGCACAAATAACTGAACCAATAAATACTGCACAAAATAAATATTTTATATTGAATAAATCTGCTAATACTCCACCTACCATATAACTAATGGGTTTAAAAATATTTAATGCCATTGAATAAAATGAAAATGCCATTCCTTTGTGATTTCGGTCAATTCCACGTTGTAATGCAGAAACCAAAATAGTTTGTCTTGTTGCATGACATATACCTAACCCAAAAAATACAACAATATACATGATTAAGCTATCAAAGCCTAACACAAATATACTCAAAAGTGCATACAACAAAGTAAACAAAAAGACATTTCTATTTCTTTTTTTTATAACAAATAACTCATGTGATATTAATGATGAAATAAAAACAGTACCTACTGAAAATGCCATCATCGCACATGAATATCCCTTTACTCCAAATGAAGAAGCTGTTTCAAAATAAGGTAAGTATAGAATATCTATCATACTCAGGAAAAAATTAATACTCATGCAAAATCCTATAAATATTAATAAAGCCTTTTCACCCATAACATACTTATAACCCAACAGTAAATCAGATAAATAGTTATTTTTTCTTTCCTTCTTTTCGTATGGTATTTTTAAGAATATTTCTGTTATTGCAGAATATATATATGATATACCATTCATAAAAACAAGTATCACAGGAGAAATTAATGAAAACGCATACGAACAAAAAGCATTTCCCAAAATATCTGCAATAAATCCTGAGTTATTTATTTTAGCATTCTCTTTCTCCATATTATTTTCATCTGCAATATCTACAATAGTTGAATTTATTGCAGGTTTAAATAGCGAACTAGTAATACCAAGAATAATCATGGCTAAATAATAAAAAACAATATAATCAATTTTAAATAATAACAATACTGCTAAGGTAACAATCACAAACCCACGCAATATATCTGAGTAAATTATTATTTTTTTCTTATTGCTATTATCAATCAATGGTCCTGCAAAAAAAGACGTAATAATCCTAAAAATCATTGAAACAGAATTCATTGATGCCATTATCGCTGTCGAACCTGTTTTCTTTAAAACAATGTATGATAAAGCCACTGAAAAAACTGTGTCTCCAAAAAGTGATACAAATTGACCATGTGCTAAGATATCTATTTGTGTAATCTTAATTTTTTTCATCGCTTAATTTTAACCTTCACAAAATTTATTTAGAACTCTATACTCCTTATACCGGCTCAAAAAAGTAGATGGGCTGACCCCAAGCTTTTGAGCTGCTTCTGAGCTGGTTATTATCATCCTTTAAACAAATATCTCCACGCGTTATTATTTCTCTCATTCTATTATCCTCTTAAATCCAGCTTTTCTAACGAAGCCCGAAGAATTTTATTATATCGTGCTGTAATTATAAATTCCTGCTTTTCACGCGTCAATAGGGTTCCGATTTATTTTTGACGTACATATGCATTTGAAAACAAAAACGCCAGAACACTGCTATTCTGCAATGCCTGACGTTTTTATAATGATCATTATTATTATAGGCTAGTCCTTAAACAAATCTGTTGAGTAGTATCTGTCTCCGCTGTCCGGAAGAAGAACTACAACTGTCTTGCCCTTGAACTCCGGTCTCTTAGCAACCTGGATGCCTGCATAGAGGGCTGCTCCTGATGAAATACCAACGAGAATACCTTCCTCTTTTGCGATAATCTTGCCATACTCGAATGATACTTCGTTTTCTACCGGAATTATCTCATCATAGACTTCTGTGTTTAAAATGCTTGGTACAAAACCTGCTCCGATTCCCTGAATCTTGTGAGGGCCCGGCTTTCCTGTTGAAAGTACTGCAGATGTTGCCGGCTCTACCGCTACGATTTTAACATCCGGCTTCTTTTCCTTAAGGAACTCGCCTACACCTGTGATTGTTCCGCCAGTTCCTACTCCGGCTACAAAGGCATCAACCTCTCCATCTGTGTCTCTCCAGATTTCCGGTCCTGTTCCTGTTCTGTGGGCTGCCGGGTTGGCTGGATTATCAAACTGCTCCGGAATAAAGCTGTCCTTTATCTCTTCGTGAAGCTCGTTTGCTTTCTCAATTGCACCCTTCATGCCCTTTGTGCCATCTGATAAAACAATCTCTGCTCCATAGGCTTTTATGATATTTCTTCTCTCAATGGACATTGTCTCCGGAAGCACAATAATTGTTCTGTAGCCCTTTGCTGCTGCAATTGCTGCAAGACCGATACCAGTGTTTCCTGATGTTGGCTCAATGATTGTAGAGCCCGGCTTAAGCTTTCCTTCAGCCTCTGCCTGCTCAATCATTGCTTTTGCAACTCTGTCCTTTACAGAACCGGCTGGATTGAAATATTCAACTTTTACCAAAAGTCTTGCCTCAAGATCATACTTTTTCTCAATATGTGTAAGCTCAACAAGTGGAGTATTTCCGATTAAATCCACTGTGCCCTTATATATGTTAGCCATGATTTGTAATTCCTTTCCATATATTGCATTATTTATATATTATACCCTTTTATCACGAATTTGGAAATTTTCTATTTAAACTTTTTCAAAAATTTATCTCCTACTTGTTTAAATGCGCGGCGATTTAAGCAAGTGCCTTGAATGCTTCATCCAGGTCTTCAATAATGTCATCAATATTCTCTGTTCCGATTGAAAGACGGATTGTGTTTGGCTTAATTCCCTGGTCTAAAAGCTCGGCCTCGTTGCACTCTGAGTGTGTTGTTGATGCCGGATGTATAGCAAGTGACTTAACATCTGCTACGTTTGCAAGGAGTGAGAATAACTCAAGGTTATCGATGAACTCCTGGGCTTCCTTTGCTCCACCCTTGATTTCGAATGTGAAGATAGAACCACCACCATTTGGGAAATATTTCTTGTATAATTCCTGCTGCTCAGGGTCAGTTGAGATTGACGGATGATTTACCTTCTCAACTAATGGCTGGCTCTCAAGGTACTTAACTACCTTTAAGGCATTCTCTACATGACGCTCTACTCTCAGAGATAAGGTCTCAAGTCCCTGTAAGAAAATAAACGCATGTACCGGTGATAATGTAGCTCCTGTATCACGAAGAAGGATTGCTCTGATGTATGTTACAAAGGCTGCCGGTGCTGTATCCTTTGCGAAGCTTACTCCGTGGTATGATACGTTTGGCTCTGTGAACCATGGCCACTTGTCATTCTGTGCCCAGTCGAAGTTTCCTGAATCTACGATTACGCCACCGATTGTAGTTCCATGTCCACCGATGAATTTTGTTGCAGAATGGATTACGATATCTGCGCCGTACTCGATTGGTCTGACAAGGTAAGGTGTTGCAAATGTGTTATCTACGATAAGCGGAATTCCTGCCTCATGTGCAATGTCTGCGATTCTTGCGATATCTACAACCTCTGAGTTTGGATTTCCAAGTGTCTCGATTGTGATTGCCTTTGTGTTTGGCTGGATAGCTGCCTTGATTCCATCATAATCAAATGGATCAACAAATGTAGCTGTAATTCCATAATCCGGAAGTGTGTGCGCAAGGAGGTTGTATGTTCCACCGTAGATGTTCTTTGCTGCTACGATGTGGTCTCCTGCATGAGCTACTGCCTGATATGTATAAGCCAGAGCTGCTGCTCCTGAACCAACTGCCAAGGCTGCTGTACCACCTTCAAGGGCTGCAATTCTTGCCTCGAATGTACCCTGTGTTGGGTTTGTAAGTCTTCCATAGATGTTTCCTGCATCTCTGAGTCCGAATCTGTCTGCTGCGTGCTCACTGTTATGGAACACATATGATGATGTGAGATAAATTGGTACTGCTCTTGCATCTGTTACAGGGTCTGCACTTTCCTGTCCTACATGTAACTGTAATGTCTCGAATTTTAAATCTCTATCTGCGTAATGTTTCTTGCTCATAATTTTAATCTCCTATTCTTATCTCGTTTTTATTTTACTTTTGCTAATCAATTTTATTTTCCCGGCTCTGTCATATAACAGCTGTTTCTGCCTGCCAGGTTAAATCTATCTGCTGCAACAGCCTGTCAATTGGCTGCACATTCGCATACACATTCGTCCGTCCTTTGCAATTGTTTGTGATTTCCAGTTGACCATCGCTGCTTCCTCTCTTCCCTATTGGTTACAATCTCTTTATCTCCTACTGGTTTAGTAGGTGTTGTTGATATTGGTATAATATCCTACTATTCCTACTATGTCAATAGGTTTTTATAAAAAATAAAAAAAAAAACAGATTATCTGCCTGCTATAGCAAATAATCTGTTTCGCACAATCGGATTTAGTATTCTTCTTCCTCTTCCTTCTCGCTTATATCGTTTACAGGCCTCTCAAGCCCCTCAATCTTGATGTTGTGCTTCTCTGCATAATCCCATAATGCGGCGTGGATAGCTTCCTCTGCCAGAAGTGAACAGTGTACCTTAACCGGTGGAAGCCCGTCAAGTGCCTCCATAACTGCCTTGTTTGTAACCTCAAGAGCTTCCTGTACTGTCTTACCCTTTACCAGCTCTGTTGCCATACTGCTGGTTGCAACTGCAGCACCACATCCAAAGGTCTTGAATTTTGCCTCTCTGATAATCTGGTTGTCATCTATATCAAGGTACATTCTCATGATGTCTCCGCACTTTGCGTTTCCAACTGTACCTACACCGCTTGGGTTCTCCATCTCTCCTACGTTTCTTGGGTTATTAAAATGGTCCATTACTTTTTCGCTGTACATAATTTTCCTCATTCTTTCTATATAAATAATTGGTTTGCAGCTTTCACAAAAGATTTACTTATTATTCTTTACAAAATCCTCGTAAAGTGGTGACATGCTTCTGAGTCTCTCAACAATTCCCTTGAGCTTGTCCACTGTATAGTCAATGTCTTCCCTGGTTGTCTCCTCTGACATACTGATTCTCAGGGAACCATGGGCTATCTCGTGTGGCAGTCCGATTGCAAGAAGTACATGTGATGGGTCAAGCGAACCAGATGTACATGCTGAACCACTGCTTGCGCAGATTCCGCTCTGGTCAAGCAATATAAGAAGCGATTCTCCCTCGATGAATCTGAAGCAGAAGCTTACGTTGTTTGGCAGACGATCTGTCTTGTGTCCGTTTAATCTGGTGTATGGAATCTCGTCAAGTACTCTTTTTATCATGTAGTCTCTTAGCTCTGACTCCTGCTTCATGATTTTATCCATGTTCTCAGATGCAAGCTCTGCTGCTTTTCCAATTCCTACGATGCCCGGTACGTTGTGAGTTCCGGCACGTCTCTGTCTCTCCTGGGCACCACCATGTATGAAAGAACGAATCTTAACACCCTTTCTGATATACATTACACCGATTCCCTTTGGTCCGTGAATCTTGTGTCCACTGGCTGAGAGCATATCAATGTTCATCTCATCTACATTGATTGGAATATGTCCGAATGCCTGTACTGCATCTGTGTGGAAAAGAACTCCATGCTTCTTTGCAATCTCACCTATTTCCCTGATTGGCTGGATTGTTCCAATCTCATTGTTGGCTGCCATGATTGAGATAAGTATTGTGTCCGGCCTGATTGCTGCCTCAAGCTCGTCAAGCTTTACTACCCCGTCCTCATCTACATCTATATATGTCACTTCATAGCCCTGCTTCTCAAGCCATGCTGCTGTGTGAAGTATTGCATGATGCTCAATCTTTGATGTAATGATATGCTTTCCTTTTGAAGCATATGCTTCTGCTGTTGCCTTGAGTGCCCAGTTGTCAGACTCGCTTCCGCCGCCTGTGAAATAGATTTCCTCTGATTTAGCTCCTATAAGATCTGCTACAGAATCTCTTGCCTTATCAACTGCTGATTTAGCCTTTGATGCAAAGCTGTATACTGCTGATGGATTACCATATGTCTCTGAGAAATAAGGCAGCATCTCGTCTAATACTGCTGGTAATACTTTTGTTGTTGCTGCATTATCTAAATAAATAAGCTTGTCCATAATCTCTCCTTCTCTTTATCTCCTATTTAAATTTGTACCCATATAACAGGTACATGAGAGTTAGTTTTTTCAATCTCCTAGTGCATTACTAGGATTACTAATATAGATTATACACGGCATATTCCTAGTGTCAAGGTAGGGATTGTATTTTTGAAGATACAATTTGGCATATGCCAGAAACCTTTATAGCAGGGAAAATTAAAAAGTCCATTACTATCCTTAGATAGTCTGGACTTTTTGAGTATATTAATTCATTTTTTCAATTGTTCCACCGCAGAGCACATAGTCATCCTGATAAAATACTGCTGCCTGTCCCGGTGTCATGGCACGCTGTGGCTCATCAAATACGCACTTTATCATGCCATTGTCAAGAGGTGTGAGCTTACAGGCTGCCCCTCTGTGAGAGTATCTGATTTTTCCAACTGCCGGTGTGTCCGGATTTATGGAAGCCTCCGCCATGTAGTTCATATTGCTGATATAGCAGGTGTCACTGAAAAGCTCCTCATCTCTGCATACCACCACCTGGTTTGTCTCAGGACGAATCTCCTTAACAAAAAGCGGTGTGGCTGCGGTAATGCCAAGCCCCTTCCGCTGTCCTATGGTGTAATGGATAATGCCCCGGTGCTGTCCCAGTACATTGCCCTGTGTGTCCACGAAATTGCCAGGCTTGTATACACGCCCTGTCTCCCGCTCTATAAAGCCTGCGTAATCATGGTCTGGCACAAAACAGATATCCTGACTATCACTCTTGTGAGCCACCAGAAGTCCTGCTTTTTCTGCTATTTCCCTAATCTGTGGCTTTTCATAGGCACCTACCGGCATCAGTGTCCTCGAAAGCTGCTCCTGGGTCAGATTGTAAAGAGCGTAGGTCTGATCCTTGGCTGCGGTCACTGAGTTTTGTATTGTATATCTGCCGTTTGGCAGCTTCAGTATTCTTGCATAATGTCCTGTTGCTATATAGTCAGCTCCGATTTCAAGTGAACGTTGTAACAGTGACTCCCACTTTACATATCTGTTGCAGGCTATACACGGATTCGGTGTGTAGGCTCTCTCATACTCTGATACAAAATAGTCTATGACATTTTTCTTGAAATCCGCCTTAAAATTCATCACATAATATGGTATTCCAAGTGTGTCTGCCACCCTTCTCGCATCATCTACTGCTGATAGTCCACAGCAGCCACCCTCTTCTGCCTGCCTGAACTCGTCCTCATCCTGCCATATCTGCATGGTCACACCTATGACATCATATCCCTGCTCCTTTAGCAGATAAGCTGCAACTGATGAGTCAACACCACCAGACATTCCAACAACAACTTTTTCTTTCATTAATATTCCTCGCTATATAATGTAGCTTCCGTTTTTCTCACTCTGCCAGTCTACAAGATCCTGAAGTGTGATATTGTCCACCACATCATTAATTGCATCATTGATTTTCTTGTACACCATCACAGTAACACACATGTCTCTTCTATCGCAATCATAATCGTCCTCATCAAGACATGCAACCGGTGCAAGGCTGCCCTCTGTAAGACGTAAAATCATGCCTACAGTGTAATCCTCTGCCGGTTTTCTCAGAAGATAACCGCCCTGGGCTCCTCTGATACTTTTTACAAAGCCTGCCTTATTCAATATGGAAATAATCTGCTCCAAATACTTGTCCGATATTCCCTGACGCTTTGCCACGTCCTTTAGGCTGACCGGTTCGCCTGTGCTGTTTTCCGCTAAATCTATCATAAGTCTTAACGCATATCTGCCTTTTGTTGATATTTTCATTTTTCTACCTCATGCATATTCCAATTCCTACTATTCCAATATACATACTTTAGTTTTCAATGTCAACCTTAAAGCGACAAATCATTTCGTTGGTAAGGCTTAAGTCTTCCTCCGCCACATCGATATCCTCCCTGCGCACCCATTCTGCTGTTGACAGCTCATCACTATCCATCCTGATGGTGGTATCTCCATCTGCCTCGCAGTAATAGCCAGCCAGTATATTGTCCGTAAAGCCCCAGGGCTGGGACTTGTAGTATCTGATATTTTTGACCCTAAGCCCGGTCTCCTCCATGACCTCCCTGCGGACGGTCTCTTCAAAGGACTCACCAATCTCAGTAAACCCAGCCACAAGGGCATACTTCTTGTACTCCCTGCCCCTGTACTTTGTGAGCAAAATCCTGTCACCATCAGTGACTCCCACAATCACAGCCGGATTGATCCTTGGATAAATCAGGCTGCCACAGGCAGGACACCTCATCATCCTCTCCTTTGAATCCATGACAAGCCCAGCGCCACAGGTGCCGCAAAATTTATTCTTAAGATACCAGCCATTCAGATGCAGACCCGTGATTCCAACCAGAGCCAGCTCCTTGGGCTTTGCAGTCCTGAAAAAACGGCGAACCTGCCACTCGTACTTCCAGCTTTGACCAGCCTCATCCATGAAAATCTTATCCACATCAATCGCACTTTCAGCCTCTACATATCCACGAAAGAAATAAACATCGTCCAGCCTGAAGAGATAATGCTGGTCTGATATTATGTCCTTTATTTCTGCGTATGCCGGAAAGTCAAATAGACCAGTGTTGATGTCCTTATTTCTGCTGTCGTCTTTGTTATAGTTTTTGTCGTTGCTTTTGTTGTCGCTTTTGTTGTCACTTTTGTTGTCACTTTTGTTGTCACTTTTGTTCTTACTTTTGTTCAGTGGTCGTTTTACCAGTACCTTATCACCAGTAAAAATCAGCGACTTATTTTTATTGCCCTGGTGTTCATTGGCACCATGCATATCTGGCTTTATGTCCTGATATGCAATATCAAACTTATGTGGTCCTATATCCTGAATCATATTTCTACAGTTCCTCCTATCTTCGTAATACTTTCAGAACCGCTTTGCTTAACCTAATGGAAAAGAAGATAGGCTCATCTTTCAAAAAAGTTAAAGCCAAATGTTATAAAGAACACAAGGATGGTTTCTACGTATATGCAAAACCAAACAAATGTAATCCAACAATTGTTGCTAAGTACATTGGGCGATACCTTGGTCGTCCCGTTATTGCCACTTCTCGTATTAATGCGTACGATGGCGAAAATGTAACTTTTCATTACAATCGACATGAAGATGACCAACGTATTGTTGAAACAATTCCTGTAATGGATTTTATTGCAAGGCTTATTCAGCACATACCAGAAAAACATTTCTAGCAAATCCGCTACTATGGGCTTTATGCCAGATCTCGCGAGAATGATAAGAAAATCAACCTCGCCATTGCAAAGGAAAAACGTAAAGCTATTCTTTCTTTTAATCGTTGGCGCGATTGTACATTATCTTCCTTTGGCTATGACTCGCTTAAATGCCCTTGCTGTGGCGAAACAATGCTTTTCCTTGAGCTTTATCATAAACATCAGCATAAATATATACATCACCTCATCCTCTAACTTTCCTATAAAGTAAAGGAATAAAGTGGATGTAGCAACATCCACTTGTTTTATTTCTTAATCAATTTATCTGCTAGTTGATCATAAATAGCATTTTCGACTCTAGACTTCATCAAGCGAATATTATTGTAGCGATCAATATTTTCTATAAACCATTGTCTAATATGTGACGCTTCAATATATGTTCTATCCTCCAAATCCAGCTGTTTTAAAAGATTTTGATACCAGTTCTCAAAGATTTTTAATTTTTCATCCTTACCAATTTCTTCATATCTAACAAAACTTCCAATTCTTGAGAACATTGCTGGTCCAAGTACACGCTTAATCTCATCTTCTGAATTAAAATTACTGGTCAGAATAAACGTTGTCCTTTTACAGTCAACGACATAATTTGAATCAACATACATGCCATCATCAAATAATTCGTAGAATGCATTGTAAAAGCCAGAATTTACTTTATCAAATTCATCAATCAATACAATATTTGTTTCTCTTCCTTGTAAATCTCTCGCAAAAGACGCATGGGAATGTTCAGCACCGTATACATAATTATATGCCTCATTTGTCTGCATCATTGAGAATTGTATTCGTAATAAATTTCCTCCTAATGTTTCACTAATGCATTTTGCGGATTGAGTCTTTCCAACACCTGATGGACCATATAGAAGTAAGACAGACGGTTTTCTATTGAATGAACGTATATTTTTATATAATCCACTAATCAGTTGTTTTTTACAATTATCTTGTCCCAATATTTTTAAATCTAAGTAATCATATATCTTTTTCAAATTTTTCTTTGTTATAGATTTATACGTTGATGTCTTATATTCTATTTTACAATCTGCATGGGTAGCATATGCTTCTAAAGATCCCAACACCCTCTTTGGCGGATTATGTACATATAAGGCGCCAATATCATGATTCGTACAAACTATATTAACAAAATTAGCTAATACATGATCCAACACAGAACCATAATCATCAGCCTCGACAACACAGTTCTCAACAGAGACACGACCTCTTAAGACAGATTCTCGAATACCCGATTCCCCAGGTCGTAATCGTGCATTGTACTGTTGGATAAGTTCCATGAAAGAAAGAATTTCTTCGTTTTCACTAATATTTTTATCAACATATTTATGAAAGTCTCTCTTTGATCCTGTAAATATGATTATATTGTCAATCATCGATTTCAACTCCCGCCAATAGAACATCATAAACATCCAATATTTCTGTATCTTCTAGCTTGTCACCTTTGAGATTACCATCATATTCCGGATTATCCTGTGTTCCGCTACTATCAATATCAAATTCATTATTAAAATTCAGTTCGGAAACACTACTCTTACCAACCTTTATAGCGTAAATAGAAATGTCCATCTTCATTAAATCTGGAGCTTTATAGTTATTTCTAAATGCATTGATATTAAATCTGAATATTACTCTCTTATTGTCCTTCTCTCCTAAAAACTCATAATATCCTTTTGCAGATTTTATTGTATTATCTAATTTTTCAAGAGCTATGTTAAACTCACCAGCTGGTATTCCAGCACCACCCTTGAACATAGAAAGATACGGAGATATTAAGGCAACATATGTCATAGATTCTTTTGGAGCAGTAATGTCATAACCATAAAAAGAGCTGATATTATTAGTATCCTTCCTTACAATTTCCAAAAAATCTGTAAGAATTGTATTTTTTACAATATTCTTTACCATTTTGTTAGCATTAAAACTTGCCTCAGCATCTACAGATGCCCCAGCTGATACTTTCAATCCTAAGAGAGCCGCTACAACCGTGCCAAAACTTGCTTTAGCACTAGCTTCAGTACCGATTTGCTTATTGCTTTCCTTTAATAATTCTGCTGTTTTCTCTAATTCGCCACCTGAAACGATCTGAACATAATCCGTTACAGAATCCTCATCAAAGTAAACCACTTTACAAAGCTTTTTCTCAGGTATCTTTCCTTTCCCCATTATAGATTCCCCTTTCAAATTGCTTTTTGTGTTGTCATGAGTTTATCATTTGTTTGTTCTAAATATTTTTCCACCTCATTAGCAACATGCCAAAACATGACCGGAGGAATAGCATTTCCTAACGCCCTATATTGTGCAGCTTCACTACCAATAAGCTTAAATTCTTCTGGAAAGCTTTGTATTCTAGCTACCTCTCGTGGTGTAAATCTTCTATATCTCTCACCTACTAATAATACAGGATCTGTGCTATTAAGAGATACCTTTGCAAGATGCGCACCTACCGTATTACATGGCTTTGAAACATCCTGTGCACGCCCCTTATTCATTGATTCTCTATTCTTCATCATTCCAGCGACTGCTCTTTCACTGAAAAAATATTTTTCTTCAACAGAATCTTCTATCACTGAACTCAGCGGCTCATATAAATCTTCATCTTTAATGCATTTGCTTGGGAATTTAAAATCTACTTTAAGGTCTTTCCTAAAGCCGACAATAATTACCCTTTCTCTCTTTTGTGGAACTCCATACTCTGCTGAGTTCAAAATAGAATAATTAACATCATAACCACTCTTTTCAAACTCCTCCATGATCAAGGGAAAGGCACTTCTTTTATTAGCTGTCAACAGACCTTTGACATTTTAGGAATGCTGAAGCAATATTTAAATCATCCCAAGTAATATACATACCATAGTTTGTGATGGCATCCGTTGTATATCCACTCCAACAAGCGATTGTATA
>ERZ1031095.581-NODE-581-length-12222-cov-5.153941_pt1 | contig 12222 bp, 11 predicted proteins | sample MGYA00517108_ERZ1031095 | MGnify/ENA primary metagenome ERZ1031095 (study PRJEB33719, sample SAMN04261275) | wastewater metagenome | biome: rural village; feature: human; material: feces | host: Homo sapiens | place: El Salvador | collected 2013-01-07 ... | reverse complement strand
TGCACGTCTGTCTCCACATACTCTCTGATTTTTGGAATCCTTCTGAAAAACTCAAAGCAGATTTCCTGTGCTTCATTGTCGAGCTTCTCCTGGCATTTGCCCCTGTTGTCCGGGCACTGTGGAAGAGCCAACGCAATCTGCTTGTTGAGATTGAACATCACATCCTCAATCTGAACCGTGGTTCTGCTGCTTAAATTATAAAATCTATAGGATTTATCTTTATAAAAGCCTGGAAAAATAAGTTTAATCAGTTTATTTAATATCTCCACCACCTCGTCCTTGTCTGGCTGTGAGAAAAAAGCCTCCTGATTAATAATCTTATCATCCTTGTAGTCTGCAAGTAAGTCCGCCACTATTTCATCAATTTTGTTCTTCTTATCCACTTCCATACCCATCTCCAAATTCAACCGTATTTCGGCAATTCTATCATTTTATGTTATGCTTCATATCGTATATTTATGCAATCATTTATTCCGACGTGCTCAGTTCAGGAAACAAAGTCTCTCAATCGCCTGACAAAGCTTCTCCACCGCATCCTCTTTAGCTGCCCAGGAAGTACAGATTCTCACTGCACTTTGCTCCTCGTCAACCCGCTCCTGATATGATAAGGCAAAATCCTTTCCCAGCTCCTTGAGCACAGAATCCTTAAAGATTGGAAAAATCTGATTAGTATCGTTTTTAACCAGATAACTTATGCCAAGTCCATCCAGACAGGATCTGATTTTATCCGCCATCTGGTCTGCATGATTTGCAAGCTTCATATATAATGTATCATCAAAAGAGTCTGTCTCTATGCCATTTTCATCACAGAGTGCTGCCTCATACATAACGCCAAGGAGCCTTCCCTTTGCCAGCATACCACCCTTTTGTTTAATTATGTATCTGAAATCCTCTTTTAATGCATCATTTGTGATTACAACTGCCTCACCAAACAAAAGTCCCTGCTTGGTTCCACCCATGTAAAATACATCGCAATTCAGGGCAAGGTCAGGCAGGCTTATGTCATTACTTATGGCACTTAAACCATAGCCCAGTCTGGCACCATCCACAAATAGATACAGCCCATCAGCCTTACAGACCTCATATATATTCTTTAATTCCTTAAGTGTATACATTGTGCCAAGCTCTGTAGGCAGTGATATATAGACCATCTTCGGCTGCACTATATGTTCAAAGCTTGCGTCTGAAATATGAGCCTTGTAATAGTCATCTATCTGCTTTGCTGTGATTTTTCCATCCTCTGATGGCATGGCAAGTACCTTGTGTCCGCAGGCTTCTATGGCTCCTGTCTCATGGACATTGATGTGTCCTGTAGCGGCTGCAAGCACTCCCTGATGGCTCCTCAGGGCTGCTGTTATGACCGTCTCGTTGGTCTGGGTGCCGCCTACCAGAAAATGCACATCTGCGTCTGGACACTTTGCAAATTTCCTAATCATATCTGCGGCATGTCTGCAATGCTCATCACATCCATAGCCCACAGTCTGCTCCATATTTGTTTTCACAAGTGCCTGTATGATATTATCATGGGCACCTTCATTATAATCGCAATTAAAATATATCATTTGAATAAAACTCCTATTCCTGCTCCTCTAAGACCTTATTTATAAGTCCACCGATAAAAAGCACATACATACAGCCATACAGCCACAGCATCATAAGTGCCATAGTAGTCATGGCTCCATAAAATGATTCCAGCTTATTGATTTTATCCACATACAATGAGAAAAAGAAAGAGAAAACAAGCCATCCCATAGATGCAAAAGTAGCTCCTGGAATCTGGTTTTTTGCCTTCTGCTTCTTATTTGGCACAAAATAATAAAGCACCATAAAAAAGAAAAACATAATTGGAATCAGCACAATCATCCTTATCTGTACCAGATATTCGATGATACTGACATTTTTAAATATTTCGTCACTGAGCCTGTTACCAAACACCAGAAATCCAAGCACAATCAAAAGCAGGATTGCAAAAACAAAACTATACAGCACCGCAAAGACCCGCACCATAATAAAGTTTCTGCTCTCCTTAGTCTCATACAAGGCATTAAGTCCCTGCTGTATAGATATAAAAGCCTTAGAACTCAATACCAATGCCATGATAATACTTAATGACATGCGCTGGCTGCCAGAGTTGTAAATCTCTGCAATAATATCATGAATGTTCTGCATAAAGGCCTCAGGGATAATTCCCATCGCCCACATAATCACATCTGCCTCATTTATAGGTGTCAACCGCAAAAATGAGAAAAAGAACATCAGAAATGGGAAAAAGGACAGCATCAGGAAAAAGGCTGTCTGTCCCGAATATGCAGCAATCGCGCTCTTCATAAATTTCTGTATAAAGATAAAGACATCAACTAATCTTATTTTTTTCACCGGATGCCTCCACTATTTGTTTAATTTAGCATCTGTCTTTGCCTGAAATTTATCCTCAAAAATAATAAATCTCTCGTGCTCTCCCTCTCCGATGAGTCCGGCTTCATCATAAACCTTGATGTTAAAGGTCAAAGCCCTGCCATCAACCTTGACAAGCTCACTGTCACAAGTAACCTTCATTCCAACTGGTGTTGAAGCGACATGCTTTACATTTAATGCAGTTCCTACTGTTCCACTGCCCGCCTCAAGCTCTGCTGATACGCTCTCAAAAGCTGTATTCTCCATAAGTGCAATCATACATGGTGTAGCATATACGTCAAGTGTACCGCTTCCCATCTTTCTGGCTGTCATCTCATCTGTCACGACAATTTCCTTATGTCCCTTTATTCCTGTCTCAAGCATCTTTAAATCCTCCTAATCTTTCCCTTTAACTATATCAGTTGTATATTTTTCCATTTCCCCATCTTATATCTGATAAAAGATATGGTAAATGATGTTGCCCAGCCTACCGGGTTCGCCCACATAATCACCATTCCAGCAGTTGCTGCCGCAAATGCATAAGTCAGCGAAACCCTTACTACAAGGTTTGCAAATGCTGCTAAAGTAAACACCAGCATATCGCCAGTTCCTCTTAAGACTGCTGACGACATATTCATCATAGCAAAAATGAAGTAAAAAATCGACACAATTTCAATATATTTTGCTCCTATTTCTATTGCAGCTGCCGCATCATTCGCATCCATGAAGAGACCAATCATTTTGTTTCCAAACAACTGCATCATAATTCCTACAAATAAACCGAAGCCGATTCCTGCGGTAAGACCCACATGGTAGCCCTTGGGTATTCTGTCGATTTTGCCTGCTCCTGCATTCTGGGCTACAAAGGTAGACACTGCATTTCCAAGGTTTACTATAGGTATAATTGCAAGCCCATCCACTCTTATTGCTGCTGTATATCCAGCCAGAAATACTGAACCGAACTGGTTTACAGCTCCCTGTATGAGGAGCATGCCGATTGACACAATAGACTGCTGTAAAATGGTAGGAAATGCTACCCTTGACATATTTTTAAGCATCTGCAGGTCAAACTTTGCGTACTCTCCTGATTCAATCCCATCCAGTTTTTTCTTTAACACTATAAATGACAGTACTGCCGATAAGGCCTGCGCAATAAGTGTCGCCCAGGCAGCACCTGCCACGCCAAGCTTTAAGCTTTTGACAAAATATATATCCAGTCCGATATTTACAAAGGATGAAAATATCAGAAAATACAGCGGCTTCTTGGAGTCTCCCAGTGCATTAAACACTGATGTAAAAGCATTGTATAAAAACAAAAAGAAAAAGCCATAAAAGTATATATTAAGGTATGTTGTGGCATCCGCCATTATGTTTTCCGGTGTCTTAAGTGCTGTAAGTATAGGCACGCTTAAGGCTCTGCCCAGCAGACTTAATATAATAGAAAAAACCAGTATTGAAAACAATGCTGTATCTATAGCTGTCTTAAGCAGCTCCATCTTTTTGGCTCCGAAAAGCTGTGAAATCACAACCGAGCAGCCTATACCGGTTCCCACCGCAACCATTACAAAAAGCATGGTGATGGATGTTGAGGCACCCACAGCAGCCAGAGCATCTGCTCCAACCATTTTGCCCACGATAATACTATCTACTATATTATATAGCTGCTGGAATATGTTTCCAAGAATCATTGGTATTGCAAAGGACATAAGACCTTTTGCCACACTGCCCTCTGTGAGGTTTATTTTCTTTTTTTCTTTTCTCATCTTAGTTTTTTCCATATTTACCCTATCTACTCATTATCACGCATAAAAAAACATCATCTACACTCTGCATTTATTTTCATTCCATTTTATGCATACATAGCAGAGTTTTCTTATTAACTATAGAATCCTAGCATTTTTAACAATTAATGTCAAATCTTGAGTTAATAGTTTTTTAATAATTGTTCTAAGCCTTTTGTTTCAAGGCTTCCGTCATTCTTTTGTTAGCACTCACTTATAAAGAGTGCTAATTTTCTATTGACTTTTAGTATTTACAGATTTATCATCTTTATTAGTTGATAAATAATAGAAAAGGAGTTGTTAATCATGGCAAATAAACACGGAAATCTTTCAATTGATAGCGATAACCTTTTTCCTATAATAAAGAAATGGTTATATTCAGACCACGATATCTTCTATCGTGAATTAATATCTAACGGATGTGACGCAATCACAAAGCTCAAGAAGCTGGATATGATGGGTGAGTACTCTCTCCCAGCTGATTTCAAGGCAAAAATCCAGGTACTTGTAAACCCTGAGGAAAAAACTATCAAAATCATCGATAATGGTCTTGGAATGACTGCTGATGAAGTAGAGGAATACATAAACAGAATTGCATTTTCAGGTGCAACTGATTTCATCGAGAAATACAAAGATAAATCAAATGATGACCAGATTATCGGACACTTCGGTCTGGGCTTCTACTCAGCATTTATGGTAGCTGATGAGGTCACAATTGATACACTTTCATACAAGGAAGGTGCTGTGCCAGTTCACTGGTCATGTGATGGTGGTACTGAGTTTGATATGGTTGATGGTGACAAGGATGATGTGGGAACAGAGATTACCCTCTTTCTGAACGAGGATTGCCTTGAGTTTGCAAACGAGTATCGTGCCCGTGAAATCATCGAGAAGTACTGCTCATTCATGCCAACTGAGATTTATCTGTCAAAGGAAAATGCTCCAGAGGAATACGAGACAATAGACAAGGCAGATAAGCTTGACACAGATACTGTTGTCGAGGAAATCCATGAGGAAGCAAAATACGAGGAAAAAGAAAACGAGAATGGAGAAAAAGAACAGGTCGAGGTATCTCCTGCAAAGGACAAGCTCAAAATCGTAAAGAGACCAGTTCCCCTCAATGATCCAGCTCCACTTTGGACAAAGAATCCAAGTGAATGTACAGATGATGAGTACAAGGCTTTCTACCGCAAGGTATTTATGGATTATAAGGAGCCATTATTCTGGATACACCTTAACATGGACTATCCATTTAACTTAAAGGGAATCCTCTACTTCCCTAAGATTAACACAGAGTATGATTCAATCGAAGGAACAATCAAGCTCTATAACAATCAGGTATTTATCGCTGACAACATCAAGGAGGTTATCCCTGAGTTCCTTATGCTCTTAAAAGGTGTGATTGATTGTCCTGATTTACCACTTAACGTATCACGTTCTGCCCTTCAGAACGATGGCTTTGTAAAGAAGATTTCTGAGTACATCACAAAGAAGGTTGCTGACAAGCTTATCGGAATGTGCAAGACAGACAAGGAATCTTACGAGAAGTACTGGGATGACATCAGCCCATTCATCAAGTTTGGCTGCTTAAAGGATGAGAAATTCTGCGATAAGATGAATGACTATATCCTCTTTAAGGATATCAACGACAAGTACCAGACTCTTCCAGAGCTGCTTGCACCGGTTGAAGAAGCTAAGGACGATGAGGCAACTGATGATAAGAATACAGAGGCTGAGGCTTCAGATAAAGAGAATGCAGCCAATGCCGAGGCTGAGGCTGACAAAGAGCCAGAGAAAAAGACTGTATACTATGTAACTGACGTAAATCAACAGGGACAGTATATCAATCTCTTTAAGGAGCAGGGAATGAATGCTGTTATCCTTGACCACAACATTGATACTTCATTCATCACACAGCTTGAGCAGAGAAACTCAGACTATCAGTTCATGAGAATTGATGCTGACCTGACAGATGCTCTCAAGTCAGATTCTGATACAGATTTGACAGAGGCAACAAATACTCTTGCAGAGGTATTTAAGTCTGCATTAAACAACGACAAGCTCACTATCAAGGTTGAGAACTTAAAGAACGCTGATGTAGCTTCTGTCCTTACTCTTTCTGAGCAGGGAAGACGTATGCAGGATATGATGAAGATGTACGCTATGGGCGGCATGGGTGGAATGGATCCTAATATGTTTGCTGCTGACCAGACGCTTACACTCAATGCAAACAATGAGCTGGTTAAGTACATCCTGAACAACAAGGATTCTGAGCATGTTCCAATGTTCGCTGAGCAGCTTTATGATCTGGCTATGATTTCAAACCAGCCACTGTCTGTTGAGCAGATGACTAAGTTTGTTAAGAGAAGCAATGATATTATGATGCTGCTTACAAAATAAATGTGATATAGGCTTAACAAATTCCGAAGTTATGGGTTTGTGAGAGTCGCCTGCAAGAATTGGCATATACACCACTTGCAGACGCGCTCTCGCTCTGGTCGGAACGTAGCGGTACTAAATTCGTGTCAGCTTTACGCTGTCACTCATTAAGTGCCGACGTTCCTTTAAGGTCTGCAAATGGTGTATATGCCGATTCTTGCTGACTTTCTCATAACCTATGTATTTTGTTTCCAATATTTTCACATATCACAAGGAGATTTTATTTTGATTAAGACCTTTACCATTAATTCTGGGCAAAAACCTACACCTGAACAATTACAAGAGGTTGAAAATGCATAAACTATAAACAGCAGGTGTTGCTTTGTTCACCTGCTGTTTATATATTATTACAATTTCTTATCCATAAGCTGACAATTATCTAAGTGTTCCATCATCATTAAAATGTTTTTTCAATGCTCTCTCTGTCGGGTAAATTGATACAATCATAATAAAACATTGAATTGTGACAAGAATCACACCTGCCGCTCCAATAATATTCTCATCACTATGATATAAGGGGATATGTATCAAAGCAGATGGTATAATCATTATCCATCCTATCTTCCACCAAAGTTTTCCGCAATAGTCGTGGGCAAATTTCCATGTATCCATGTTTTTCATTGACCGAGTTGTTCTGTAACCCAACATACCATTTATACTCTTTGGACAATGTTTCCACATCATTCTTCCTACAATAATCATAACAATGGGAATTAACACATCACATATTAACATGAACCACCAAAATTCCATAGCATTTACCTCCACGAGTTTCACTCCTTATTTCTGTATTATAACACATTTTCTTTATTCAATTAAAGCTGCCTCATCAAATTAACCATCTCGATTGCAGATAGGGCACAGTCATATCCTTTATTTCCTGCCTTGCTGCCTGCACGTGCAATTGCCTGCTCTATATTCTCAGTTGTAATAACTCCGAATAATACTGGAATTCCTGTTGCAAGTTCTACCTGTGCGATTCCTTTCGCCGATTCGTTACACACCAAATCATAGTGCGAAGTGTCCCCACGGATGACAGCACCTACGCAGATAACTGCATCATACCTTCCTGATTTTGCCATCTTCTGTGCAGTCAATGGAATTTCGAATGCTCCCGGTACCCACGCTGCCGTAATATTCTCTTCTTCCACTCCATGTCTTACCAGTCCGTCAACTGCACCTCCTAATAATTTATTTACAATAATCTCATTAAATCTTGCAGCTACGATACCGACTTTCATTCCCTCTGGTGCTACTACTTTCCCTTCTACTACATTAATCTGTCTCATGCTCTCTTCCTCCTGATATTTTATTCATTATTTTTATAAATTTCTGCTCTCACAATCCCTTATCTACCATAAATCTATCTCTTTGAAAATATGTCCCATCTTTTCCTGTTTTGTTTTCATATATTTCAGATCATACTTCTGTGGTGGAATCTCCAATGGTACTCTCTCGTTGATTTTCAGCCCAAAACTGCCAAGTTCATAGACCTTATCTGGATTATTAGTAAGTAATCTCAATGATTTTACTCCAATGTCTGATAATATCTGCGCCCCAATCCAGTACTCTCTGAGATCCGGTGCGAATCCCAATCTTACATTAGCATCCACCGTATCGTATCCCTGTTCCTGAAGTGCATATGCTTTGATTTTATTAATGAGACCTATACCTCTTCCCTCCTGTCTCATATAAAGAATAATCCCTCTTCCTTCCGTTTCCACCTGACGCATCGCCGTCTGAAGCTGCAGCCCACAATCGCACCTTAACGAACCAAATGCATCTCCCGTCAGACACTCCGAATGTACTCGGCAAAGTACATCTTCTCCATCCCCGATATCACCTTTTACCAGTACAAGATGATGCTCTCCCGTAATGTCATTGATATATCCATGGATTTTAAAATCACCATACTGTGTCGGGAGATCTGCAACTGCCTCTTCTTTTACATGTTTTTCATGTATTCTCAAATAATCCTGCAAGTCTTGAATTGTGATAAATGTAAGACTGTGTTCTTTTGCAAATTGCCACAGTTGTGGTGTACGCATCATAGTTCCGTCTTCTCTCATGATTTCACAACACACGCCACATTCTTTTAATCCAGCCAGTCTCATAAGATCTATTGTTGCTTCCGTGTGACCATTACGTACCAGAACTCCACCTTTTCTTGCTATAAGGGGGAATACATGTCCTGGTCTTCTAAAATCTTCCGGTTTGGCTTCCTCATCCACACATTTCATAATAGTATAAGAACGTTCTTCTGCTGAGATACCTGTCGATGTATCTACATGATCCACCGCCACGGTAAATGCCGTGCTATGATTATCCGTATTTTCAGCAACCATTGGTGGGAAATTCAGTTTTGCTGCAATTTCAGCACTCATTGGTGTACAGATAAGTCCCTTTGCATAAGTCGCCATAAAATTAATATTGTCCCGTGTTGCGAACTCTGCCGCACATATCAAATCTCCTTCATTCTCCCGATTCAAATCATCCGTAACAAGAATAGTTTTTCCTTCTCGTAAATCTCTTAACGCCTCTTCGATTGTATTGTATTTATAGCCTTGTGACATGATATATCCTCCTGTTCTATAATCCTAATTTTTCCAGATATTCCATCGTAATTATGGATTCTTTTTTCTTTTTTTCGTTATTTGTGATACCTAGTAATCTTTCGACATATTTTCCAATCACATCGTTCTCCAGATTAACTGTATCACCCGGTACTTTTTCTAAAAGTGTAGTCTCTTCTCCTGTATGCGGGATAACTGACACCTGAAAACCTGCCTCATCTACTTTCGTCACTGTAAGGCTGATTCCATCAATGCAAATGGATCCTTTTTCTACAATCAGATGCAATATTTGTGGTGATGTCCCAATTGATACCAAGACGGCATTCTCTTCCCTGATCTTGGAACAAATCATGCCAGTTCCATCAATATGACCACTTACGATATGCCCTCCGAACCTGCCATCTGCCTCCATTGCCCGCTCCAGATTCACCGAACTTCCTGATTTACAGTTTCCAAGATTACTCCGTCGCACTGTCTCTGCCATCACATCTGCTGTAAATCCATCTCGCTGAAGCGATGTGACTGTCAGACACACACCATTCACTGCAATACTATCACCAACCTTTGTAGCTTCCAGTACTTTCTTCGCTTTAACCGCCAGAACTCCTGACTCTCCTGCCAGTTGTATATAACGGACACTTCCTTTTTCTTCTATGATTCCTGTAAACATGGTGCCTCCTTTTCTTTTTCATACACCTGGCATATAATCTTGATGTCTTTACCGACTTTGCAAATATCTGCAATTTTTAATTCCACCGCTTGTGAAGGAAGGCTGACACCTACACCTTCCACTGGTGTCTTGCTCTTCATGCCACCAAATATCTTTGGTGCTATAAATGCCTGTACTTCTTTTACAATTCCAGCCCGCAGAGCACTGTCATTTAATGTTCCCCCACCTTCCAGTAAAATGCTGTCAATACCTTCTTTACCAAGATATCCCATTAGTCTCTTAAGGTTTATCTGATTTTTCTCATCCGGACAACAGATGGTCTTTACTCCCATGGCATGTAATGTTTCAATTTTTTCTTTCTTATCTTTTGTATTTTCCAACTCTGCATGAGCTATAATTGTCCTGTACTTTCCTGCACTTTTAACAATTTGACTAGTCAACGGAATTCTTAGTTTACTGTCACACAAAATTCTGACTGGACTTTTTAAGTCTGCCACCCGAACATTCAGCATCGGATCATCCGCAAGCACAGTTCCAATACCAGCCATAATTCCCATATATCGATGACGCATATGCTGCACATCTACTCTTGCAGCTTCACTGGTAATCCATTTTGATTCGCCTGTCTTTGTCGCAATCTTTCCGTCCAGTGTCATAGCATATTTCATCACAACATACGGCGTCTTCGTTGTAATATAATGGAAAAATACTGAATTCAGACTGTCACATTCTTCTCTCATGAAATCTTCTACCACCGTAATGCCCGCATCACGCAATATCTGTACTCCTTTTCCTGCCACCTTTGGGTTGGGGTCTCTGGAACCAATCACCACTTTTTTAATCTTCTGTTCAATAATTGCTTCTGTACACGGCGGAGTCTTGCCATAATGACAGCATGGTTCTAACGTAACGTACATCGTTGCTCCTTCAGCTGATTCCGTAAGTGAAGCAATCGCATTACGCTCTGCATGAAACGCTCCACATTTTTTATGATATCCTTCTCCAATAATCCGTCCATCTTTTACGATTACTGCCCCCACCATCGGATTCGGATTAGTCCAGCCCTCTCCTTTTTTTGCCAGTTCAATTGCTCGGAACATATATTCCTGTTCTATCACTTCTATTCCTTCCTCCTTTTTTTAGAATTTTTATACACCCAAAAGCTTCAACGATTCTTTTCCTTGTATACTTTGGCATACATAAAAATCCCCTGTAGAATATCTACAGGGGACGATTTGTTTTATCAGATTAATAAATGTATCTCTTATATACCTAAATACAAAGAATGCCGCAGGCTGCTTTTCTGCATATTAAGACATACACAAAAAGCTCTGAAATGGATTACCATCTCAGAGCTTTGATACTACATTCATTTATCCAAAAATCAACTGTACCATCATCTTCTCTCATCCAGACTGTACTGTCGGCTCCGGAATCTCACCAGATCATGCCTTTCGGCTCGCGGGCTTTACCGCCGGTAGGGAATTTCACCCTGCCCTGAAGATATCTTTTCCTTATCATAATATTTTATGTATAATTTGTAAAGAAAAATTTTAATTACGATATTTATTGTTTTATATGTTACTTCTCTATTAGTTCTGCAAACTTGAATTGAGATTTCATATATTCCAAGGGATTTAATAACTGTTATATTTTATTATCAAATATCTCTCAATCCCTTGAAAACACAAAGTTTATCGCAGGTGAGCTTTCCCTTATTGTTTCCCTTGCGTTATATCGTCCCACCAGTGTTTACGAACTCTGATAAGGGCAAAAACAAGGGCAAGAAAATTATATAAAACAGTATAACACAAAATAAAAGTGACATGGTGAACTGATTGAAATGCTTCTGATTTTTGCAACAAATGATTGATTTAACGATAAGGAGATTTGATACGATGAGAACAATATTTGCAGAATACAATCCCAAGCGCAACAGTATTGATGTTTACACCTCTGTTGGCTATATGCTCCGCATTGACTGTTGGGAAGCTGAAAAGAACTTAAAAACCACACCAGGATCAGACTGTGCATTAAACGCACTCGCCATTGATGAACCTCTTGAATATGCAAAATTATATCTTGATGGAAATTTGCAGATGTGGGTAGATGCGGAAGACTCATTAGATATTTTTTAATTTTTAAACAAATACAACAGTTTAAATCGCTATTAACCACAATATTTCCGGAAAATTCATCATAGGTTTGTGCAAATGCAAAGAAACGGCGGCTCTGAAAATCAAAGCCGCCGATTCATAGGCGCGTGAAAATATGTCTGCTCTGCGACGGCTTTTTTTCTTTTGCCGTCGCGCGGCAGATAACCTATTCGTTCTATTTTGAACTTCTTTTATGCTACCTGATGTCT